>Ga0116227_10014313_pt1 | contig 12130 bp, 8 predicted proteins | sample S1TSphgellanicum_FD_89693 | JGI IMG/M metagenome (GOLD analysis project Ga0116227, IMG submission 89693) | Host-associated microbial communities from peat moss isolated from Minnesota, USA - S1T2_Fb - Sphagnum magellanicum MG | ecosystem: Host-associated > Plants > Peat moss > Unclassified... | reverse complement strand
TCGATAAGCCGTTGACGATCACGATGGCGGCCAAGCGCCCGGTGCCTCGCTCGAATGCCAAGAAAGCGGCGCCACCGGCCCGCCGTTCCGCTTCGCGCAACGTGAGCCACGCGCGGAAATCCTGTTCCGTATCCGCCGGCACGGGTTCGAACGGCGCGAACCGCCCGGCGTTGGCGCGATAGTAGGCGCGCACGAGTTCCACGTCGTCCACGTCGGGCTCGCGTAACGTCAAGCGATCCGTCTCCACCGTGACCGCTAGCGTTGGCGGCCCCGCCGGGGCTCCCTTGCGCGACGGCCGTGCACCGAGGCTCGCGCACCGGGGGCACCGCGTGGCCGGCGCGAAGTGTGCCGGGATGCGAACGTTCGAACCTCCGACCGAACGGGACGCCGCGGCGGCGCGCGGCAAGCGGCTGCCGCGGGCGTGCATCATCGGCGCGGGCTCGTCGGGCATCGCCGCGGCCAAAGCGTTGCAGGATCGCGGCGTTCCGTTCGACTGCTTCGAACGCAGCGACCGGGTCGGCGGCAACTGGGTGTTCGGGAACAAGAACGGCACCGCCGCGGCCTATCGCAACCTCCACATCAACTCGTCGCGCAAACGCACGCAGTTCGCCGATTTCCCGATGCCGGCGAACTATCCGGATTTCCCGCACCACACGCAGATCGCCGCGTACTTCGATGCCTACGTCGACCACTTCGGATTGCGCGAGCGGATCTCGTTCGAAACGCCGGTCGAGCACGCGGAGCGGACGGCCGACGGCACGTGGAACGTCACGCTCGCCGACGGGACGCTCCGCAGCTACGACATGCTGCTGGTCGCCAACGGCCACCACTGGGATCCACGCTGGCCCGAGCCGCGTTTTCCCGGCCGTTTCGACGGACTCGAAATGCACGCGCACGCGTTCGGGAACGGCAAGCGCTTCCACGACGCACGGGTCGTCGTCGTGGGCATGGGCAACTCGGCGATGGACATCGCGGTCGAAACGAGCTATTCCGCCTCGCGCGTCTACCTCGCGGCGCGGCGCGGCGCGCACGTGATCCCGAAGTATCTCTTCGGCCGGCCGCTGGACCAGATCGCGACCGACCCGCGCATTCCGTTCCGGGTCAAACAGTTGATGAGCGAATTGACCATGCGAATCGCGGTCGGCAAAATGGAACGCTACGGCCTACCCAAGCCCGATCACCGCCTGCTCGAAGCACACCCGACGATTTCCAACGAAGCGCTCAGCCGCATCGCCCACGGCGCGATCATCCCCAAACCCAACATCGCGGAGCTGCTGGGCGATCGCGTCCGCTTTAGCGACGGCAGCATTGAAGCCGTCGACGCAATCGTGTACTGCACGGGCTACCGCATCTCGTTTCCGTTCTTCGATCCCGCCTTCTTCTCGGCGCGCGATAACGACGTGCGGCTCTTCCGCAACGTCTGGCTGCCGCGCGTCCCGAACCTCGCCTTCGTCGGGCTCGCGCAGCCGCTGGGCGCGATCATGCCGATCGCCGAGGCCCAGTCGCGCTGGATCGGCGATTACCTGACCGGCCGCTACGCGCTGCCGCCGGTCGCCGCCATGGAAGCCGACATCGCTCGCCGGACCGCGCGCATGAAACGCCGCTACGTCGCCTCCACGCGTCACACGATCCAAATCGACTTCGATACCTACTTGGCGGAACTGCGCAAGGAAATGCGCGCCGGAGCGCGCCGCGCAACGGGTGCGCCTCCGTTCGCCGCCCGTTCGGGCGCATAGGCTTAGCTCTTATCGCTCGATGCGGACCGCAGGAAGCTATTGAGCGTTTTGAGGTAGGCTTCCGAACCGACGGGCACGAGCGAGAGCCACGTGCGCAGGAGGCCTTCGGCCGAGACGATATCGGTCGCGTCGAGTAGCCGCTTTTCGATGCGCGCAAGGACCGCGGCTTGCATCGGCTCGAGATCGGGGAGGCCGAGCACTTCACGCGCCTCTTTGGGCGTGATGTCGAATTCGATATTGACTTTCATGACGTCAGCGGATACGCCGCCAGGTGTTCGCGCACCGCCGCGGACACGCGCTCGGGAACTTCGTCGACGATCCAATGCGAGACGCCCTCGAACACGTCGAAGCGGTACGGCCCCAGCGCAAAATCGGCGGTCGCGCGCGCCGCACGCTCGCCGAGGGCCAGATCCTTATCGCCCCACAGATAGCGCGTGGGCACCGTCGCCTTGCCGATGGAATCGTCGAAGCCGAACGCACGGTACCAATTGAGGACCGCCGTCAGCGCACCCGGTTCGGAGAGCCGCCGCACGTTGGTGTCGACCTCGGTCGGCGGCACGATGCCGCCATAGACCGCGCGCAGCCTGGCCGCACCGTCGGCCAGCAGCGCCTTCTCGGCCACGCCGTCGGGCAGCCGGAAGAAGTCGACGTATGCGCTCTTGGCTTTCTGGTCGGGATCTTCGGCTCTGGCCCGTACCAGGGCCGAGGGGTGCGGCGTCGCGAGGCTGACGTACGACGCCAAGCGCTCGGGATACGCGGCCGCGAAGGCCCAGCCGACGATCGCGCCCCAGTCGTGTCCGACCAAGTGGAACTGGTCGCGACCCAGCGCCTCGGCGAAGCCGGCCACGTCGGCCACCAGCTCACCGATCGCATACGCGCTGACCTCGAGCGGCCGCGCGCTGGGCGAGTAGCCGCGCTGGTCGACGGCCACCGCCCGGTAGCCCGCGGCGGCGAGGTCTTCCGCGACCGGCGCCCACGACTCGGCGAACTGCGGCCAGCCGTGGAGCAACAGCACGAGCGGCGCGTCCGCCGCTCCGGCCGCGATCGCGTCGAAGGTGAAGCCTCGCGCGTCGAGGCTTACGGCTTCGAGCGCCATTACGTCGAAGCCCAGACGTCGAGGACGTAGCGGCCGTGCGCCGTCAACTCGGCGAGCCAAGCCGCGGCCGCGGCCTCGTCACCGCCGGTTTGCTTGCGATAGAGTTCGGCGAAGGTCGCGCGCACCGCCGGTTCCATTTCGCTGCCGTCGCCGCACACGAAGACCTTCGCGTCGCGCTCGAGAAGCGACCACACTTCATCGCCGCGCTCGGCGATGCGATGCTGCACGTAGGTTTTCTTACGGCCTTGCCGCGAGAACGCGACGTCCACCGTCACGATGCCGTCGGTTTCAAAGCGTTCGAGCTCGTTGCGATAGATATAGTCCTCGTTGGCGCGGCGGCAACCGAAGAACAGCAGCGCGGGCCCGAGTTCGTGGCCGCTTTCTTTGAGCGCGCGGCGCTCTTGGAGGAAGCCGCGGAACGGCGCCAGGCCCGTGCCCGGCCCGACCATGACGATCGGCTTCGCCGGATCGGCGGGCAACGCGAAGCCGCCCTTGGACGACTTGACGAACGCGTTGACGCGCGAGCCCGCCGGGCGCCGCGCCAGGTGCGTGGACGCAACCCCTTCGAACATCCCATCGCCGGAAAGCGCGGGCTCCCGCACGACGCCGACCGTGATGCTGCAATGGTCCGCCGCCACCAGCGGTGAGGACGAAATCGAATAATAACGCGGCGTCATCAGCGGAAGCATCTCGAGATAGGTTTCGAACGGCGGCTCGCAGGCCGGAAATTTCTCGAGTAGATCGAGCACGGAGAGGGCCTTGAGTTTGACCTCGGTCTTGTAGGCGTCGCCCTCATCGGACGCGAGGCGCGAGAGTTCGGGCTTCGTCTCCGGGCAGCGCGTCAGCGCCGCCAAAATCCCGACCTGCTTGCGCGTCGCCACCGCCTGCAGCTCGACGTAATGCATCAGCAGCCGGCGTATGGAGAGGGTCGCGTCGAGCGGCAGCGAGGCGATGCGGGCGGCGGCCGCCAAGCGCAAGCGCACGTACGTGTTGGGCCCGAAACCGAAGCGCTGCATCACGCGTTCGACCAGGCCCTCGGAGTTGCTGGGAATGATGCCGAGGTGGTCGCCCGCCCGGAACGACACGTGGGTCGGCAGCTCGATTTCGATGTGGCGCGTCGACCGTTCGCGGCCCGTCTGCAATTCGCGGTTCTCGAGCACGCGCATGGTCGCCGCGCCGTGCGAGGCCGCAAGGGGATTCGGTGGCGGTGCCGCGACGAACTCGAGTTGGTACGGCGGACGATCGGGAATCGCTTCCGCGGGTTCGAACGTGATGCCGAACGCGGCGCCCAGCGTCGGCCAAAGGCCGCCCTTCCACGATTGAAAGAGTCCGTCGAGATCTTCGCGCGCGTCGCCTTCGCCGCGCTCGTACAAACGCTGCGCGCCGAACTCGGTGAGCTTCTCATCGATCGTGCGCGGTACCGATTGATACGTCGACGCCCAGTTGCGGTTGCCGGCGCCGAACACCGTGTATTTCACACCCGCGAGCGCGTTCGGCGCGAGGCCCGCGGTCAACCAGCGATAGAACTCGGCGGCGTTGTCGGGTGGCGCACCGTTATACGAGGCCGTCACGATCGCCACGGCGCCGGCGGCCGGCAAGCGCCCCACGTACTCGTCCAGACTGCCCACGTTGACCGCGAAGCCTTGAGCCACGGCGCCTTCGGCGATCTGGCGCGCGATGTCTTCCGAGGAGCCGAGGTTGGAACCGTAGAGCACCAGGAACGGCGTGCCGTGTTTGGCGGCCGCCGGCCGGGAGGCGGGCGGAAGCGAGGCGACCGGCGCGGCCTCGACCGGCGGCGCGACAACCGTACCGTTGCGTTGCGCGGCCGATGGCGGACGGACCCGCGGCCGCACGGCGATCCGCAGGCCGTCGGGTTTGAGCGTCAGCGTTTCCTTGACGCGCAGTTTGTTGCGCGAATGGTCGATCAGCCGGAAGCGCTGCAGGACCATCCCGAGGACGAGCGTCGCTTCGTGCAACGCGAACTGGCGTCCGATACAGGCGCGTTGACCGTTGCCGAACGGCTTGTAGGCGTTGACCGGCCGATTGGCTTCGGCCTCCGGAGCGAAATTCTCGGGATCGAACACGTCCGCCCGGTCGCCCCAGACCGTCCGATCGCGGTGCAGCATCGGCAAGAGCACGATGATTTGCGAGCGGGCTTTGAGCAAGTACTTACCGCCGATCACTTCGTTATCGTACGGGCGGAGCGCAAACGCGGGCGCCGTCGGCCACAGGCGCAGCGACTCCTTGAGGATCTGTTGCACGTAGGTCAATTGGTCGACCATTTTTCCGGTCGGCCGCACGCTCGGATCCGTGCCGAAGACCCGGTCCACTTCGGCGTACGCGCGCTCGAGCACGTCGGGGTTGGAGAGCAGGAAATAGATCGCGAACGAGAGCATGCCGCTGGTCGTCTCGTGGCCCGCGATCAGGAACGTGATGATTTGGTACCGTATGTTTTCGTCGTCGAGCCGTTCGCCGGTCTTACGGTCGACGCCGTCGAGCATGTCGTCGAGCAGGTCGTGGCCGCCGGTGTCGTCGCCGCGGGCGCGCTGGTCCTTGCGCTCGGTGATGATGCGATCGACCAGCGCGTTCATGTACTTCGCATCGGCCTTGAGCTTGCGCTCGCGACCCTGCATGATCAAGTCTTCGAAGGGATAACCGCGTTCGCTCATCGCGATCTCGAGCGCGTCGACCATCGCGTTGATGAACGCGTGGTTGTCTTCGCGATAGAACGAATTGAAGCGATACCCGAAGCCGCACAATCCGATCGTGTCGAGCGTCAGCGCGGTCATGTCGTGAGTGACGTCGATCTCGTCGTCTGCGTTGAGCCGCTCCCACTTCAGGACCATCTGTTCGGCGACGTCGAGCATGATCGGATGATAGCGCTGCATCGCGCGCTGACCGAAATTGGGCAGCAGGATGTTGTGCGCCTTGGACCAGTTCGGCTCCGAGGTGTAAGCGGTGAACAGCGCGTCGCCCGCGATCTCACGAACTTTTCGCAGTGCCCCGCGCACGGATTTATCGAAGCGGCGTTCGTTACAAAGTTCGTCGACCAGCGCGTGTCCCCAGACGACCGTGAAGGGCTTGCCCATCATGTTCATCTCGAAGATCGGACCCATCTCGCGCGCCAGCGTGATGAGGTCTTGTACCGGCGTCGTGGGGCTGATGTCGAGCATGTTTCCGACGAACGGCTTCTTCGGCGGACCCGGGAGCGGCGTTCCGTTCTTCGCGCTCACGCGGGCACGCCGGATTCCAGGCAACCGGTTCGGAGTGGGACGGCCATGGCCGAGAGTTGGTTCTCGGGGTCGGCACTTCCCTTCGCTCGACGGCCGTCCGAGCCGCACACGTACGCGTTAGCGAAGTTCGGCGGTTGCGCACACGCGAGCCGCTGGGCCGCCTGGGATCGCCGGGCCGGTCCGGGCGCTCGAAATCGCTTCGGCGGCGTCATAGTCAAGAGCGCCGCGGAGTGTACCCAACATCACAGTCACCGCTCGACGAAGGCCGCTACCCTCGCTCGATGCGCGGCGACTGGTGCGAACGCCGATTCGTTGGGAATAGGGAAGAGATGGAGAACGCATCACGATGACGACAGGGTTGGGCGCGGCGACGCCGCGTCCGGGAAATCACGCGCAGGCCGATTTGAAGCCGCCTTCGAGGCTGCTGTGGCTGGCCGAGGGGCGATCGCTCTGGGAATTCGGTTTCGCCGTGAGCGCGGCGCCGTTGCTCTTGTCGGCGCCGCGCGGCGACGGCCATCCCGTCCTCGTTTTGCCGGGATTTTTGGCGAGCGACGCGTCGACGCGGCCGCTGCGCGGATACCTCAGTCGCCTGGGATATGAAGCGCACGCTTGGGAGTTGGGCCGCAACTTCGGCGGCCTGGAACGGATGCAGCGGGCGCTCCGCGCGCGTTTAGATGAGGTATTCGAGAAATCCGGCCGGCGCGTCACCGTCATCGGCTGGAGCTTGGGCGGCATCTACGCGCGGCTGCTCGCGGTTGAAGCACCGGAGCGCGTGCGCTCCGTCATCACCCTCGGGACGCCGTTCTCGCGCGACCCGCGTGCCTCCAACGTCAGCGACCTCTACGAGCAAATGACCGGCGAAGGACCGACCGCACAGGAAGTGGCGGCGCGAGGACTTCTGCCGAACGAGTTCGACAAGATCCGCGGAGACATCGACGTGCCGACGACCTCGATCTTTTCGAGATTCGACGGCATCGTCGACTGGCGGGCGTCGCTGCTACCGGCCAACGCGCGCACGGAAAACGTCGAAGTGATCGGCGCGAGTCACGTGGGGATGGGCTTGAACGCGGCCGTCCTGTGGGCGATCGCCGACCGGCTCGCACAGCCGGACGGGAGCTTCAAACCGTTCGCGCGGCGCGGCCCGTTCAGGCTCGCTTACGGCAGGCCGACACGCGGCTCCTGAGCGGCGTCGTTCGCGCCCGTCGCCGGTTCCGCGGCCGGCTGCCGCGTCGAGCTACGGCGCGGGCGTTGCCGGCGCGCGGGTTGCGCGGCTTGCGCCGCCTGAGCCGGGACTTCGGCCGGCTCGGCGGGTGGCTTGCGCGACGGCTTGCGTTGCGGCGCGACCTTGCCTGCCGGGGGTGCCGGGGCCGGCGCGGCCGCCGCTAGCGCGACCGCGTTCGTACTCGCGTGCGAAATGCCGTAGGCGAGCTCGAGTTCCTCGAGAGCGCCCGGCAGCATCGCCGCGATGTGGGCCACGTGCGGCACGACGTTGGCTCCGGCGATCAGACCGAAATCCAGATGGTCGCGATAGCCTTGAACCGTAATATTGAGTCCTTGACCGTGGACCACGATCGACATCGGATAGATATGTAGTAATTCGGCGCCGGCGATGTAGAACGGCCGCCGGCCGACGGAAACGTTGGAGACGACGACGTTGAACTGCGGCGGGACGACGTTAGCCAGATTCGAACGGCTGTAGAACGTCGAGAGCAGTTGCAGCATCATCGGCAGGCCGAAGGTCGGCATCTCGGCGAGGTGGGGCACGAGCGCGCGGAACGGATTCGCCAAATCCTTGGCGCGCTGCGACTCCGCGACGATCTTCTCCAGCCGTTCCTTGGGATCGGCGACGTCGGTTGCGAGCGGCACGACCATCCCGAAGACTTGGTTCTTCAGCTCGGCGTCGCCGGCTTCGCGCGCGGAGATCGGCACGAACGAGGTCAAGGTCGCGCGCGGGAGCGCGTCCAGTTCGAGCAGGAAACGCCGCAGGATGGCGGCCGAGAGCGCGAGGACGACGTCGTTGACCTTTCCGCCGGCCTTGGCGCCGAGCGCTTTGACCCGCCCCAGCGGCAAACTGACTCCCGCGAAACTGCGCTCCGAGGAGACCGTCACGTTTAACGGCGTCGACGGCGCCGCCATGCTGCCGGCGTTGCCGGCACCGGGCTTGACGGCGTTCCGGAACGCGGTCGAAAACGCGTTCACGATCTCCGGCGCGCTGCCCGCCAGGCGCAGCGGCCACTCGATCTGATGGATGGCGGCGTCGAGCAGCACCGACGCGAGGTCGCTGCCACCGCTACGCGGGAACTCGAAAGCCAACCGGTTGCGCCGGCTGCCCGGCGCCCGCATCAGCTCGGCGTAGGCGCCCACGAGCGACAGGCCGAGGTCGCGCACGCCGTGACTTTCCGCATTGGCGCCTGGTTTGGGCGGCGGCTCGGCCAGCGCGGCCGTCGGCGACGAGTCGTACAGGATCTCGGTGAGTGCGGCGCCGGCCCCGCCGTCGATCAGCGCGTGGTGAATCTTCGTGTAGATCGCGGCCTGGTTGCCGGGTAGCCGGTCGTAAACGTAGATTTCCCAAAGCGGCCGTGCCCGGTTGAGCGGCTTCGCGTGCATCCAGCCCGAGACGCGCAGCAGGGTCTCGCGGTCGGCGGGCGCGGGAATCGCGGCGCGATAGACGTGCCGGTCGATGTCGAACTGATCGTCCTCGACCCAACTCGGCCGGTCGATGTCGAAGGGCGCCGGCGCCAGCTTGTAGCGCAAACTCTTCGCCACGTGCAGGCGGCTCGCGAAGCGCCGCTTGACGTCCTCGTAGAAGTCGCCGGCATAGCCGGGCGGCAGATCGAGGATCGTCAAGCTCCCCACGTGCATGGGGCACTCGACCGTCTCGGCAAAGAGAAACGCCGAATCGACGAGGGAAAGCTTTCGAACCGAAGTACCCACGCTGACCGCCCTCTCCGTAGCGCTTGGGAGCGTCGTCGACGCTCGACTGCCGGACGAGGGTTAGTGAAAATCTGGTAGAAACCTCGCCCGGCCGAGGCAAATCCTGAAGGCGAGCACCCTGCCCTGCGACGGGGCTCTGGGCGGCAAGCCGGTGGCCGACATAACCGCAGTCACCCCGACCCTTCGACGGGCCCACCCTTCGACGGGGCTCAGGGTGACGATGACCGCAGTCACTCTGACCCTGTCGACCGGCTCAGGGTGACGATAACCGCAGTCACCCTGTCCTTCGACGGGGCTCAGGGTGACGATAACCGCAGTCACCCTGAGCTTGTCGAAGGGTGAGCTTGTCGAAGGAACGTGGAGAGTTCGATGGCACGACCGTGGGAGAAGTCCTACCCGCCGGGTGTTTCCTGGGACGCGCCGATCGCGTCCGGCCACGTTCCGGACTTGCTGCACGATGCGGTCCGCGACTTCCCTGACAATCCGGCACTCGATTTCATGGGCCGCAAGATCTCGTATCGCGAGTTCGGCGACCTGAGCGACCGCTTCGCCCGCGGCCTGCAAGAACTCGGCGTGGGGCCGGGCGTGCACGTCGGGCTCTACCTGCCCAACTCGCCCCACTATCAAATCGCGTTCTTCGGCGTGCTCAAGGCCGGCGGCACGGTCGTCAACTATTCGCCGCTCGACGCCGGCCCGACGCTCGAGCACAAGATCGACGACAGCGCCACCGACGTGATGGTCACCGTCGACCTCGCCGCCCTCTATCCGCAGATGGCGGCGTTGCTCGCGCGCACGCGGCTGCGAACGCTCATCGTCGGCACGCTGGCGGAATTCTCCGGCCAGCCGCAAGCCGTCGAAGCCGGGCTGCGCGCATCGGGCCAGTTAGCCGAGGTTTCCCACGACGCGCGGCACGCGACCTTCGCGCGGCTGCTCGATAACGACGGCGGCTACATTCGCCACGACGTCGGCGACCCTGGCGACGCGCTCGCGGTGTTGCAATACACCGGGGGCACGACCGGCCTGCCGAAGGGTGCGATGATGACGCACCGCAACCTCGTCAGCGCGGCCAACGCGATGTGGCTGAGCTCGCAGACGCATCCGCCCGTCCTCGAACAGGGCAAGGAACGGCTGCTGGCGGTGTTACCGCCGTTTCACATCTACGCGCTGGCGGTCAACATGTTGATGGGCATCCGCTTGGGCGCCGAGGTCGTGCTGCATACGCGTTTCGACGTCGCCGCCGTCGTCCGGGACATCGCGGAAAAACGCATAACGGTCTTCTGCGGCGTGCCGACGATGTTCGTCGCGTTGCTCAACGCGCCCGCGGGCGAGAAGATCGATCTTTCATCGCTAAAGCTTTGCAACTCCGGCGGCGCGCCGCTGCCCGTCGAAGTGCGCGAGGCGTTCGCCCGGTTCACCGGTTGCCCGGTCGGCGAAGGCTGGGGCATGACCGAGACCGCCGCGTGCGGCACGTTCACGTCGCCGCGCGGCCCGTCGAAGGCGGGCTCCTGCGGCATTCCGGTTCCCGGGTGCACGATCCACTTCGTCGCGCTCGACGATCCCGCGCGCACGGTGCCGCTGGGCGAGAAGGGCGAGATCTGCATCAGCGGCCCCAACGTGATGAAGGGCTACTGGAACAACGCCGAGGCGACGCGCGAGCAGCAGACGCCGGACGGCTTGCTGCGGACGGGCGACGTCGGCTACATGGACGAGGACGGCTTCGTGTTCATCATCGACCGCACGAAGGACATGCTGCTCTGCGGCGGCTTCAACGTCTATCCACGGATCATCGAGGAAGCGATCTACGAACACCCCGCGGTCGCCGAGTGCGCCGTGATCGGCATCCCCGATGCCTATCGGGGTCAATCGCCCAAGGCATTTGTCGCGCTCAAACCCGGGGCCCAGCCGCTGACCCTGGCCGACCTCAAGGAGTTCCTCGCCGAGCGCGTCGGCAAACACGAGATGGTTCACGCGCTCGAAGTGATCGACGGGTTACCCAAGACCCCGGTCGGGAAGATCTCAAAGAAAGACCTCTACGACCGCGAGGCCTCGGCCGTCGCGGCCGGCGGCTAGGAGGCCGTCGTTACAGCAAACTGCCACAGCGAAACAGCCCCAGCAAGACAGCCACGGCAAGAGAGAGCCACGGCAAGAGAGAGCCACGGCAAGAGAGCCACGGCAAACTGACGGTAATACGGAAACGGATGGACCGCCGGCAAGGCCCGATGGTCGGGTAGACGCGCTGCGAAAGTCGCGGGAAGCGAGCGGCTTCCCCAGGGAGAGAACGGTCTACGATGACGACGACAGCCTGGCAGAATGTCACCCCGCCTCACGTCCACCAGGGGCTCAAGCCGCCGAACCGGCTCCTGTGGCTGGCCGAAGGCCGTTCCCTGTGGGAGCTCGGATTTTCACTGACCGCCGCGCCCGTGCTGCTGACGGCGCCGCGGGGCGACGGCCACCCGGTACTCTTCCTCCCAGGTTTCCTAGCCGGCGATGCCTCGACGGCGCCGCTACGGACCTATTTCAAGCTTTTGGGCTACGACGTACGGGCCTGGGATCAAGGCCGCAATTTCGGCGGCGTGCAACGGATGCGGGCCGCGCTGCTGCGCCGCCTGCGGTCGGTCTACGAGGCGACGGGACGAAAGGTCAGCATCGTCGGCTGGAGCTTGGGCGGCGTCTACGCCCGCCTGCTCGCGGTCGAAGCGCCCGACCTCGTCCGTTCCGTGATCACGCTCGGCACCCCGTTCTCACGCAGCCCGCACGCCTCGAACGTCAGCGATCTCTACCGCCAGATCTCGGGCGAGGGCCTGACTGAAGAGGAGTTGGAGCTCGAGATGATGCTGCCCCATGAATTCGACCGGGTCGGCCACGATATCGACGTGCCGACCACGTCGATCTACTCCAAGCTCGACGGCGTCGTCGACTGGCGCGCGTCGATGCTGCGGCCCAACGGCTGGACCGAGAACATCGAAGTCGTCGGCGCGAGCCACATCGGCCTCGGCGTCAACGCGGCGGTGCTATGGATCGCGGCCGACCGGCTCGCGCAGCCCGACGGGACCTTCCGGCCCTTCCGGCGACGGGGGCCGTTCGCCTTAGCCTACGGCCGCGCGTAACGGCGTGGTCTCGCGGCCCGCGAG
>Ga0116227_10014312_pt1 | contig 12131 bp, 9 predicted proteins | sample S1TSphgellanicum_FD_89693 | JGI IMG/M metagenome (GOLD analysis project Ga0116227, IMG submission 89693) | Host-associated microbial communities from peat moss isolated from Minnesota, USA - S1T2_Fb - Sphagnum magellanicum MG | ecosystem: Host-associated > Plants > Peat moss > Unclassified... | reverse complement strand
TTTAAAAAAAAAAAAAAAAAAAAACTAAAAACTTATGAGATTTGTACCATGGCTCCTTTTTAAATTAGCTTTTCAAAAATCCAATGCATGTTAGATTAGGATGTTATGTGTAGATGTTGGACACAACGCATTAGATCCTTAGTGAATTTCATTACTTACCTTGAACCACCTTACGTGTTAGACTACAACTACATAGTAGTTCCACTTCCAACTGGGTTTTTTGTGAATGCATATCTTAATGCTGAAGGTGTGCAAGAATTCCTCACAGTGGCCATAATGAACACAAAGTTTTTAATGAAGCAACAATATAATTGTGCCATATCATTTGAAATATCCAACTCAATTCAACGTTGCACCGACTTTGGTGGTATGCCCATAAGGTCCTTGTGCATCCAATTGAATGCATACTCCTTCAATAGCCATTCTAAAACCTTTATTCATTCTTGTCCCAAATGCACATTCACTTTCACATATTGTGGATTACCATTAATTCCCAAATTAAGTTATTTCAAATTTCTTAAGTTAAAGTTTAGCCTATAATATGTAATTCTTGTATTTTTACCTTGATAAAAGTCTTGTCAATAAAAACATGTCAATATTTGTGGTGATAATAAGAATTAGTATACCTTATTTTCGAAAACAATTATAGGTCCTTTTGGAAATTCTACACTTCCTACCTATTTGATTTAAACTTTTATCAATTTTCCCATGGTTGGATGTATATTAATTAATTCTATGGTTGAACCTTTACAAACATACTTTGTTATTTTCATAGTTGTAGTTATTGCATAAAAAAGAATTGCTTCTTGTGGTAGACTAATGGTTTTGATAACAATTTAAGCTTAGTAGAAAAAATTACATCTTATTCTTCATCTATAATGCCATTTGAAAAGTCTTAACATTATTCCCCATGTGTTTGCTAACAATAATTGTTCTAATTATTCCATTGCCTTGGATAGTAACTATATTGTTACCCTAATCATGGGCTACTTTTATAGTTTTAACCAAGGTCTATTTAATAACATGGAATAACTAGAATCTACTACATTGCTTTATAATATAATGAAAATAACTACATAAGGTATACCATGTACATACATTTTGAGATTTCAAACCAAACCCAATGGTTTTGCACGGTTGTTTGATTTGTCATCCATAGATTGTATAGTGTAGGCTTAATTAAAGTAAACCTAACTTGGTTCACAATTGCTCCATGATGATATTTATTATTCTTTTTAAAATAATTATAAGTTTTGGAATTTTAAAACATCCATAACATAATAAATTAAATCACATTCCATTCATTCAATGGATCTTTAGTTTCTTAAACATAATTCATCCAATGTCCCAAAGGTTCAAACACATAAGACTAACACATTGTAATATAAAAATCCATATCCATGAATTTTGCAAATGTGACAAAAAATGTGGGCAAAATTCAAAAGTCCATTACTTATTGGTTATCCACAATTTTGATTTGATTTTTTCATTTTTGAAAGGTTGATTATGATAGCTTTAGATAAATGAGTCCCTTTTTTATTGTACCTAAAGAATATAGGAAAAAATATCATTGTGACATCCATATAAGGTCACCATAGTGTGCAAACACCCAATTACAAGCTTATTATGTATGGGTTCAACATTCACCTATAGTTTTTTTGCTTCATTTTTTGTTGAAGGTATTTTTTGACATTAGGTGTTATCTTTAACAATTATCCCAAACTTAGAGTATTATTAATTTGATTTCCAACATCTATTTACTAATATTTTGGAAGATTTATTCTATAGACATTAATTTATTGGGAAACATAGGTATTTCCTATGCTTTTAAAGGTTCTACTTGGACCATGATATTTGTTCATGTTGTCCAAATTGTATTCCTTTCACCAATAGGTTTAGAATTTAAGTCCATTGGTGGATTTACAACTTGCATTTGTTGTATGGTATCCACAAATGATTTTGTTAGCCATTTTTCATTTATCCAATTAATAATGCTCTTGTTTTTCCTTGGTTCATGTTCTAAAACACTTATGCTTTAATAACTTTACTTTAGGTAGTTGCCACATTGACATCCACCATGTTCATTAAGCTAGTTGCTACCTTGGTACATCAATAATTGAGTTTTTTCCTTGTGGATTTAACTCCTTCATCTTTGAACATGTTACACATCCCATTAAAATTTGGACAATATGTTAGTTTATGTCCAATCACACCACAAATGTGGCAAGGGTATTTTAGTGGTGTTGATGGTCTTTTTATTTGAACAAAAACTTTAGATACCACCATTATGGTCTCCTTACTACAACATGCACATTTGGTTCATTTGATGATAGTTCATACATTACATACTTGGTTTGTTAGTTGTGGTTTGTGGCATTATAGTTTTAGACCCTTGGAGTCTTAAAAGAAAACTCTTTACTTTAGGTCTTAAGATCCCTTTTTCACAAGGTAAGGCCAACTATTTATGTTGTTGCAACGTTCTTTTCTTTCATAAGATTGTAGTTTAGATTTGAAAACAATGGTCAAGAAGTTGTCTATAATAGGCATTTGCAACTATTTACGAGCTTAAAAAATTGTTCCTAGTACACCTCCATTCATTCATTCATTCATTATTGTTTGACCTATTCTTCAATTGCATGCATGTACACTTGTTCATCATTTTGAATTGTGAATACATTTTATAAAATTCTTACTCCAACTCTACAAATTTGTAGTTTGGGTAGTCCTTCATGTAATTGTTACACCAATTAAATATTCTATTTTTTAAAGTAAACATGAAAAAATTCATTACATCCTCATCAATAGTTTCACCAAATTAGTTTCAATGGTAGCTTTAAAGATTTTGACATGAACATTAGGATTTAAATCCTTTTTAGTCTAATGGTCTCCTATAAGGTTATGTAATAAGTATTGTGGGTGGAGCCATTGCCATAGCTAAAGTGCTTAAAGGATTTAATGGTTGTCCTTTGGGTCTAGTGGTAATACAACTATTGCAAAAACCATTGTGGTTGGTGCCATTGATGTCAATTTACAAATATGTTATGATGAGAAGTCACCACTTTTGAACTTATCAATCGTGTTCCTCCCATGGTATAAAAGTGGGCTACATGTGTGCTAATCATTGGCTCAATAGTCATTAGGCTATGATTGGTGGCACTCTAATTACCCCCATTACTTCCATGGCTAAACATCTTATTAAGTTTACTTCCCTACAACTTTCTAGAATGAATTTTTGATATAATGATCAGGTGGATAATGTAACATAGACCAAAAACAAAGTACTCCACCTAATGAAATAACTTTTTAATGTAAACACGAGAAAGTAAATTCAAAATATCTTCATATAGAAACATCAAAAAATGTCATTGCATTTAATTTATGGTAAGTTACAAATAAAATTTGAACAACTTTGGTATCATAAAAGTAAATTGAGAGTACATTTGAAAATAATTGGTCAATTTATGGTGTTCAAACCTACTTCACATTGAAAATTTGATACATGCATAATTTGACAATACATAAGTATATTTTAGGTTTTCATTAACTTGAAAATTAAAAAATCAATATAATTTCATCTCCTTGCAACCCATTTTGTAAGATTGGAAATCTTGTGCAAGTACATGCATTAAAAAAAAAACTATTTAAGCGTATTTTCAAAATGGGGTTTTTCAACATTTGAAGATCATAAAGTGAAAGATTATCATCATATGTGTCATTGTATAAAATAATATTTAGATACTTCTAATACATCAAAGTCTTTTTAATGGCCACTTGTGATTTTTTTGACATAGAGCAATGAACCATCTACTTTACCTTGCTTTCATTCGATTAGGTACTTTTGACTCCCACGATGGTGTGAAGTATGATGCCAATTATTGTATCTTTATGAAGTGAAAGGGTGTAAAATAAGGTGCACCACTTTTTGTGTCACATTGTAAGTTTTTGCAAAGTGTCATGCATAATTAACATGCCATAAAATCATCATTATGCCAAATTCACCATTGAATTAAAATTTTCAACTTGAATAAAAAGACATATACATAAAAAATTCTAACATATTTTCAAAATAAGAATATTAAACTTTTGAAGTTGAAAAATATGGATTAGTCTTTTGTTTATCACTTTATACAAGTATGTTTTTGTTATGAAAAATTTAAGGTTATATTATTGTCACAAACATGCTAAATAGGCAAATTGGTGATCTTCATTCAAAATGTAAAAATAGATGGAAAGTAGATTTTGCATTAAAAAAATTTAGGCCTTTTATTAATGCTATAAAATTTTGGATGTATTTCCCATATTTAAATAAACCATATATGGTCATCTTCAATTTATATTATTATTTGAGTTATTTTATTTATTTATTACAAGTTTATATTTGATATATTTTTCAAATCAAACCATTCAAATGATGTGTTATTAATGTTTGAGCCATCATGCATGTAGATACACATTTTTTGAAACTTGAATATTTTTATTATAACAATGTTAAGCCCTTCAAAAGTAGTTTTTCTTTAAGTAGGTTTGAAGCATTAAAACCCTACTTTTCTATATGAATTACAAATGTAGTTTGTGTTTTTTTGGTAATGAAATTTTTTTCCATCAAAGTAGTTATAGTGATCGTAAGTTTTTGGTTGCCTCATTGACATTGAATCAAGTAGATGAAAAATTTTGGTTGTCACCTAAATTTATTTTTTGTCATTGCCCAAAAAACACTATGGTCATTGCCCAAAAAAATCCAATTGTCCAATCAATGATGATTCAATTTCTGCCATTGATATAATGACCGAAAAATTTCATTTGTTGCCCAATTTTTTTATTGTTGCTTGGAATATTTAGTCACCAAATTAGGTGATTGAAAATTTTTGGTTAACAAATTGGGCAATTGAAAATCTTGAATCGATGGATAGATTGGGCAACTAAGAATTTTGGCCATTGCCTAATTTTTTTTGTTAAGGGGGTAGGATAATTACATGATTTGGATGAATAGGGCATTTAGGACATGGACTTCTTATGGAGCATTGTAGTTTTGAATTTTGAATTCTTGTTAGTTTTGAATCATAATGATGTGACTTGGGATTGCCCAAAAAGGGAAGACTTGGGGAAGAGGAAGAGGATTTTTTAGAGGGACATAATTTTGAGGAAGTAAAGAGAGCTATAGGTACTCGGTAGTAGAAAACCACAAATTTTATTCTTGGAAAATTACAGATTTTATTTTGTCATTTGATTTCATTTCCATGAAACATGAAATTTTGCTATAATTTGAATGGAGTTTTTCTTTTACAACAAAACTAAGAAGTGCAGACTTCTATAATGATTTCCATGTCCATATTGTTGTGTGGATTTTTTGGAATATAAAAAATGTAATGTATTGAATTGTAATTTTGTTTTGCGATTTTTCTACATTGTATTTTAAATTGCAGATTTTGGTTATATGAAATAACCATGAATTTGGTGTTTTAATGAACTTCTGAATCAAGTGTGGTTAGAATAAGGCAAAAAATAAGAATGTGTGCATATTGTAATGCAAATTTATTGTTATAGTAGTGTGAAATAATTTTGCAGGGATTAAATTTCATTTCTACCATTTGGCAACCATCTTATGGGGAAAAAAATTCTGTTTTTTTTTCAATAATGGGAGGTTTTCTAAAAATTTTGTTGTTGTATTATAGAGGAGAGTATTTAGATGAGTGGTTTTGTTTCTCAATTTAGAAATAAGAAGGGTATGTTAGAAAGTATTAGAGGTTTAAGCAATTGACGTTGTAAGGATTGTAAAACAATCTATGGACTTTGAAGACAAAGAATTGTGAAACAAAATGAATCATATGGTGACACAAAATTTACAATGACTATTGGACTTGGAGGCAAATCGTCAAGTCACTAAAAGACAAACAAAAGACAATCGTGAAAATGGAGAGGAATATGCCAAGCTTACAAAAACCCCATATCGAAATCTAATGTTGGATAGATGAGTTCTAAAAGATCTATAAGGCACATGTCATTTCTACCACAAGAGGTGGAACGGCGTGAAGTATGGATTGGGGGTCTTTAAAAAAGGCACAATTATAGATGATGATCTCCACGGAGAGGTGCAGTTGACTATTCACCCAAATGAGTGGGTGCAATATATTTTTTAGTTGCAATTTGTGGTTCAAAGTTGAAGAAATCAAGATGGAATATGGATTTCTATAATACGTGATTAACCATAGGAAATTTCAAGTTCAGAATCAGTGACTAGCTGAGGAAGGATGTTATGGGAGGTATTTAACCTAGGTTTGTGTATCAATCTCCATTTCAAAATTACTATGAATTAGTGGAAGACTAGGAGGTGGAAGAAAACACCAATATCCAGGTGGTTGGGGAGATTGAAGAAAATTACCTACAATCATTTAAATATGTAGAGGCATAGGTGAATGTGTTGGATGAAGTACCATAGTCATAATGACATCAAGGGAATCTAGAGTTGGATTAAACAAGGTACACAACCAAAACACGGGATCATGAATCTATGGATTCAAAGCTAGTCAGATTACTTTTAAAGGTCTCTACATTTTGTGAGGAAGAAGGACATGTAATCATGGATTGTCTTTTTGTGTTTTTTCACATTAGAGCAGGTATTGTTAGACATGTGGAGTTACAAAATGTGGCAGTAGCATTATGGATCAACCATAGGAATAGGAACCAGGAATTCCTATAGTCCAAAACAGATTGAAAGGCATGGAGTTGGGAAGCCAATTAAGACCGCAAAATTGATAGATTTGTACGTCTATTTAAATTAGTTGCAGAGAACTAGACGTGTATTCACATCCACATTTTGCACCACAAAGGATACTAATGGGTAACCACAAAATGGAACATCGTCAACCTTGAATCAACATAACTTCACCAATAGTGTCAGAAGTGATAGTTATTGAAACCCAGAAACAACTTGCTGGAATAAGAATTACTTAATCAATTGATGCGGGTATAACAACCACAAGAGTGGAAACAATTGTTACACCTAACATGGATGTTGACAGAAGGGGAGTACTAGTTGGATTTGCAATAAAATTGGGTAATGGATTGGGTGGAGTCCCAGCAAGAAGGAATTTGAGTCAAAGTTTGACACTACTAATAGCAATTACTAGAGTTGTTGGGACACCGCAAATGGTGTTTACCAATTCGATAATGACTATTCATGTGAATAGGACTATAGATCAACCATTAATGAGCTCAATGGCTACTAGAGGGTATAGAAGTGCAAATGCAATGAATCCAAGAGGAGGATATCAAGAACCATTTGTTATAACTTCATAAATTCTTGATCAGAATGATGACCATTATGTTAGGCCAAACATGATAGCTCTTAAGTATCCTAATTTCAAAAAAGATTTTAATTTAAAATGCTCATGTTAGAATGTTTAATTCTGCAGTAAAAACAAATGTAGACACTTTTGACGAGTATATCATCAATGCATTTAATTATATGCAAAAAGATATAACAATGGAATGGTGTCATAATTACATGTCAAAATTCCTTGACTGTATTTTTAAAAAACTTACACATGCATTTTGTAAATGTCATCGGAAGATTCAAAATGACAAGCAAACATACATGGAGCTGAAGAACGTGAAGTAAGAGGAGACTAAAAGTGTGGAGGTTTACTATGAGCGGATTCAAAAGTTAGCTCATGGTTTACAAGTACCAACCATAGATAATTTTTTGACTATTGTGTTTAGAGGTTTGCAATCATACCTTAGAATTGTGTCTGTAAGGATGGAGTGGTCAACACTACAACATAAGGAAATGGCAATGTTGTGTGAATAAAGCATGACTATAATAAAAGTAAGAATGCACTTCCAATACCACAAAATACTAAATAGGTAGCACCAACGAAAAGATAGAGTAATACAAGGAAGAATAACAAACATTGCACAAACTATGGGATGACAAATCACAATGTGGAAACATGTAGAAAGAAGGAAGAGCATACCACAAGGCAACCATAGAGGCAGCACAACCAAGTCAAACCATAGAAGACAACTTCATATGCATGCCACATCTTTGGTTTGAATCGACATAAAATGATAAATTATCCAAGTTTGTTAAGATGCAAAAGATGTTTCATGGGAAATTTGTGGCAATAACAAAGGTTCAACCTATTTTTGAGACACAAATAGTCACTATAGATGTGAATGTGGTGGATGTTAATGTTACCATAAAAAGTAAAGTAACAAAAGAATAGGTGTTCAAGGATAGAGAGCCAAGCAAAGCAAAGAGTGTCGTTGATTAAGAGAAAGAAGAACGGATGAAGAAGTCAATGGTGGAGATAATTCAACAAATTCAAAAATCACAGACCTAAATAAAAGGGCCATCCACATCCATGGAGGGATGGAACACAACTTGGCCAAGGTTGCCAAATATTACTCCTATGGAAACACAAAAAACTTAGGAGGTAGTGAATTCACAAGAAAAACTAATCATAGTAAAAGCGATTTTTCTAGATATTGGTAAGCAGATGCTAAAAACAAGTTACAATTTGATCTTGGGATAGTTACTTAAAATAGCTCTTGAGTTAAAGAAATATCTTTGGCAAAAGCTAAAACCAGAGAAAACTCAAAATTTAAGAAGAGTAACCACATAAAAACAAGTTGGTTCTTCAATATTAAAGGCAAGGACAATTGTTGTAGCAATAGATAATCATGGCAATTATCCAAGTATAGATTGGGAAGAATACAATAGAAGATGTGTTGTTGGATGGAAGTTCTAAAGTTAATATTATCACAAAACAGTTGAGATTGAGGTTGGGGCTTCCAAAGCCTAAACATGCACCATATAATCTAAGGATGGCAAATCAAACAACCATAAAGCTAGCGGGGTTGATTAAAGATCTAAAGATATATGTTCATTGCATTCTTTACATAACTATGTTTAATGTACTTCAAAATAATGTGGTAGATTTTAGTTATTCCATGTTGCTGGGGAGACCATGGTTGAGGGATGCTAAAGTGGCACATGATTGGGGGAGTAACACTATTACCATACAAAGGAATGGGATAGTCAAAACAATTACAGTCACCAAACATTTGGGGGTGAAGTAAGAAGACTAGAAGTGTTACTATGTTATGATTATTAAAATGACATCATAGATGAAGAAGACATCATCTTTGTTATAAAGCCCGAATTGTTCTCAACAGGAACAATCAGTTAACCTAAGATAATTCAATTTATGAAAACCATAGATGTGGAGATCATGAATATTGATGAAAAGACTAGTATTTCATAATAGGGATTTAAAGTACAAAGCACACAAAAAAGGATAGTTGGCAACATGTATGAGCTAGAAATAGTTCTAGAGGATAAGCTGTATTCGAAGATGTATTACAAATATCAACCAGGGAGTGTGGCAGTGGATGAAACTCCAACAAAAACAAAGCACAAGAATTGAATATAGTTGGATGGACGTTAATTGAAGATCAATAATTGATGAAGTTCAATGTAAGAACTGATGCAAAACCATAGTTGGTGAAGATTAATACACAATTAAAAGCATGCAAGGTATTATAATTGGAGTAGTTGTTGAAGGAGTTCAAAGATGTTTTTGCATGGACATAAAAAGATCTGAAAGGGGTTCCATTAGAGTTGGCATAACACAAAATTGAGTTAGACACTACTATGCCATCAACACATTAGGCCAGGTATAGATTAAATCCAAACTATGTTATAGTAGTTAAACAAGATATAAACAAATTGTTAGCAACTAGATTTATTCAATTTGTGGAAGAGGCTTCATGGTTATCACTCAAAGTAGTAGTACCTAAGGAAAATGGCAAACTGAGAATTTGTATAGATTTCAAAAAACTAAATGCAACCACAAAAAAAGATCCATACCTTTCACAAATGAAGTGCTGAACACAATAGCAGGGTACAAGGCATATTTTTTTTAGATGGATATTTAGGATATCAACAAATCTCTATAGCTTTAAAGGACATATATAAGACTACATTTGTTACAAATTGGGGGCTTTTATATGGAAGGTGATGCCATTTGGAATTTAAAATGGACCTCCAACATATTAGAGAGTTATTACCAAAGCATTCAAAGAATATTTTGATGATTTTATGAAGATATTTCTAGATGTTTTTACAATGTATAGTGACATGGAGAGTCATCTACAAAGCTCAAACTATGTTTTGAAAAGTGCAAAAAATATGGCATTAGTTTGAATCCAAACAAATGTGCATTTATGGTATTTTTAGAGATGATATTGGGTTTTATTGTTTCCAAAGAAGGGAAAGTACTAGATCCAAAGAAAATACAAGCAATAATAAACATGCCACCATCTAAGAATCCATAATAGATTCAAGTATTGAATGGGATGGCACAATTTTACAAATGTTTCATCAAAAACTTTATTACTATTATGGCACTTATCACTAAACTGACCAGAAAGACAAAGACTTTTCTTTGGACAAAGGAATGCCAAAAGGCTTGGGAATTAATTAAATAGAAATATATTAAAACAACAATTGATATCACCAAACTAGCAAGTGGAATTTCATGTTCATATAAATGCATCCTTATTAGTTGTGGGGGCCATGTTGTTTTAAAATGTAACAAGGAAGAGTGATCAACCAATAGTGTATGCTTCTAGGCTTTTGAACGTAGTAGAACATAACTATAACACAATAGAAAAAGAAGTTTTAGCAATGGTTTTTGCTTTGCACAAGTTCAGACATTATTTATTAGGCAATAAGTTTGTCTTTTATGTAGATCATATGGCATTGGTCTATTTGGTCAACAAACCATAGGTTTCAGGGAGAATAACTAGATGGTTATTATTATTCCTAGAACATGACTTCACAACAATGTTTAAGCCAAACAAAACTCATGTAGTTGTAGATGCATTGTTAAAATTACTAGATATTACAGATCCCATAGGTGCCTAATCAAACCATAGATGCAAGTTTGTTTTATGCAACATTTGAATGGCTAAATCATGTAAAAGAATTTTTGAGAGCATAAAAAATTGAAGGCATGTTACTGGTACAACATAAGTAAAGATTGGTCAAGAAACCAAAGCCTTTCACACTGAAGAATGGTGAATTGTATAGAATGGGCCAAGACAACAGACTACGATGATGTTTAACAACTATAGAAACATAGATGGTGATGAGAGGATTGCATGAAGGACCATTAGGAAGCCATTTTGCAACTGAAATAATGTAGAAAAAGATTTTTGGATGCTAGATATTGGTGGCCAACTATGTACAAAGATGTGCATGATTATTGTAAATCTTGTGATGCATGTCAAAGAATAGGAGGATTTGTTGAGAATTCAAGCTCAACTAATTAGGTTTCATTAGTTACTGGAGTAGGAAAGTAACTAGGTTACTTCCTCAAGGTTGAATTACTTTCGTTACTTATTTTAGTTTGGTTATTTGTGGTTTGGTTTTGTAGTTAAATTCCTTGGTGTTGATGGTTTGCCTCTCTTTTCTTCATTACACAAGTTTGTGTATTTCATGTGACAAGAACCTTGGAGAGTTCTTGATGTTGTGTTCTCTGTTGTGAGCATTATGTTGTAGTTTCCTTTCAATAAAGATTTATGATTACACTTGAGTAGATCTCCTATTTGTTAACATGGTATCAGAGCTTAGGTTGTTTGGTGAGAAAGTTGAAAAAGATCTAAAGCTAGAAAGTCTCTAGAACTAGAGCTTGAGAGTCTCTAGTAATATCATAGGAGTTTGTCAAGTGAAAAAAAGAAACGAGGAAAGGAAAGAATGTGAAGAGAAAGAAAAGAAAAGAAAAGAGGTGAGAGGAGATCAACATATCAAAGTTATGGAAGTCAGATCTTTAAATCTAAATCTAGATCTACTATGAAAAGATCTTGGAGTGAAACTTAGAGAGGTTATAGAAGACTATAGGACGCTTCTATTCTCAAATTTTCAAAAGAAAAGGATATGTTTTGTGAGAGTTATGAGCTTTTGAAAACATTGTGCCAGATCTGGTTTTTTGGTCATATCTCCTTTGTTTGAAATTTTTTGGATCTAAAAATTTGGGGTCTTATAGATCATATAGGAATATATGTGTGAGAGAAATTTCATGTCATTTGGATTTGTATTGAGAGAGATCCAAGCATCTGAAGTTTCA
>Ga0116227_10014311_pt1 | contig 12132 bp, 8 predicted proteins | sample S1TSphgellanicum_FD_89693 | JGI IMG/M metagenome (GOLD analysis project Ga0116227, IMG submission 89693) | Host-associated microbial communities from peat moss isolated from Minnesota, USA - S1T2_Fb - Sphagnum magellanicum MG | ecosystem: Host-associated > Plants > Peat moss > Unclassified... | reverse complement strand
TTGTTGGTCAATTGCAATTTTTTGATAAGAATAATGACGAACTAAGCATGAGGGAGAGATGGATGTGGTTTGTAGAAAAAAAAATAGTTGGTGGGGGGGGGGGGGTGGGGGTTAGGGACATACTTGTACAGTTTAAAATTCTTGTGGATAGTTGTGATAAAACTCTCCTCATTTTTTTAATCTATGAGAAGGAAGAAGAATCTCACAGTAGTCAAGGTTTAGGGTTTAGGGTTCCAAAGTGGTGACATTTGTACCCAGTAGAATAGCAATCAGTGGTTGTGTGTGCGGAAATTCTGGCATAAAATGCAGCCAACCTGCCGCAAGCCTGGAACTGAGGGCAGAAGTTAGTGCAATAAACAAAACTTGGAAAATTTTGGGTACCAATGAAAGTCAGACAATGGGCAAGTCTTGGGGAGATCACTAGACTTTGCAAGTCTGTGTACTTTGTTGGGATATTATAAATTGGCTATTTATTTATAAACGTGACAGATGTCCAGAGTCTAGACCCATTTTTTTTATTTACTATAAATGTGATAAATTCTGACAATTGACAAAATTTGTTTATAAATGGAGAACAAAACATCTTTAACTTCAACCTCTTATATTTTTTCCCACATGTTTATAAACTTGAAATTATGTATAAACTTGGTGTGAATTGAGACCAGCTCCTATATATCTATTAGGCTAGCACCTTGCTTTATACTGAAATCTAAATCTACCACAATTTCCAATTTTGACATAATTATTATAAAACAGAGCTTACATATATTCAAACTATACTTTTCCCAAATTTTCAAGTTGGCCTAAATTATTTTGCAAAGTTAAATGATCAAATTGAAGTCTTCATACACAATCTTCAAACTTCTATTGTGAATTGCTGATCACATCAGGACCATATGGTGAGAAAATTGAGCATAACTCAAGATGGGGTGCACTTCATAAACAAATTTGTTGGAAGAAGAACAAGAAGGAAAAAAAATTGGAAATGTTGACAAAGTCTTCCATTGAACATATTCATCATTTGTGCTTCCAACACACAAAGAAACCTACAAACTTTGAATCTTGATGCAACAAAACACAATGAGCTGACAAATCTTTGGATCTTGATGCAACAAATTAATGCTCACAAATCTTCCATTTACATATGCATGTCATTTGTACAATACACGACTAAAGCTACAAACTTTGAATCTTGGTGCAACAAAAACCAGTGAGCTGACAAATCTTTGGATCTTGGTGCAACAAAAACCAATGAGCTGACAAATGCTCACAAATCTTCCAAACATATGCATGTCATTTGTACAACACACAACTAAACCTTCAAACTTTGAATTCTGGTGCAACCAAAAAACCATGAGCTGACAAGTCTTTGAATCTTGATGCAACAAATTAATGCTCACAGATCTTCCAAATATATGCATCTCATTTGTACAACACACAAAACCAAACCTCTAAAAACTTTGAATAGATCTTGTTGCAACAATTTTTAACGAGCTGAAAAATCTTTCCAAACATATTCGTCATTCAATTACTACTACACACAAATAAACCTACAAACTTTGAATCTTGATGCAACCTGCTTTGTGGGATACACTGACTGATGAGGTATCATCACACACATGATACAACAACAGAGAGCTTGCAAAACACAAATCAATGAACCTCAATGTCAACACGACTCGCGAACTTTGTTTCCATTTCTAAAACTCTTTTGGATAATTTGAAGCTGGGAAGATGATCACTCTGTGTGCTACCAGTGAGCTAGTAGTACTGAAACCCAAAAACCAAAACCTCTACCAAACCTAACATACAGTGACACCCATTTGAAGCCCATATGATCCAGCCGGAGACGTTGAAGAATTCTGAACTGGGTACATTCTTCTTTGGGTGGTTTGCTTTCCTTGAGCCTGCAAGTTTCCTTGCACCACAGGATCATCATCTGATGTAACTAACTAGTAGGATCATCATTTGCCTCGGAAGGAAGGACATTGAATCTCTTGAAGAAGAATCCTTGTGCACTTGAACATATTGAGAGAGCTTAGATTCTGGATAGTTTCAGACTTGAGGATGATGGACCCTGGGACGGAGTCTAGCTCGACATCTAGTAGTGAAAAACTGTAAACTAAATGACTGAGAACGATGATGTGATGACACTAGTCTGATGATCATGCGTGTGTAAGACTTCCTAGATATCATGGGCTTGTGATCAGCTGCAGTACTGTACTCAAAGCTCTTACAGTTCTACATTTGGAGCTGCACTTGGACCTGAATTTGGGGCTGCAACATGTGGTCGAACATTCAAGCTGTCGAGACCATGTTGAGTATCATCGTATTCGGAGGCACCATGTTTGGTAATGTCGTATTTCTCACCATCGCCCCACAACGCATAAGCTTCTTCTCCGTGCACAGCGTCATCTCCGATCAGGAGATTCTCCTCCGACATACGTAGAGGGATGACGAGCCGAATGACATTGAGAATGATGCTGGTGACGACCAAGTTCCAGCCGATGATGAAGAGTGCCCCGCAGAGCTGCTTGGCGAACTGTCTGCCGCCGGAATGACCGCCGTAGAATGCGCCCTGCTCGTTAAGACGAGCAACAAAGTAGTTGGCCAGATCCCGTTGGGCAAACAAACCAGTGCAGATACCGCCCAAGGAACCAGCCACGGCGTGGGTGTGGAAAACACCCAGCGTATCATCCACATGCCGCAAGATCCTAGAGCGTTTGTGCACGATCATCATGGTGAACCAGGGGATACTGCCGGACAAAATCCCCATGATCATTGCCGCCCATCCTTGCACCACACCTGCAGGCATAGTACCCACGAATTTCCTAGTACTGTATCAATCCAAGTTGAACCCCCCTGATCCCCTCCTCCTCCTCCTCCTCCTCCTTCCTCACAGCAAAACGAAACTTAGGAAAGAAGAATGACAGACTTGTCACTGATGGACCCGTGAAGAAGAGCAGGAGGAACACTGGACCCATGATGATGAAGAGGAGAATGATGAAGAACAAGACACACTAGGGAGAAGCTAGTAGCTAGTGCAGATTTGCGAGACTAATTACCAGCTGCAGGAGTGATGCAAACAAGGCCAGTGATCATGCCCTGTACTGCACCGATGACGGATGGTTTGCCGAAGAAAATGACGTCAAGAATTGTCCATGTGAGGAGGCTCATGGCTGCACACACATTGGTGTTGATGACGGCGATGGAGGAATCCACATTGGCGGCATAAGGGTCTCCTCCGTTGAATCCTGCCCACCCCAACCACAGCAGTCCTGCTCCTGCCAACATGAGCATCACGTTGTTGGGTGGGAACCGCTCTCTATCTCTCGTCAGCCTTGGTCCAACCTATATATACCACAATATTCATTATTCACCATCCCCATACCCCATCGCCCCCCCCCAACCCAAATGTCAGTCTTCACTCCATACTAGTCTGCTAGAGTTTTCAGCTGCAAATTACTTCCACAGATTTGGAGCTTGGCTCACCATGTCATGATCAGGAGTACTCACGCTCAATACTCCACATCCAACAAGAATAATAGTGATTCATGCTCACCAGTCCACATCCAACAAGAATAATAGTGATTCATGCTCACCAGTCCATATCCAACAAGAATAATAGTGGCTCATGCTCACCACTCCACATCCAACAAGAATAATAGTGATTCATGCTCACCATTCCATATCCAACAAGAATAACAGTGGATCACGCTCACCACTCCACATCCAACAAGAATAATAGTGGCTCATGCTCACCACTCCACATCCGACAAGAATATTAGTGATTCATGCTCACCACTCCATATCCAACAAGAATAACAGTGGCTCATGCTCACCACTCCACATCCAACAAGAATTATAGTGACTCATGCTCACTACTCTGCAGGCATTCATTCAGGAAAAAGGACGTTTGAAAAAAATAAAATTAAGAAGAAAAAGATTGTCCTTTCCAAAAGTTTGAGAGTGCTTTACATGTTTTTTTTTTTTTTTGTTTTTTGGGATTTGAATCAAATTTTTGAATATTGAATCTTTACACGTATTGAATTGTATATATTCCAAAAAAATATTGACAATCCACATTATTATTATTACCTGTAGTGCAAGTCTCAGATTTTGTTTTTCCAAAAACAAAAAAATACAATTTTGAATAGTGTCCATCCCTTGGGTGGTTCCTTTGACCTCCTTAGGTGGTTTCTTTGATTCTGTTTTCATTCACCCACAAGGTGTGACTAGCACATGCATGCAGAAAGAAAGTTGCAGAAGAAAAGTATTAACCTTGTCATGAACTCGTGCAATCTGAGAAAATGAAAAGGTGTGACTAGCACATGCATGCAGAAAGAAAGTTGCAGAAGAAAAGTATTAACTTTGTCATGGACTCGTGCAATCTGAGAAAATGAGGAGAGCATTCATGATGCAAGCTCGGCATGGAGTGCATGCAATAATATTCTGCTAGGAGGAGAAGGAGGAGGAGGAGGAGGAGATTGAGGTTGCAAAGAGTACTACCCAATAAGCGGAAGTGAAACCAGCAACGCCAGAGGAGAGATGGATGACATAGCCACCAGAGTAATCGATAACACCCCACTGGAATAGGAAACCACCACCCCACAAGCTGAAAGCGCCGATGCTATAAGAGAAAGTCACCCACAAAGGGACGAAGAGCATCCAAGCAATGAAGTTCATGCGGCCCAACACGGAACCCGCCAAGAGGATGAGCGTGATGGCCGCGAACACGAACTGGAAGTAGACCATGGTAGCCATGGGATAGAAAGGAGTGGCGGGAGATTGTACGTCGACTGTTGCAGTTGCCGGCAGAATCGCCTGAGCTTGCAACGTTTTGTAGCCCCAAACCGTCCCCGCTTTGCCCCAGATGGGTATCAGCTTCTCCCCGAACGACATCTTGTAGGCCCAGATCACCCAGCAGATCAAAACCGCCGCAAACGCATAGAATGCCATGAAAGCTGAATTGATTGCCCACTTCTTTTTTACTATGCTGCCGTAGAGTACCACCAGCCCTGGCACAGATTGCATTCCCACCAGGGTAGCCGCTGTCATCTGCCATGCATTGTCTCCCTTGTTTAACCAGTCCGGTACTGGATAGCCCGTATTATTGTACGCCGATGGCACAGACCCTGCCGGCGTCGCGTCCACCATCGCTGCAAAACCAGGATTGCTACTAGCTACACCGGGGTTGCACAGGCTGTTGCAACACGAAAAATTTAGCTGTAGCTGCTGCTGCACTGCTGATGATCAGCAAACACAAAAATGATCCTCCAGGCACCTCTGCAGTGCCCCCTGAGGCACACACTTCTCTTGCTTGCTTGCTTGCAACTGGGAGTCAATCCAAATGCAAAAGAGATGAAGGAAGCGCTTTGCTTTTATGGCAATGCTGGGCCCGCCGCACTAGGAGTTACTGGGCCCAGCTTCAAGTGGGCTAGCCAGTGTTGTGTGTTGTTGCCACAACCTAACTAGACTTGCAGAGTCAACAATTGAAAATAAAAAGCTTGATTGCAAGAACATGATTCTGATGACATACAATGGTGATCATCAGTCAGCAAAAAAAGAAGCAATCTAAGTTAAGAAATAAAAAATCAATACATGATTTTGAGGATGATGATGATCATCAAAATTCTCCCCAATTTATTGATTGCTGCACATGAGCTAATTAATTTACAGGTGCTTACCTTACCTTACCTTACTACAAGGGCAGCTTCAACACTTGACCAGCTAATAATTAATTAAATTTCCAGATAATTTCATGCCCAAAAAAAAAAGAATGAATATTCCAATAGATTCTCTATTTTCCTTCAAAACATTTTGTTCTGGGAATTAATTGTTTTGGTTGAGAATTTCAACATTTTTACAAATAATTTAATTAGTGTCTAAGCTGCCAAGTTGTACTCTGGCATTAGAGGATTCTGCTCCGCATCAGTGCTATATAACCTGATTCATTCTCTGCTGCAGTTATACTGTTTTCCTGAATCCAGCCCAGCTAATTCATGCATGCTGCTTCTTAATCTTCTTCCTGTGTGCTCCTCCTGTTCATCCCAGTAGATCTGAAAATTAAGTGCAAATTTGGGTTGCAACCGCAGGTACCTAAAGATGATTTCAATCACTAATTATACTCGTTCAGAGCTTTGATGAAACCCATGGATCAGAGAGGCAGGTGCAGCCCAATTCACCAATCATCAATTCATCAGCTCTTTTGTTTTTATTTATTTATTTATTTCCCGGATAGCTGGTTTTGTGGTGTATTTGGGGATCTGTTTTGGGGGTGAAATTATTCCATCATCTTTTGGTGTGTCTGATGCCATGTGGCTTTTGTATAAACGGCAATTATAGTTTGTCACCTATCAATTGTGAGGAATAATGTACAGTGAATTTGCATGGGTTGGGATTGTAACCTTGTATCTAAATTAGCATCAGAAAAACCTCCAGGAAAGTCTAGTTGCCTTTGCTCCAGGAGATACCTCCCCTTTCCTTAATATTAAAAATCAGAGTTACATGCATCCTGAACCTGTGGTTCAATTTCTTGCACAAAAGATATGTACCATGAAAAGCGTAAATGTTCATTTATTTGCAAAACTAGCAATGAGGTTTCTTTCACTGTTGGCCGGTTAATGAATTTTTTTCATAACTGGCCTGGTAGTTTTTTAAAAAAAATTTAAAATTCTTTTTGGGATCACACAGGGTATCAATATATAAAAACATGACAATGTAAAACCCATTGATCATCAAAATTTCCATCAAATTGATGACCTCAGTTCTCAAATACCAGCCTTGAAAGCATCCAATTATACTGCCTAGTGAGGGTAAATTTTTATGCAGTTTTAGTTTTTGTATTTTAATGGCCTAATTTTCAAGAATGAGATTACACATTTATGAATGCGTTCAAGTAATGTGCAAATTAGAATATTATGGAGAGCCATCAGATTGGGGGTACCTCGCCCCCTCCCCCAAAAAGTGATATCCAACCCAGAAGGGCCTTTACAAAACACATACCAGGATATTATCTTGCCGGTTCTTGGTCAAAACTGGAACCGGCAAGTCGGTTATTAATAACCTACCCTTGAACCGTTGTTAATAACCAGCTGATTTCTCCATAACCGGCAAGCACTGGTTTCTTTCTTTCATTGTCGTGAATTGTTTATGAGACCGTGACCTCATCTCCACTCTAAATGGTTACCTATCATAAATAATCAAAGGAGAGCCTTCAAAACAAAAACCTGCCACTTTGCATTCCTAAAGGTCAAGGATAAATAATGATAAATTTTTGCACCCAAAATCAAGGTAGTTATTTGTAGGGTAACACCTGAGGAGCAGGCAGTTTCCGAAGTAAGCACGCACCCAAGGTGGAGCTAAGGGGCCATTATTACATCTAGAATTCCCTTGCTCTACAGGTGTTACCATGTGTAAAAATTGATGTGAATTTTATTTAAATTTTTTTTTTTTTGTGATTTAACCTGGCAGGTATTTGGAGGGCATTTTTTTGGGTATTACATGATTTTAAAAAAAAATGATGCAGGGCAGTTTGGAACATGGAATGCCCATAATTGGAGGGTAGTTGCCAGGTATCACATGATTTTTTAAAAAAAATGATGAGGAGCATTTTGGAAAATGGATGCCCATACCTATGGGCATTCCATTTTCCAAAAATGTCCAGTGGGATTTTATGCTTTGTAAGTGTACACTAAGAAAAATCTCAGAGGTTTTTTTGATTTGAGTGGTAAATCACATACACCCGCCAAAGATGAAAAATATTTCAAGCATAGTAAGATGGTGGTGTGCAAGTTCCATAAGGAGGTAGTTCATTTTGAAGTTGACTAGCTTCCATTGATATACCCATAAATTAGACCTGAATAAAATAAGGGCCTTTGTTTCTCAACCCCATGATTATCACCTCAGACATTTTATCCATGGTTGGTAGGCTTGATGAAGGATGTCTGCTACTTGTGTTGTTGAACATGGTGATTCATCAAATTTTGCCTAAGCTTGATCATGAACTATGACAAAGCTTGCCTTGTTAGGCTAGACTAGATAGAGAACCACCACATTTTTCTTAAAATCCTTCTTTTCTTCCTTTTGTTTCCTGTCCTTGTGTTTCTCCCCCCTTTTCTTTTTTCTTTGGAATAAAGTCTTGCAGATACACATCATTTTAACAAGGGAGATGAGAACTTAGAAGAACTTAGAAGAGGCCAGGTAAACAAAAACATTATCCATGAAAGCAAGGAAATTTATTTATTTTGTCTGATGTTGTCTCATTAGAGCATGAGGTCCCAGCTCTCCTCCCACCACAGATTAAAGATAGATCCAAGTTTTTGACAGAATGCATTGATCTTGTCCTATGTGATGATGGCAGAAATCCCATCCACCTCCTCTTAGGCTATCACTCAGTGAATTCACTAGACTTGTCTTAATTTGAACATATGAGGTAGAAAGTAGAAAGGTGCATCTCAACTTTCAATGGATTGGCTTGTTGACCTTGGATGGTCTTGTATGTCTAGATCAAGGCCAATATTATTGGAGCCTGGGTGTAGGGTTTAGGGTATATATAAGGGAGCCACAACCACAATACCTGAAATGTGACAAAATTTTATTATTATTATTTTTTGAAGTTTTTTTTTTCTCAGTAAGGAATACCTTACAAAATATTCCATTTTCATTTTCATTTTTCGTATTTAAAATTTGGCTGGTTGTAAAGAACAGTTAAAGCCGGTTATTGAGGGGCCTCACAAGCATAATCTTTCACCCCCCTTTCAAGAGACCTCAGTGCACCAACACCTTCATTGGTACAATGGGGAAAATCAGTGTTGGGAAAATTTCAGTTTCTAGAATTAATTTTAGGACGATCTCAATTCTTGTTTCTCAAATTAGGAATCCAATTTCGGGTCTGGATTTTCAAAAAAAAAACTTTGGTTCCCATTCTGATTCTAAAAGTCAAAACTAGTTTTGATCAGGTTCTTATTAGCTTGAACTAGAATCGGTGATTAAGTGCCAATGACCCTTTGGTTAACTCAGTTTTAGGCACTTTTTTTTCAAATGTCTTCATTTTGGTTTGGGTTTGGTTTTGTGAAAAGCAAATGATATAAAATCAAAATTATATATTTTTATTACATAACTATGAGGATCTATGTTCTTGTTTCACAAATATCTACTCATATATCTATTTTCTATGTATGACTCTTATGCCATAATCATTTTTTCTATCATAGATTTTACACATTCATAAATTATGAATTTTTTTTGAAAATCAAATTTTCAATTCTCTTCCACAAATCTATTTTATAAAACTTTTAACTTTTTACAATAATTTTTTTTTCTCAAGTGAAAGTGTTTCCAAAAACTCCAAACACCCATTTATATATACTAAAAAAAAAACATTTAAAACCTTACACTTAATTTATGATATGATTTTTCTAATGAATCACCAGTCTTGAATCATACACATTAATTGAAGTCATAATTAATTGATGATAGGTCATCAAACCATTATTAAATTATAAATCCTCACCCCTTAATAAATTATCAATGTTAATCTTTAAGTAATTACATAATTATCAAGTTATTTACATCAAGTAATAATTCCATCTAAGGAGGTTTTTGGTCTAGTTCTTGAAAAAAATAAAATTAGATTTTGTTCATGTATTCATTTCAAAAATCAAACCTAATTTTGATTTAGTTTTTGCTTGCCCAAATTAATTTAGCATTAGCAAAAACTTATTTAACCCTTATGTCAATGGAGTTTTCAATCAATATTATTGAATGTGTGACTCATCATTAATGTTAAACATCATTTTCCTTTCATTGACATTTTGAAACCTTTGTTATCTGAATTCAAGTTTATAAGAAAAACCCATTTTCACATCATTTTCATACTTACCTCATCCAAAAGTAAATATAAATACCATTTTACTTCTCATAGCACTTGAATCAACATAAAATAAATTATGTCTATCCCCTTTATGAAGGTTTCAAAAATCTAATGTTCAACCCACCCTTCAAATTCAATGTGCTTTAGCTTTAAAATATCATATCTTTTAGATTTTTTAACATTTAAAAGATCAAATCTTAAAATGCCCTACTAATAATCTATTAATTTAAAAACATTTATACAAAAGTGCTTAACATTCAATGCAAAAATATTTTTCACATGGACAAGTTTAATTTTTTATCATTTTCCAACCCCACCCATGGAATTAAAATGAGGAGTGCAAATAGGTGGGAGATTGTTAATAACAAAACACTTGGATTGGCCAATCAAAAATAAAAAGTAGGAATCAAATCATATTTATTACATTTTTTTTTACCAAGTGTTAAGCCTTGTTGGCTTTGCTGTGTCATTTATTGACTTCAGTAAATTGTGCAAAAATGTTTGGCCAAAACTAACACACTCCCAACTCCTCAACGGACTCAAATGTGAGTCCAAGTAGAAGACAACGGAAGAGGGGGGAAATCGCGGCACACTCCCTAGCTCACAACACTTTGAGGGGTACATGGGCATGTTGGAGCTCCGGGATGGGACTAGGAAGAGTTGACAAGCTTCGCTCACTCACATGAGCTTGCACACAACCCACACAAAGTGATTAATGCATAGTTGGAGCACCTTTGGTGTTAAGACAAGTCACGAGCAACACGGACACACTAGACTCACCATGGCCCAAACTTGGGGGAAGCCACCACCTTCCCCCTTATAGTATACTTTGTGGTTAGCCACGTAGACTACATCCAAATGGTTGTTCTCTCCCGGGACTCCCGAGTGGGAGTCCCGAAATCACGCCAAATGGGACTTTCGCAATTTTTGAACCCCATAACTTTGCGAGCAGACCTCGGATCGAAATGCAGTCTTAAGCAAAGTTGTAGCTCTCGTCCAGAGCTTTTCAACGGTATGTCGCACGCCCTCTCCAGCCACAAGTAAATTGGGTCGATTTTCAACTTTTCTGGTCGGGAATCAAACTAGCAGTTTGACTCCCGGCTCTTCTTTTGGCCATAATTTGTGTTTTAGATGTCCAAATAAGCAATGCGAACCCTTTTTAGACATCTACGTTCCAAGAGCTTTCCAATGATATAAAAAATGTTATAAGCCATTGAGTTTTGACCCCTGAAATTATTTTATGAAGTTTTGGGAGTCCACCGAAACTCCATCTCCCAAAATGGGAGTTGCCTTGGGAGTGTGAGGGTTCTTTCCCTCATACTCCCTCACATTTTCTTACACTCCCAGGAATATGTGATGTGACTCTCGGGCTTTTTTTTTGGCTCGCACCTTTGCGACCTCCTTGCGACCTCTTTGCCTTGACTCTCGGGCTTCCTCTTGGCTCGCAACCTTGTAACCCCTTTGGCCTTGGTTGCGAGCCCATAGCTAGGGTTGTGACAAAAACCATGTTGTTTGGTTAAAGAAGAGTTTTTTTAAAGGATTTTCAATGGTAGCTAAAGTGGCTAGGGCTTTTTAGTCTAAAGTTAAGATGTGGTAACCTATAATAACATTAGCTGAATAATGTTTTAATCTCACCATTTCGTGGGCAAACAAGGTGGTTACTTTGTGTTTTTTTTATGTTAGAAGGTTGCTGACTAAAAGGTTATTGCTATTTTCAATTTTGGAAGTAACCATATGCTCTTACAAGTTAAAAGAATGGTGAAAACTTTGAAAAAAAAACAAAAAAAAATGGCATTCAAAATATTAAGCAATTGGAATTTATTTTATATGAACTTTAAAATAAAAATTTTCTAGGGGAAATGAACCCCAATCCAAATGGATCCTGCCCATTGCAACAAGAAATAGGTTTGCAAAAAAAAAAAACAAAAGCATAGTTGACGCGCTCCTAAGTCACGAGGTGAAACCCACTTGAGGGTTTCACAAAGTCAAATTGCAAAAAGTTGAGACTTGGTAGCACGCTCCCGACTTCCAACTCTAAAAAGGGGTAGAGGGTCGAGTTGGGAGCCCAGGGATTAGACTAGGAAGAGGGACTAGCTTAACTCGTGTGAATCTGCATCCAAAAACCAACCAAATCAGGTTAGTTTAGCATTCGGGACACCCTTGGGTGTTGGGACTTGCCACGGGCATTTGGACACACAAGACTCACCACGGCCCGGACTCGGGGGAAGCCACCACCTTCCCCCATATAGTATTCTCTG
>Ga0116227_10014310_pt1 | contig 12132 bp, 13 predicted proteins | sample S1TSphgellanicum_FD_89693 | JGI IMG/M metagenome (GOLD analysis project Ga0116227, IMG submission 89693) | Host-associated microbial communities from peat moss isolated from Minnesota, USA - S1T2_Fb - Sphagnum magellanicum MG | ecosystem: Host-associated > Plants > Peat moss > Unclassified... | reverse complement strand
TGCCGCTCCCGAAGAAGCTCAAGCCGGGCGCGTCGAAGGCGAAGAAGAAGGCCGTGGTCGAGGCGACCATGCACGACCTCAAGCACGGCCCCCACCACAAGGACCGCACGCACAAGCAAGAAGTCGCCATCGCGCTCAAGCAGAGCGGTCAGTCGCGCGCGAAAAAGGCCAAGAAGAAGTAACGCTTGCCGTCCCCGCCGACGCTTTCTATCGCCGCGACGAACTATCCCGATGCTCCGGTCATCGAGCATCCGCGCAAGCGTCGGATCACGGACGGCCAATGGACGTCGCTCGCAAACTCCGTGTGGCAGGTCGTCACGACCTCGTACACCGCGCGCCGCCCGCTCGAACTCAACATCATCGAGTGGGAGCGCGGCTACGAACTCGAAGTCGCCCCGAAGAACTTCCCGTGGGTCGGCTGCTCGAATCTTGTCGTGCCGATCGTGCCGTCGAAGATGGACACGCTGCTCGCGCAGATCGCTTCCCAGGTGTTCGTGCCCGAGTTCTACATCGTCAGCGGCAACACGAAAGAGGCGCAGTCGGTCGCCTACAAAGTCCAGCGGTACCTCAACGCCGAGTTCCGCCGCCAGCGCGGCAGCGACACCTGGTTCGAGGAGCACCTCAAGATGCTGCACCTCGGCCTCTATCACGGCACCGCCGTCATGGAGTCGATGTGGAAGTACCGCCGCCGCCGCAAGTCGTTCGGCATCCTCACCGAGAGCGTCGATGACGACGGGCTGCCCGATTTAGACGAAAACGGCGACCCGATCATGAAGCGCATCATGCGGACGAAGGACGTCGATGAGTACAACGACGTCAACCTCCGCGCGGTGCGGCTGCGCGACTTCATGCTCATTCCCGACGAGGCGACGAGCATCGAGCAGGCCGCGGGCGTGGCGCGCGCGGAGTGGCTGTACGAGAACGACCTCAAGGCGATGGTCGCGGAAGGGCTGCTCGACGCCGAGTGGGTCGAAAAGGCGCTCGCGTATGTGCCGGCCGGGCTTTCCGATGTGTCGTCCGACCGCCAGGGCTATTACGACAAGATCGCGGGCGGGCAACTGATCGTCGGCCAGGGACAAGGGCTCGTCTCCGACGAGTTCTTTCGGAACCGCGGGCCGATTAAGGTGTGGCGCGTTCATAGCGACCAATGGGACATGGACGGCGACGGGTGGGCCGAGGAGAACGTCTTTTGGTGCCACGAGTTGTCGGAATATCTGCTCGGGTGGTGCCCGGATAATTACATCGCGCCGACGCGCCCGTTCACGGCGTTCTCGCCGTTCCCGCGTCCCGACCGTTTCTATGGCTTCTCGCTGGTGGAGCGGCTGTTGCCGCTTCAGGGCGAGGCGTCTACGATTCGCAACCAGCGCAACGACGCGCAGGACCTCGCGACGTCGCCGCCGCTGCTCGTCAACCGCAACGAAGAGATTCACGATAAGGGCATGATTTGGGGTCCCGGCAAACAATGGCCGGTCGCGGACGTCGATAAGGCGGCGAAGCAAATCGCCGTCGTGCAGCCGGGGGCGCAGGCGTACCAGGAAGAGCAGATCGTCAACACCTACGCCGATCAACTGAGCGGGCTGTCCGCGCCGACGGACGGTGCGCCGACGAGTTCGCGGCGGACGGCGACGGAAATCAAGGCGAAGGCGAGCGCGACGAACGTGCGCGCGGCGCTGGTCGCGATGTTCCTGCGGATCACGTCGCGGTCGATCATTCAGTACGTCTGGAAGCTCAAGCGGCAGTATCCGCGCGAGGCGCAAAGCGAACTTGACCTCGACCCCGCGATCATGGGGCTCGACTTCCAAATCGACGTTGCCGGGATCAACGACCCGATCAACAACGACGAGAACGTGCAAGAATCGCTCGCGCTGTTCAACCTCTTCCACCAGGACCCCGACATTCAGGGCAACGCGGTCGCGCGCTACGAACTCAAGAAGTCGGTGCTCAGTTCGATGCACGTCCGCAACATGGACGCGATCATTGGGACGGCCGAGGAGGCGCAGCAGCGCAAGGAGCAGGAGGCGCAGCAGAAGCAGATGCAGATGCAAGCGATGGCGGTTGCCGCGCAGCAGGGCATGATGCCCGGCGCGAACGGCAAGCCGCAGAAACCGGGCGCGCAGTCGCCGCCCGCGATGGGAGCGCCACGATGATGGACCGCTACTCCGTCGAAGTGCAAGAGAAACTTCGGGTGGTGCCGCCCCCGCGCGAGGAGCCCGCGGCCGAAAAGCCGTCGCATCCGAACGCCGAGATTGTCGAGGACCTGTTCGCGCACCCGGCGTGGGAGATCGTGCTCACGGAAATCGCCCGTGCGGCGATCGCGGCGCGCAAAGACTTCTTCGACGGCGACAGCACGGATCCGGTGGCGTTCGCGCAACGCTCGCTGCGGATGCACGTTACCATCGACGTGCTCCGCAACATCGTAACCGGCATCTATCGCGAATCGAATCACAAACCGCCCGAGCGTCTGACGACGCTGTTAGGATAGGACGATGAACGGCCCCGAAGACGACATCGACGTCGACCTCGACCCGCCCCAGGACCCGGCGAACGTCCCGACCGACATTCCCGAGAAGCCGGAGGCGAAGCCTGCGGACCCGCCGTGGCAGCAGCTTTCGGAGACGCTCGAGCGCATCTCGAATCGCCCCGACCCGCCGCCGTACGCGCCGCCCCCGGCCGCGCCGCAGCAGCTCGACCCGGCGAAGCTGCGCGAGATCAACGAAAAACTCGCGGGCGACATCCTGGTCAACCCGCTCGGCGTCATCATGCCGGTCGCGCAGCAGATCGCGAACGAGCAGATCGCGGCGCTTCGCACGGAGATGCAGCCGTACGTCGACAACGCCGCCGCGGCGTTCGTAGACCGCTTCAAGAGCCGCATGGAGCGCAGCGACGGACTCTACAAGAACGTGGTCGACCGCTTCGAGGCGAGCATCGGCGACCTGAACCTGCGCGACCTTGCCGGGCGCTCGAAGGCCGAACAGGACAAGGCGCTCACGCTGCATTGGAACGCGGCGAAGGGCGAGGTGCTAGCGGCGAAGGTGCGCCGGCCCACGCCACCTGCGGCCCCGCCCGGTTCGAGCGCGGGTGGCGGGCGCGGGATGAGCGAGCCGCGCGGCGGTACGGGCGGGACGCTCGGTGAGACGGAGCGGCAACTGCTGCGGTGGCAGTTAGGAAAAGAGGCGGGCGAAGCCGCCATTCGCGAGATTGAGGCGCAACTATGATCGACGAACACGAACACGCCCCGGCCGGGGTCGATACCTCCGACATCCGCCCCCACGATCAGAATTGGGTGCTGATGAACAAGTACCGGATGAAGCGGTTCCCCGGCAAGAAGGTGACGCTGCCCGGCGGCATCGCCATCGACGCCATGCGCTTCGCGGGCGTGAAGCCGCCCGGCGCGGACGCCTCGTTCGTCCTGCATTCGCCCGAACTCATTCTCAAAAACCCGCGCCCCGACTGCAAGTACGCCTGGCGCATCCGCGCGGACGAGGAGACGTTCGGCCTAGTCGAAACCGGGTGCATCCGCCCCGTTCGCATGGACGAGATCGACCGCACCGACCGCCGCACGGCGAAGATCCTCGGCTACATCGGCCCGGGCGGGGCGACGTTCGTGGGGTGGAAGCGCCACGGGCTGTTCGAGGTCGCGCCGGTGGAGACGTACGAGTGGTATCGCGCGCCCGAGGAATACGGGATCGCGAAGATGGCGAACCTTGGCGCGCAGTTCGAGCACGAAGTCGAGGAGTACACGCAGGGCAAGATGCAGGGCGAGTTCACCGCGAAGGATACGCGCCCGGCCGGGAAAGACGCGGGCGCGCGACCCCGGAGGATATAAAACAGTCCCACCGGGACTATTGACTCTCCGAGCGACCAGGCGGTAAGGTTGGCGTCGTAATGACGCCTGCCAAGGAGCCGCGCGCATGGCCAACGCCCTAGCCATCCTGCCCCCGAGCCTCATCGCTCGGGCGGGCGTCCAATCCTACAACCTCGGCAGCGTGTTCGAAGCGCCGGGCGCGATCTTCCGCCGCGGCGACTTTCTGCAGAAAGTCACCACCGGCACGATCACCAACGTCGCCCCTACCGGCAGCATCTCGGCCGTCGTCCCGACCGCCGCGCCGACCGTCTCCTCGACGGGCAGCGCCGTTTCCGGCACGCCGATCACGTACTACTACGCCTACTACACCTACACGAACTCCGGTGGCAGCATCGAATCGCAGCCGTCCCCGGAGTTCTTGATCGTCAACGCGAGCGGCTACAAGGCGACCGTCACGGTCCCGGTCGCCGGCTCCCCGGCCGCGGGCCAATACTTCAACCTCTACGTCGGCCTGTACCCCGGCACCGAGGTGCAGCAGGTCGCGGCGACCGCGCTCGGCAGCGCCGCGACGGTTCCGGTGCCGCTCACGAACAGCGTCGGCGCGAATCGGCTGACGGCGGGCGGGACGGCGGTTTCCGCCGCGACGGTGTTCGGGCTCGCGGTCGATGACTACGACGTGACGTACGCGCCGAAGTCGCCCGTGCAGTTCGACAATCGTTCGCCCTTCGGCATCGACACCTCGACGCCGCCGCTCGGCTCCTACGAGCAGTATCAGACCAAGGTCGTGCCGCTCTCGGCCGGGCTGCAGTTCGAGATGTCGTTGCTTCAGGCGTGGACGCCGGGGCTGCTCTATACGACGTGCGGCGTGTCGTATCAGACCGCGTACAACACGTTCGCGGCCGACAACACGGCCTCGACCGCGTTCCTGACGATCCAAGGCAAGGTCGGGGGCAACACGTTCAACCCGACCTACGACGACCAGGGCGGCTTCCTCGACACTGGGGCGCGCGTGATCGTCTCCGTCACCACGACGTCGGTCCTCATCCTCTGATGCCCGGCTCGACGCGGAAAGGCTTCTAGCGCATGGCGGTTCTCGGCCAGGTTACGACCCGCACCCCCTATTACGCGCAACGGATGGTCTTGCAGAAGATCGTCACGCATCGCGCGATGGAGGTGCCGCCGCTCTACCCGACCTTCATGCGCGAGATCGAAAACGATTCCGAGCGCAGCTTCATGGACATCGGCAGCTACGCCGAACTCGGCCTCTTCCAGCAGAAGGACGAAGGCGCGCCGTTCGCCCAAGATCAGCCCTACGAACTCATCCCCGCCCACTTCGACTTCACGACCTACGGCCTCGGCGCTTCCGTGACGCGCGAGGCGCAGTTCGAAGATCCGCTCAAGCTGATGGGCAAGCTCGCGCCGATGCTCGCCGATTCGTGGCGCGTGACGGCCGACGTCATGTACAACAACGTCTGGAACCAGGCGTTCAACCCGGTGCAGACGCTCTACGACGGGCAGCCGCTCTGCTCGACCGCGCACCTGCTCTCGGCGGTCCCCGGCGACACCGGGCCGATTTCCAAGATCGGGCAGACGTTCTCGAACTATCTCGGCGCGGCGCAACCGAGCCCCGAGATTCTACGGCAGATGGAGCTCATCTTCGAACTCACGCTCTCCGATCGCGCGCTCCCGTCGCAGCGCACCGCGGCGTATCTGATGTGCCATCCGAACTACGCGAAGACGTGGCAGGAGATCGTCGGCTCGCCCTACGCGCCGAACAGCAATCAGAACACGATCAACACCGAGTACGACGTCGTGAAGGTCAAGGGCAACCGCTACCTCACGAACCCGTCCGCGTACTTCCTCATCGGCACGCCGTCGTTCCCGGACGGCAGCGGCCAATGGGTCATCACGTCGCACAAATGGCAGAACGACGTGTGGATGTGGTACGAGGATCAAACGCGGTCGTGGTGGATCTCGAGCGAAGCGCGCTCGACTTTCGGCGCGGTCGACTTCCGCGCGGTCGTGGGTTCCATCGGCGCGGGACCCTAAGGAGTAGCCGACATGGCAACCACCGTTGGCGGCTCGCTCACCCTCGACAATTGGAATCGAACGCCGGAATCCGACACCTTCATGGCGACGACGCCGTTGTTCGTCGGCCCGCTCACGCTCGGCGCGGGCGTCGCGAACACGACCATCCAGGCCGGGTTCGCCATGCCGTTCCTCTACAAGATCCGCAAGGTCGGCGTGTTCTACACGGCCTGCAATTCGGTCGCCTCGACGCTCGCCTTCAACTTCGTGGTCGGGACGACGGGCGCGTACACCCAAGGCGTCATCGCCCCCAACGACAACTCGTACGCTTCGGGCACGGCGCTGCCGACCCCGAACACGAACGCCGCGGGCGTCATCGTCAGCGTCGCGGGGGCCGGCTACCCGACCAACGTCGCGATCGCGGGCGAAGCCGTCTTTTCGGCGGACATCGGCTTCACGGCCGCCGCGCAGCAATCGGGCGCGGCGACCAACTCGACGTACGCGCCGGGGTGGATTTCCGTAACGACCTCGGGCGGCTACGGCATCTTCGTGCCGCCCAACTATGACGCGGTGTATCCGGTGCTTCTGCCGCTCACGCTGCGCGCGGTGACGACCGCCTCGACGGGCTCGATCACCGGGCTCTCGTTCGTGCTCGACATCGTGCCCGTCACGCCGACGGCCAACCCCGGCTCGGGCTCGACGGGCCTCGCGTACTGCATCCCCGGAGTGTCCTTCTAGGAGGTTTTCGTGGCAAGCTCCGCTGGCGTCAACCGCGTTCCGACGTATGGCGGCGGCGTTCTGCTCGACGGCATCTCCTCGGCGACGACCGCGCTCGCCAACCAGGGCCTCGCGTCCTACGGTACGATCGGCGTCAACGATAGCGGCGGGCAGATGCTCGAAGCCATCGGCTATTCGAAGTGGGGCTTCCAGCTCGTCGCGGATTCCTCGACCGCGCTCTCGGGCTTTCAGGTGCTGCTGCTCGGCACGCTCTCGCCGTATGCGTACCTGACGTGGACGAACGCGAACCAAGGGCAGACGCCGTATCCGACGGCGAACACGGGGACGGGCGTCGGGAAGAATTGGCTGCCGGCGTGGCAGTACGGGGTGACGAACAATGCGTCGTTCAACCCCGGTGTGCAGCCGTGGGAATGGGTGCCGATTCCGGGGCCGTCCGAGCAGTCGGGCACCGGGAACATCGCAAACCCGCTGACGGAAACGACGCCGCTCTTGTTCACGACGTCGCCGTGGGTGGCGGTGCGCGCGGTCGTGGTGGCGACGCCGACGACGGGCGTCGCGCGCGTGTACGGGTTCGCGATTCCCTAGATGGTCGCGACCGACGTCATCAACCTCGCCCGCGCGAATCTCGACGACACGGCGGCCGCGAGCGGGCAGCGCTTTTCCGATACCACCATGCTCCGCTGGCTCGCAGAAGCGCAGAAGCGCCTCATGCGCGACGTGCTCTTTCCGAGCGGGCGCATGTCGATTCCGACCGTCCCGAACCAGCAAGAGTACCAAGTCCGCTGGCCGATCCTGCGAACGGATTCCGTGTACCTCAACGGGCAGCTTTTGGTGCCGGTCGGCCAGGGTGGGATCGCCACGCTTGAGGGCCATCAGATTCAACTCTACGACCAGGGCGCGCTCGGCGGGAACCCGGCGCCCGTCGCGGGCAGCGGCTTGCCGCCTTCGACGCTTGGGCCGTATGCGCCGTCGTGGGGGACGCTAACCCCGCAGGGCTACCCGGTTGCGAATTGCGGAGGGTTCCCGGCGCCAGACGCGGGCCCGTCGTACCCGACGATGGGCGGCGGCCAGCGCGGGCGGTACTATTATCGGAGCGGGTACATCGGCGTGACGCGGGCTCCTGCGACCGGGCCGCCGCTCGACGCCAACGGCAACCCGATTCCGAACCTCGTCATCGACGCCGTGTTCTTGCCGCCGCTCGTCGCGTCGCTCGCGGACCCGCTCATCTTCCCGGACCACTTCGAGGAAGCGCTCGCGTGGAAAATCTGCGAGTTCGCGAAGTTCTCCGACGACACCCAAAAATCGGCGGAAGCGCGGAATTACGCGCAAGGCATGTACCGGGCGGCGATGGTCGATCTGCGGATGTGGGTGCATACGTTCAAGGGCGACGCCGCGGACGGCCCCAAGGTGGAAACGGCGCGCAACTTCTACATGGCCCCGCGCTTCCGCGTCAGCGGCGGCTCCGGCGGCGGCAGCGGATACCCGTAGGACCTATGGCCTCAAACGCGGCGGAATGGTTCTATTGGCAGCCTGCAAACGGCAATCTGACGATCACGTTGCCGAACAGCGTTGCCATCGCGGCGCTCTGGATTCCGAACGAGCCGTCGCCGATCACCGTGACCGCGAACGGGGTCGAGGTGTACGTCACGGGCGCGACGACCTCCACGTACACGGCGGCCGAAGCGATTCCGCTCCCTGCGGGGACGACGACGGTCGTGCTGTCGATCTCGTCGTCCGCGCCGAATCTGTACGTCTACGCGACGTCAACGCCCCTCAACCCGGCCGTCTCCGGGACGACCGTCGTCAACATCTCGACGGGCCTCGTCGTCGTCCAGGTCGCCATCGCTCAGGCCGCGCGCGACGGCAACACGGCCGAAGCCGTCACCCTCATCAACCCGTCGTCGGCCGACCTTTACTACTGTTTCGTGACCTCTACCACCGGGCGCGGGCCGCTCACGGTGCCGACCGGGATCACGCAACTCGGCACGCACACGACGAGCGATATGATCTGCCAACTGTGGGAGGGCACGCTCTCCGAGATGACATCGGGCCTCGGCACCTCGAACGTCATCAACAACTTCACGGCGTCCATGCTGGTCGAAATCTCGAACTCGGCCGGGACGGGAACCGTGACGAGCGCGGCCTCGAACGCGATCACGCTTTCGACCTCCGCGAACATCTCGCTTGGCTTCGCATACGGCAAGAACGCCTCGGCGTGGCTGCTCGACGGTACCGCCTATTGGCAGACGATCGCGACGCTGCAGACGACGCTTTCGTTCTACGGCGTCGCCGCGGTGCCGACGCCGACGCACCTCGGCTTCACGGCGTATCCTTCGGACGTCGGGATCATGGTCCTCACGCTCACGCCGTCGTGAGCACGCCGACGCCGGCCACCTCGACGTTCTGGATCTTCTGGGACCCGGCCGACAATCCGACGCTCACGATCACGCCGCCGACGAGCGTCACGAACGTCGCGCCGATCATCTCGCTGTTCCTCAGCGGCATCTCCGCGAACGTCGTCGTCACGGCCGCGAGCGACGGCGTTTTCAACGGGCAGACGCCTTCGACCGGATACGTGCAGGTCGGCACGCTCGAAGCGCCGTCCGTGAACGTCTCGCTTGCCCTCGGACCAAGCCAGGGCCGCTACCCGACGTCCCTCGAACTCTACACCTCACCCTACGCCGCGCCGATGAACGTGCTTGTCGTCTGCTCGAAGGAGGTCGCCACGTCGAACGTCGTTGCCGTCACCGCCACCGCGCCGATCACCTCGAGCGGCGGAACCTCTCCAAACATCGCCCTCACGACGCCGCTCCCGATCGCGGACGGCGGGACGGGCACGGCGACCCCTTCGCTCGTCGCCGGGACGAACGTCACGGTCACGGGCACCTGGCCGAACCAGACCATCGCCGCAAGCGCCGCGTCCGGCGTCTCGAGCGTCACGGCCACCTCGCCGCTCGCGAGTAGCGGAGGGACGACGCCCGCGATCTCGCTAACGGGCATCATCTCCGTCGCAAACGGCGGGACGGGGACGGCCTCCCCGGCCATCGTCGCCGGGACCAACGTCACCGTCAGCGGCACGTTCCCGGCGCAGACCGTCAACGCGCGCATCCCCGTCTACAGCGCGGGCGGCACCCTCGCCGCCGCGACGCTCCACATCGTCTACGGGCAAATTACGGCGTCGGGCACCTCCACGACGATCACGCTCTCGGGCAGCGCCGCCTTCACGAGCACCACGTACTTCCTCATCGTGACGGACGTCGCGACCGCGGCGACCGCCGTCGTCACCGCGCAGGCGACGGGCTCGTTCACGTTCACCTCGACGTCCTCGCACACGTACCAATACTTCGCGTTGGGCGTCTAGTGTATCCGCAGCCGGCCACGCAGCTCTACCCATTTACCTTACCCGGCCAATTCATCGGCGTGTGGGCGTCGTTCGACCCGACCGCGGGCACCTTCACCTACGACGTCGGCCCCGGCTACGCGCTCGGCACCCTGTGGTTCCCGTCGCTCACCGACGCCGTGCAAGTCTACATCGGGGACTCGTCGTCGGGCTCGCCGTTCTACACGACGGGTTCTGGCGGCTCCGAAGCGGTGCCGCTTCCCTCGGGGACGACTGCCGTCTCGTTGCTCTCCGTGGACGGCACGGGCGCGGCGATGGCGCTCTATCTCACGTCGCTGTCGTTCGACCCGATCAAGACGACCCCCGACACCGCCTCCGTCGTCTCCGTGACGGCGACCGCGCCGATCAGTAGCAGCGGCGGCGCGAACCCGAACATCGCGCTTGCGACCCCGCTTGCGGTCGCCTACGGCGGGACCGGGACCGCCGCGCCGTCGCTCGTCGCGGGCAGCGGCATCGCCGTCTCGGGAACGTGGCCGAACCAAACCGTCGCGACCACGGGCGCGTCCGGCGTCACCAGCGTCTCCGCAACCGCGCCGCTCTCGAGCAGCGGCGGCAACACGCCGACGATCGCGCTCACGGGCATCGTCCAGGTCGCCAGCGGCGGCACGGGCACGGCGTCGCCCGCCATCGTCGCGGGGGACGGCGTGTCGGTGACGGGGACGTGGCCGGATCAGACGGTCGCGCTCTCGCGCAACATCTTCGGCGGGAACGCCGTCACGGGCACGGGCGGCGAGGCGACGATCACCCTGCCGTATCAGATCACGGGCGGCTCGGCCACCGTCGCGCAGAACGCGGGCGGAACGGCCTCCTACGTCATGTGCGTCGATAACACGAACTCGAACTTCCCCTACGGTATCATCGTGTTCTACTGCCTCAACGTCTCGACGTCGCCCGCGACGCCTGTGGGCGCGGGCGTGGGCTTCTACTACACCATCGGCACCTCGAACGTGGCCGCGCTGTAATGCCGGACGACGTACAGCCGCTCATCCGCCTCGGCCCCTTCGGCGGCCTCAACACCCGCGTCGCGCAGCCGTTCGAGTCGCCGAACGATGCGGTTGTGGCGTCGAACGCGGACACGCACCGTCTCGGCGGGGCGCTCTCGAACGTCATGGGGCGCTCGCGGCTCGTCACCTTCGGCAACCTCATCATCAGCGGGGCCGCGCCTGCGGCCGGGATCGTCTCGCTCGCGCGCTACGACGTCTCGCCGACCGTGACGTACTACATCGCCTTCGCCTACGGCGCGAACGCCTAGCGGTGTCGTTCCCGTCGCCGAACTACACGCTCACCGGCGTCGCGGCCTCGTATCGGCCGGACAACGGCGCGAGCGCGTCGCTGCCGGGCGTCGTCACGCCCTGGTCGCGCGCGGTCGAATCGAACGGCGTCCTGTTCCTCGACAACGGCCAGCAGATCTTCCTCGGCTCGGACGGCAATCTCCACGCCGCCCTCTGGCAGTATTTCCCGCCCGTGCAGTCGGTCGCCGGCTTCAACCTCAACACGGTCACGAACGCGAACTCCAACCTCGCCGCGGCGACCTACTCGTACGCCTTCGTGTACGTCGTCCAACTCCCGCAAAGCGACGGCACCGTGTCGCAGACGACGACGCCGCTCTACGAGAACGCGAGCGGCGCGAATCTCTTTTCGATTACGACCAACGGCAAGCAAGACATTCAGGTCGCGGGCACGTTCGCCGGGCTGACCGCCGACGGCTACCCCTTCGTGACCCAGGTCTATCGCGAATCGAGCCTCGTCGCGTCCTGGTATCTCGTGACGACGCTGACGACGAACAACGTCTACACGGACACGAACTCCGATCAGAGCATCGAGGGCAATCAGCAGATGACCCTCGACAACGACCCGCCCCCGACCGGGGTGCTGGTGACGGGGACCGGCTTCGCGCTCAATCCGATCGAGAGTTTCCAGGACCGGATGTGGGTGCTCGCGCGCGTCCAGAACGCCGCGACCAACAACCTCCCGCAAACACAACTGTGGTACTCCCGGCCGGGATTGCCCTGGTCGTTCGATGCCGAACTCCAAGTGCTCCTCAGCGGCGACGAAGCGACGCTCCCGGAAGCCGGGACGTTCGGGACGCTGCCGATCTACGGCGATCTTCCGGCCGGGCTCGCCAAGGTCGGCTCCGTGCTGCTCGCGTTCAAGAGCAATT
>Ga0116227_10014309_pt1 | contig 12133 bp, 8 predicted proteins | sample S1TSphgellanicum_FD_89693 | JGI IMG/M metagenome (GOLD analysis project Ga0116227, IMG submission 89693) | Host-associated microbial communities from peat moss isolated from Minnesota, USA - S1T2_Fb - Sphagnum magellanicum MG | ecosystem: Host-associated > Plants > Peat moss > Unclassified... | reverse complement strand
TCCTAGTCTTTCCCGGGGCTTCTAGCACACCCCTCTCACCCCTTTCTAGTGCTAGAAGTCGGGATCGTGCCCCAAGTTCCAACCGCTTCTGCATCGCCGCGTACTTGGACCCTCAAGTGGGTCCACGGGGAACTAGGGGGGGCGCAACAGGGTGTCATAGTGCAAGATGGAAGACCGATGGCCTTTGAAAGCAAGAAGTTGAGTGAGACGGAGCGAAGGTGGCCAACCCATGAGAAGGAAATGTGGGCGGTCATACATTACCTCAAGATTTGGGGCCATTACATAGGCTCCAAAGATGTGGTGGTGTGGACCGACAATGTGACCTTGAAGTACTTTGCCACTCAACCCAAGTTGTCATCAAAACAAGTAAGGTGGCAAGACACATTGGCCAATGTGGACATCCGACACAAGCCGGAAAAGGAGAACATTGTCCCCGATGCCTTGTGCCGGAAACACCAACTTAGAGTGGTGTATGTAGGAGAGTCGGAATTTCAAAAGGAAGTTAGACTAGCGAGCTGTTAGGATGCCTTTGCCAAGGAGGTAAGGCAAAACATCCAAAATGGAGCCAAGTCCCACTTCCATTTGCGAAATAGATTTTTTGTGGTACAAGCAAAATCGATTCTATGTGCCGAAAGGGAAGATGAGGGACACACTTTTGAAGGAATGTCATGATGGACCACTTGCGGGCCAAGGTGGTGCAAAGCGCACCACAACATTCCTAAAGAAGTCCTATTATTGGCCCAACTTGAACGATAGTGCGGAGGGGTATGTGAAGACTTGTTTAACTTGTCAACAAAACCGGACCTTCAACAAGAAGCAAGCGAGCTTGTTGCCAATTCCCGAAGGGCCATGGGAAAGTGTGTCGATGGACTTCATGGTGAGCTTGCCCCCATCAAAGGGGTTTGATGCCATCATGGTTGTGGTGGATCGATTTAACAAGATGGCACACTTCATTCCCACAAAAGATGAAGCCACGGCCTAAAAGACGGGAAGGTTGTTCTTCTCCCACATTTTCAAGCATCATGGCCTTCCAAAGACATAGTGTCGGATCGAAACTCGAAGTTTACAAGTAAGTTTTGGCGGGCCTTGTGGAAGCAAATGGGGTCGGAACTCAAGATGAACACTTCATTCCGTACCTAAACCGATGGACAAACTGAAAGGGTGAACTTGGTGATCCAACAATTTCTAACGAATTATGTGGCAGCGGATCAACAAGATTAGGTGGACCACTTGGAGTTAGCCGAATTTTGTTACAACAACTCGGAACACTCCGCAACTGGGTCCACCCCATTCCAAATGGTGACGGGCAAGTCACCAATTCTGCCCATGACTTGGGCAGCACAAGGACAACCTTCGAGTGATGCAAGTGAGGAAGTGCCAATGGTCACACAATTTGATGAGGAAAGGCGACACCTTTGGGAGTTGGTGAAGGCTAATTTGGAAAAGGCACACAAAAGGTACAAAGATTTTGCGGACAAGTCCCAACGAGAGGTGAAATTTCAAGAGGGGGACAAGGTGTGGTTGAACATAAAGAACTTTTGGTTGCTGGAAGGTTTAAATCATAAGTTCTTGGGCCCACATGCGGGTCCATTCAAAGTGTTGGAAAAGAAACTTTCCGACACTTATAAATTAGAACTACCGGAAAACCTTAAAGTTCATCCCACGTTTCATGTTTCCTTCTTGAAGCCGGTCGCCTGTGATGCCTCAAGGCTTAATCGAGAGCAAAACTCAAGGCCCCCACCAGACTTGGTTCATAATGAACCAAAGTTTGAGGTGGACGCCGTGCTCAAATTAAGGCAACTAAGGGGACAAGAGCGGGAATACCTAGTTAAGTGGAAAGGATACCATCTGATAGAGGCATCTTGGGTGAATGAATCCGACATGGAACATGCCCAAGAAACCCTAGAAGAATTCCACACTAGACCGGCAAAGAAAAGACGTAAAGCGTGATGAGGACATCACCTTTCTTTTAGTGGGGCAGAGTGTCACATAAAATGTACCACATCAAGTTGCAAGTGAAATAAAGGCTAAAGACTTCCAAGAGATTATATCATGAGAAATTTGTATAAAGCAAATAGAATTATCAATTGGCATGGGACAAATGGAACTTTCTTGCGTAGGCCCAAATCAAAATCGGACTCTTATTTTGGGGTTGAGAAAACTTGGCCCTAAAAGAGGAGGCAAGCAAGGTGAGCTTGCGGGGACATGCACATGCCTTAAGTGCATCCCGAAGGGTTGGTTGGTAGTGTGGCCAACGCGGGAAGTCATGACCCCACTTTAAGTGTAGTTTGGGACTTGTGTTACTTCTCGTACCTTGATAGGCAAACCTTTTAGTTAAGGCTTGGTTGTTGTGACCAAGGCGCGAGATAGGAAAAGGAGTCATGTCAAGTTAGCTTAGGTCAAGAATAGACTTGATTTAAGTTCCTCATGAGGGGAAGAATGAAAAAGTTCCTCCCAAATGACAAACTTCGTCAAAATAGGCTAGTTTAGTCCTCTTTTAACAAAGCATTGGAAGAGGGTTTTCTACAAGACCCTCTTAGACTTGTCAAGAAAGTGCCGGAATCTTGGGGACGCCTAAATTAGCTTGAGACAAGGTCCAAGCCGTAAAAGTCGGCAAATGGCCAAGGATCCAAAACAAAGCAATTGCAATTGTGCGAAGGAAAATACTAAGTGTCAATGAGGACATTAACCTTTTCTTCTAGTGGGGAGAGTGTCGCAACCCCACTTTGGGGCTAAGTGTGAGAATGCAACTCACACTCCCAAAAGTGGGAGACTTGGAGTCCTCTCGGACTTCCAAAAAATCAGAAGACGATTTGAGGGGTCAAACCTCCTTGCCTTGGTGCATTCTTTATATCAATGGAAAGGTCTTGAAGTATAGATGCCCAAAATGGCCTCACATGGGCCATTTGGACATCTGCAGCCCAAGTTATGGGCAAAAGAAAGGCCGGGAGTCAAACTATTAGTTTGACTCCTGACCACTAAAAGTTGGGAATCAACCTTTTCCCGACGTCGCCTCAAGGAGTGCGACATGGCGTTGAAAAGCTCTTGACAAAAGCTACAACTTTGGTTTAGACCTTGTCTCGATTGAAGTTTGGGGCGAGGAGTTATGAGCGTCCAAAGTCCTGGGACTCCAACCCGGGATAGTTTCGAGACTCCAACTTGGGAGTCCCGGGAAAAAGAGCCATTCGGATGTAGCCTCCGCGGCAAGACGCAGAGAATACTATATGGGGGAAGGTGGTGGCTTCCCCCGAGTCCAGGCTGTGGTGAGTCTTGTGTGTCAAAGTGCCCGTGGCTTGTCCCAACACCCAAGGGTGTTCCCGAATGCTAACTAACCCTCTCGTGGTTGGTTTTGGATGCAGATTCAAGCTTGATAATCTAGTTCCTCTTCCTAGTCTAATCCCGGGACTTCTAGCACGCCCCTCTACCCCTTTTTAATGCTGGAAGTCAGGAGCGGCCCCCAAGTCCCAACTTTCCGCAACTCTACATAGTTGTACCCTCAAGTGGGTTCAACAAGGGACTTCAGAGCGCATCACTTGTGACCGTGCTTAAACCCTAAAATGTTATATGGCTATTCTATAAACCTAAAGTCGTTTCTTACTCCACAATGTTTATATTCCTTTTCATTACATTCCTACATAATGTTGTAAACCTATAGCTATGGTAGCTTCTACATGTCCGCAAAGATCCGAGCTTCTTAGGTTTAAATTAATTCTCACAAGTTTGAACCTTAGGCCTTGTTCCACTAAACCATCACCCCTAAGGAAAATGGCAGCTATAATTCTTGAATTATCATACTTGAAGAAAATAGTTGCAATAATTCTACCAATACTACTATAATGTTTTCTTCTTACAAGGTATAATATTTTAAATTCATGACAAAACAATGACCTCAACAACATTAGTAGGTACCTCAAATTTGGGAACCATTTGAAGTTCTATGTACCCGATTTCTTCTCCCCACTTTGGACAAAATACATACACAAAAAAAAAAACACACATTTTTACAAAACAAACTCCCAACACACAGCTCCAAACTTGGAACCACATGTAGGTGGGTAAAAGCACTATAGGGTGGACCAAAAAGGGCACACGTGGAGTCCTTAATAATACATCCTAAAACAATCTAAAGATCCATAAAAATCATGTCCAAAAGGATTTCATGAAGTTATTTCATAAAATTCTTCTATAAAGTCCTTTTACTTTCAAGTCATCTTGAAAATGGTTTGGAAACCCTTATTTTGAATTTCTCATGACATTTATGAGGTGAAAAAACTAATAAATGACTCCATCAATGCAAAAATTGGAAATTGTGAGTCCATATGCACACCCTTTGTGTATTGCTACATTTAGGGGGTCAAATTTAAAAGTCTCCTATTTGAAACGTTTATATTGTATTGATTTTATTTATTTATCTTTCACAAGTTATTATGTAGTTAGAATCATTAAATTGTGTCCCTTTAAAATAATTATTATAACAAATACATGCACCATATAATTGAACCCATAGAGGTGCAAAAAATTGGCCCATTACATGGTTTTGTGAACACTTTAGTTTGCAACTACCTAGGTTTATTGAAAGAGAAAAAGAAAAAACTGATTTGTGGAAGCATTACTTACCTACTTAACCTCCTCTTTCTTTTGTTACGTGCTACTCAGAAACTTATGTTCCCCTTCACCAGTCTTTCACCTTTTGATAACAAAAGTGATCAAACCATGTGTCCATCACCAAAGTTGTTGCAATGACTAGGATGACAAAACAAACCTTCGACTTTTGAACCTATCTTTTGCCCTCCGCCATTGCCATAGTAACTTAGTTAAGGAAGAGGTTGCTATTGTTGTTGTTTTCCTACTAGTTAATGAACTATAGTTTAAAAGGACTAACAATAATATCTTCTATTCAAAGTAGCAGATAGGGGTGTAAATACAATTGGGTGGTACCACTAGGAACCACCTCAAGGAATGGTCAAAGAACAAAAATTTGCCAAATAATATTCCTAGGCTCTTTTCTTTAAATGTTTTCATTATTATTATTATTATTTCTCATGTTTATTTATTGCATGCCAAAGTATATGGCTTGAGGGTAGATGCAAGCTACAATGGCTCACTTTTCTATTGAAACAATGTTTTTTCCTTGGGTACATTTTATTCAAATGCATATGGTGATTAATATATCTTAGATCTACTAATTGGGACTTGGATCTAGATTAATCATTTCATAATGAAGAGAATTGTGTGGTTTACAACTTGCATGATAAGAGTTATATTCTTGATCATCTCCAAGTTGGATCAAATTTTGAACACAAATGCAAATTTGTGCAATTTGTGATAGTTTATCATCTTTTGTAACATGGGCACCCAATTACATACTATGAAAGCATGAGGGAATTGTTTGATTTTCTATAAGTCCCAAAGAGCCTAGGGCAACATCATGATAATGACACAAATGTTTGAATGATGGTTAAATGCATGTAAAAGTTTGTGCTTACAAAAATAGGTGTAGTTACAAAGTTTGTTTCTATGTTCAATAATGAAATCACCACTATGATTTACTTGGGTGGGATTGCTATTCATGTGTATGTGGTTGAAGGGTTGGAAGCGCATACATATTTTATTGACATTGGATCAAGTGTTGTTTAATGTTATAGATAACAGACAACTTACCTAATGTGATTATGGCAAGCTTGTTAATATAGTATGGAGGCATTTTCTAAATTGATTTTGCTTCCAAACTTATTAGCTTTGGTGCTAATGGTGTGTCGATTTTTCAAGGGGCTAAGATTGGTGTTATCACATAGTTGGAAGAAAAACATGCCCCCTTCATGCTAGGGATACATTGTGTTGTTCACCAAACCAATCTTGTTATTTAAACATTTTCCAAGTTACCATTAATGTCCAGGATTGAAGTTCCGCTACAATCTATGTACAATTATTATTATACATCCCCTCGACATGTTTTGGACATATGCAAATTGTTGAATTTTTGGAGCATAAAGCTTTGAAAATCTTTCACAATGTCAAGACACATTGGATATTTTCCATTTTTTTTCTTACCAAGTGGATTTTGACTTGAGTATAAAACGTTGATGATTTAAATGTTTCAAAAACAAATGTCAAATGAATCTACCAAGGCACACCACAAATTTAACATCTCACAAATTAATAATGAAAATTGTGTAAAATTCATTTGTTCATAATTTGTACATTTCACGCATTGATATTATGCATTGAAAACACATTTGACACATATATTTCTAAGAATATGCAAAATCGTGTGACATTTGTTCATCCATAGGTTCATACTTCATTTGTTAACACATTTATCCATGTGTCAAATGTGTTTTCGACTCATGATGACGCACTCCCAACTCCTTAAAGGACTCAAATGTGAGCCCAAGTAAAAAACAGCGAAAGAGGGAGGAGTCGGAGCACACTCCCTAGCTCACAACACTTTGAGGGGTAGAGGGGTGTGTTGGAACTCCGGGATGGGACTAGGAAGAGTTGACAAGCTTCACTCATTCACACGGGCCTTCACACAACCCACACAAAGTGGTTAGTGCATAGTTGGAGCACCCTTGGTTTTAAGACGAGCCACGGGCAACACGGACACACAAGACTCACCACGGCCCGGACTTGGGGGAAGCCACCACCTTCCCCCTTATAGTATACTCTGTGGTTGGCCACGGAGGTTACATCCAAATGGCTTTTCTCTCCCAGGACTCCCAAGTGGGAGTCCCGGAATCGCCCCAAATGGGACTCCCACGACTTTGGAGCCCCATAACTTTGCGAGCAAACCTTGAATCGCTATGCGGTCTAAAGCAAAGTTGTAGCTCTCGTCAAGAGCTTTCCAATGGTATGTGGCACGCCCCCTGTAGCCAAGTAAATCGGGTCGATTCTTGACTTTTTGTCGTTGGGAATCAAACTGACAATTTGACTCCCGGCCCTTCTTTTGGCCATAACTTGTGTTTGAGATGTCCAAATGAGCAACGCAAGCTCATTTTAGACATCTACGTTCTAAAAGCTTTTCAATGATATAAAGAATGTCACAAGCCATTGGGTTTTGACCCCTGTAATTGCTCTCTGAAGTTTTGGAAGTCCATCGGGACTCCATCTCCCCAAAGTGGGAGTTGCCTTGGGAGTGTGAAGGTTCATTCCCTCATACTCCCTCACACTTTCTAACACTCCCAGGAATTTGTGATGTGACTCCCGGGCTTCTTCTTCTTGCTTTGACTCTCGGGCTTCCTCTTGGTTCACACCCTTGCAAGCCCTTTGCCTTGGTCGCAAGGCCAAGGCTAGGGTTGCAACACATGATATTTATGTGTAAAATGTATGAACCTATGAATGAATGAACTTCACATGACTTTCATTATTAATTTGTCACATGTCAAATTTGTGATGTAAATCAAAAGCTACTTTGAAACATTGAAGTTTTTAAAAATTTTGTTTGCATCATCCCTATGTTAAAATGTGTTTAAAGTAGGCTTTTGAAGTTTGCTCAAACTTGAGATGCTTTTATTTGTGATTTTGTTGCTACTATCAAAAGTTGTCAAGGGGATTTTTATGGATGTATTGTGATGAACAAGCAAGGTATGGGCATAATGATTAGGTGCAAACAAAATCAAATGAATCAATAGTGTTATTTTAGAAAAGGACGTCATGTCCTTTGCCCCAAAAAACTTATTAATACAAATGAATTTTTGAACAATGTTTTTTACAAATTTTTATAATAAATGCTTAAATTGTCCAAATACATGACATGTTTTTTTTAAAATAATGTGAATTTCTGAAAGTGTGTTGATTCCTTATAAATTTGATGTTTTTTAAAAAAAATGATAACAATTTCAATTCATAACCAAAAATTGAATTTTTAATTTTTTATGTTTTATTGTATAATAAACTACAACATTTTTTAACACATCATGTACATTATACCTCACTTATATGTGGTAAAGGACTTTTGAAGTTTTAAAGTTTTAAATTTTCACATATTTTAAGGTATGAGTGTTTTTTAAAATGTGGGTAATAAGTTTTTATCTTCTTAATTTTTGTCACATTAATTTTGTTTTAATACATGAATCCTTTTGATGGTCCTTTGCAAAATTGATTCCTCTTGACATAATAGGTGTTCACTTTCAAAGGTCTTGAATTAAAACTTAAACTTAAAATTTTATCAAATGAATTTTTGCTGTGAATTCCTTAACATTCATATGAATAAAAAAAGAACAACTTGCCATGATCACCATGGTTTTAAATGGTGAAACATAAATAGTTTTCCAATTTTGATTATTTTTTCTTCATTATTTGACATCCTTTTTGGCTTGTTTGATTGTGACTATACTTAATTTTGGTTAATTTCTAAACATTGTGGACCATTGTAATGATGTTTTACATCATGTTTGGAATACTGAACCAACTTCAAGGATTGAATATGCAACATTTTAATTTTATGGGAGGAATTATATGTTGTATAAATGCTACATACTCACAAGGTGTTTGAATTGGGTTTCAAGGATACATTAACTAGTGGTTGTGCAAGATGTTTAAAAAACAATGTAGCAATCATGGCTTCACTGAATAATTAGAAAAAAGGTTTCCATCATAGGAAATAATGAACGCCACTAGCATTATTCATCTCCAATTTTGGCTTCAACTAGAAGCTAAACATATTTTTTGCATAGTTGGGTATCTTGAAGGCACATTATTGTCATGGGAAGAACATTGGTTGCAACCTTGCTCCCTTGCTTGATGAAACTAAGTAGGATGAATAAACATCTTTTCTCAAGATGATGTTTAATGTTGGAACAACAATGAAACCACTCATGTTCAAAGATGTGGGCATTGCTTGTTAATAAGTAAATTATTTTTCATAAACTATATGAATGGCTAGAGTTCATTCTACTTTCTATGGCCATTGTTTTGGGGGGTCTCTAGAAGATGTTCAAGGTGTTTCCCTATTTTCTCATTCACTAAGAGCAAATGAGAAACCAACTTAACACACATCTAGACTTAGTAATGCATGTGTATACACAAAAAAAAATTATTTTTTAGAGTATTTTCCATTTAAATTGTAGCAATCATGAAATCATGGACACAAAAGAACATTCAAAGGGGAATAGAGCAATAGCAACATTCTACAAAAAAACATTTTTTGCCCCATTTACAAAGCCTTTTTTTGTTTCAAAATCTTGCCTTTGTAGTTTATAACTTGCTACTAATTTTAGTATGTGTTTGTTGATAGTTGATATGTCTTAAGTTATTTATACTAGACTAATAACTATTGTCGCAACCCCACTTTGGCCAAGTGTGGGGGTGAAGCCCAACACTTGGAAAAGTTGGAGGTTTGAAGTCCCCCGAGACTCCCGAATGTTCAGAGTTCAACAGCAAGGCCCAAAACACCTTGCATTGGGGCGTTCTTGGTGTCATTGGAAAGGTCTTAAAACGTAGATATCTAAAATGGCCTCGCATTGGCCATTCGGACATCTTCAGCCCAAGTTATGGGCAAAAGAAGGGCCGGGAGTCAAACTGGCAGTTTGACTCCCGACCACCAAAAGTCGGGAATCGACCTCTTCCCAACGTCGCCTTGAAGAGTGCGACACGGCGTTGAAAAGCTCTCGACGAGAGCTACAACATTGATTCACGACTCGTCCCGATCCGAATTTGGGGCGAGGAGCTATGGCCGTTCAAAGTTCCGGGAGTCCAACCGGGACACTTTCGGGACTCCATTTCGGGAGTCCCAACAAAATGTGCCATTCGGATGTAGCCTCCGCGACCAGTCGCAGAGAATACTATATGGGGGAAGGTGGTGGCTTCCCCCGAGCTCTGGCCGTGGTGAGTCTTGTGTGTCCAAGTGCCCGTGGCAAGTCCCAACACCCAAGGGTGTCCCGAATGCTAAACTAACCCGTTTTGGTTGGTTTTTGGATGCAGATTCACACGAGCTAAGCTAGTCCCTCTTCCTAGTCTAATCCTTGGGCTCCCAACTCAACCCTCTACCCCTTTTTAGAGTTGGAAGCCGGGAGCGTGCTACCAAGTCTCAACCTTCCGCAACTTGACTTTGTGAAACCCTCAAGTGGGTTTCACCCCGTGACTTGGGAGCGCGTCACTAAACATGTGATTTGAGTCTACCTCAAAACTAACACGTGAGAGAAAGCGCATGGTCTGTTGCCACCAAAATATTTCTAGAGGAAACCTGCCAAACTTTACTAGCAATGACGTAACTAGATGTCATGGTGTAGACCCTTAGTGACAACTTCAGAAAAGCCCGATGAACCACTTCTAACTGTTCGAGTGCCATGTGGTCTAACCATACTTCACACCCATAGTTAAGCATTGGTTTGACTAGTGCATTAAACAACTGGCATTGTAATGCTGGGTCAAAGATGCGCGGTTCTGCGCATTTGCGCCACAATGTAAAAAATGCCTTTTTCCCTGACATTGCTAATTGGTGTATGGCCGCTTGCATACCTTTTGTGTTGTGCAGTTCAACACCTAGATACTTGAAAGAGTTTAGTTGCTCTATAGCTTCGTCTTCATACTGAAAAGCCTGACACACAGACTTGTGTGCTTTAAACACAATAACCTTGGTTTTCTTGACATTCACAATTAATTGACACTCATAACAAAAAGCTTGCAAGACATCCAGTTGCTTCTGCAATCCAGCAGGAATGTGTGACATGAGAGCTAAGTTGTTTGTATACAAAAGCAAACGAACAGCTTGTTGTCCCAACATTGGTGGTGTGTCACCCTCCAAAACATTCAGCCGTTTCTCTAGGCCATCTATGAAGAGGCCAAACAAGAGCGGGCTGAGGGGGCATCCTTGCTTCACTCCGATGCGGAAAAGGAAAGTGGGCGTGAGCCCCTCCTTTAGATGGTGCAGGCAAGCCTGGTCTTGATGGTACATGGAGCGCAAGCACTCCAATATCTGCCCACTGATGCCAAGTCCTTCCATCACCTGCCACAACAGGTCCCTTGGTACTGTATCAAAGGTTTTTTTGAAATTCACAAAACAAGTGTATAGCTTCTTTTTCTGAAATCTGGCTTGTTCAGTCAAAGTGTGAAGAATAAACAAATTATCTATTGTCCTAAAGTCCTTTCTGAAACCAGCATGTCCGTTTGCGTGTAAGTCATTGGTCTTTGCCCATTGACTGATGCGGGACTCAAGAATCATTGCAAACACCTTGGCTAAGACTGGTCCTACTGTGATCCCCCTATAATTGTCAAATTGACTACAGTCACCCCCTTTGTACAGTGCATGTATGATACCAACAGAGAGTGATTCACAATAGCCCTCATGTAGAATTTTGTTAAAAACAATCAATAGTGGTTGCTACATGGCAACAGCCGCATCCAAAAGGAACTTTGGTTTGATGTCATTAATGCTTGCAACTTTGTGTCGTTTTAGCTTTTTGAACGCTTTTTGTACTTCAATTAGTGTGATGTCAACATTTAACTGTTCGTAATCAATACCATTAAGTGGAAAGGAGACCACCTGGGCTTGAATAACGGCACCTGTCACAGCTCCTGTTGTGGCTGGTGCCACCGGAGGCTGGAGCAGTTGCTGGAAGCCATCCCTGAGCACTTCACTAGTGATGCCATTGACACCCTCAGCGCGCTTGCGGTACCGCTTCCAGAATGTTGCAACATCCGTCTTCGCTAAACCACATAGTTGTTTAGCCTTGAGCACATCATAAGCACGTTTCTTCCTTTTGTACAACTGTTTCATTTGTTTAAGTTTGACTTGCCTATCTAGGTGCACATGTGACAATTTAACAAACTAGCTTTTGGTCTGGCGACATTCTGTGTCAAACCAGGGTTTGTGGTTGTGCTTTATTGCTTTTCCTAAGGCCACTTGTTTATTTTCAAACACTTCTTCTACAGATTGTGTGATGCACTGTTGTAATAGATTGACTATTCTTTGTACGTCAGTTGTTTGTACGTTAGATGCATCAAGTACATCCACTAGAAGAAAAACATGTATTTTCGACTACTCTTTGCGACTAAATTTTAGTCGCAAGAAACATTTTGCAACTAAAATCCTTTTAGTCGCCTAAGACAAGTCGCATGTGAAAACTAGTCGCAAATGACAAAGAGTATAAAGTCAACAAATACATTTCATCCTTTGACTCCATTGTATACGTAT
>Ga0116227_10014308_pt1 | contig 12134 bp, 10 predicted proteins | sample S1TSphgellanicum_FD_89693 | JGI IMG/M metagenome (GOLD analysis project Ga0116227, IMG submission 89693) | Host-associated microbial communities from peat moss isolated from Minnesota, USA - S1T2_Fb - Sphagnum magellanicum MG | ecosystem: Host-associated > Plants > Peat moss > Unclassified... | reverse complement strand
TCTTCGGACTGAGCGAATACTGAGGGATCTGACCTCGCACGCATCACCGGAAGCTCTTGTTGCAATCAGGATGGTGTGCATTACAGATCGGACATGAGACAATCCTTGTTTTGTTAATTTGATTCGGAGTACAGAGATCTGCTCCCTGTATTCCGATGTGTTGATCTTGATTTTGAGCTGGCCATTCTTGTTGAAGAGTCATGTGTTGTATACTGATGAGTTCTGTAGATTGTTAGGGTGGGGATTGTGGTGCAGGTCAGAGGATCAGGGAGTTCGGATCTGATCTGGGTCTGGGTGCTCGCCATGTCCGGTTGCCTCTGGGTTGGTGCATCGCTCTCTCTGTGACTCTCTCCCCTCTCTTTTGGTGACACTTGAATGTACGTTCCAACCACTATGTTACAAGTTTACCAAATTCAATTGGCAAGTTATTGAACTTGCAACAATTGGATTTAATAGGGTGTGCGATGTTGGAGCAATTACCAAAGACACTTGGCAATTAATAGCATTGAAGGGATTATGGATGGGATGGTGTCCAAGTTTGAAAGAAATTCTGGATGGGATGGTGATGAACCTATTACAAAATGGTTCGGTTTACATGGTAGTGGACCACACCATTACCTTTCCATCAAACTTTCCCCAAAATGTAAAAATTATAGATGTCATTAGTGCTAAAAATCTTTACAAAGACCATAATACATTGGAGTGTGGTGTGATTGTCGCATTGAAAATTTTGAATCATATTTGAAAGAGGGCTAACTCATCACATGAATTATAGTTTTAAAAAATAAGTGCCAAGGTGAATTTTCAAGGTTTTGTGAAGTTTATCTTTGAATGGCTATTAAGGATGGGTGTCCTTTCCCACAAGCAACTTATCCAAAGTATGGATGACCAATTGATGAAATTGTAGGCGAACTTGATTATGATGAATGGCATGAATATGAGGGCTTCGGTGACTATAATTCTAAATTAGAAAATGATTTAGAGGAAGGGGAAAAGAAGAAAAAAACACAAAAAATGACAAGGCAAGTTATTTAACATTAGGCATTGCTAGCATGCCCAAAGGATTTTTAATAAAACATGATTTTGGTGATTTATTAAAGGTGGACATGGAAAGGAAGAAGTGAGATTAAATTTACCATAACATTGAAGAATGATAAATAAAACACCATGAACTTATGCCAAACCTAACTAGATTTGTGAATTCATGTTTTTCATTCTACCCATCCAACAACACATCATGTGGCATTTAGAATTGTATACTAATTGAATGAGTATTGTGTCATTTTAGATGAACTAGATGATGAACTAGATGTATGAGTGGACTAAATTGTTATATATGAAACCAACACCACGAATTATTAGTTCAATTGCAATTTGGGTAGGGTTGCAAAACTAAGTGTATTTTGATTTTTTTAGTTTGATTATCCTTACTAGTGAGAATTTCAAGGAAAAAATATTTTTGTTTTTTCACATTGCTTGTTCTAGCAATTGCTAATGGATCACAAAGGTTTGCAATGATAAGACTAGGTAGGATATCTTTTTTCTTTAGAATCCCAACTTTGCATTATTTCTTTACTACTTATTATTCAAATTCATGTAGATGTTTTGTACCATACAAATCTATTTATTAATATATGGAAATTGGAAGCTATAAGGTTCATGGTATTGAGAAAATGCCTAAAACACAAGAATAATTAATTGTGTGTATGTTCATGATGTGCAAGTTATTTTTCTTACATGATGTTGTTGTCCATGTGTGTGGTAGTCCTATGCAAGTGTTGCCCATAGATGATAATGAAACTAAAAGTAACATAAGGTTATATGAAGTTTGTTATCAAATACTAAGAATTATGGTTTATCGTTTTGTAAATTAGTTACTAGGTGCTCATGTGAATTTATCCATTGAACAAAAATTCGCATATGTATATATTGAAACCCAATATTAAAGTTGTTATTATACCAATAGCTAAAGCTAGTGGGACTGAGAATCACCCTTCCCTACACCATATTTATTGCCTCCTTTCTATTTGAACAAATAAGAGTTGTGTACAAAATTTCAAGCTATGATGTTCCATGGAGTCTCAAAACCAAAATTATTTCTACAAAACAAACAAACTTTAGTGTTTTTCCAACTTTATCCAATATGATTGTTCTTTCCATGAGGTAAAACCTTTTGTTGCCATTTTTTATTGATTTATCTCATCACATGTTTAGTATGTGTGTGTTAGATGGACCAATTTGTGGAAAGGTTTGCACAAGGTGGGTGCTTGGTCATCACTTTGCTAGGGGGAATCCAATAATGCCATTGGCAACCTAGCAAACCTCAATCTCTTCAATAACGGCGGTTGTGTTGTTATTGAACTCAATAACTCTAACTATTTGGAGCATCATCACATGGCAGATGTTTCAAGCCATGATGGCACTATACTAACCTGTGCTTGGATGCTCTTTTCTTTCAACATTTTGCAAAACCGAGGAGACAAAGATGGGTTGTGTTCATGTGCTCCAAAATCTTTTTCTCCTCTTGTGTCAATTGTAGATAGTATCTTGGGTGCAGAGAAAAATCAAGTATTTCTCCTTAATTCAGCTCTTTGACTAGCTATTTGCACTTTCAGATAACATAGATTTCAGTGATATGAATTAGGACATAAGCAGCTCATAATGCATAAAACTAGTGAGCTGAACTCCCACTCAAAATCCTCAAACAATTGCAACTCCATAAATTCCAGAATTGATCAAACCAATAGCATTATTATGGCCCAAATGAATTGTGAGACGATCAAAATTTTGTGATCAAGATGAAGACTTTTCTATCCACCAATTTATGGTTCCCAATCTCCTTGTATAATAGCTTGATGTGGGTGACTCTAGAGGATTTTTGTTGGCCATGCCTACCAAGGAAAGGATATTGTTTTTAGATTCATTATAGGGTATAGTAGCTTAAGGGACTTTTGGCCCCTAGGTAGTAGGTCTATTTTTATACAAGGATTTTTGAAAGATGATATTTTGGCTTGTATTGAAACTTGAGATCCGTTATAGAATTATGATATCTCAAAAGATTTTAGTTTCTCTTAGAGGATTTTTTAAAGACTATATTTTTGCAAGGTGAAATATTTGAATTTCCATAATTCTTCTTTTGCCCTTACTTTTTCAAGGCCACAGTGTGACACACCCCTTGTTGAACTAGAGAGTAAGCAATCAAGCTCACCATCCAATATGAGAGTGTGAAGTATTGTTGCACTAATTCCAGGTATCCCTCGTAACCTATGTGAATTTTTTTTCACATAACCCCTGCTGTTGGATGAAATGAGGGATGAAAATATCACCTACATAGCACAATTTATATCATAAAAAATATAGGTAAATTATATAACCTTCATAGTGTATGTACATCTCTTTATTGATATCATACCCTAGGGTTAGCTTCCACATTGACAAAAGTGAATTTTTTTTTCAAAATAAAATAATTTTTGAGAAATTTGAAATTATTATTATTTCATGATCTACCATGATATTGTCATATGAGTAGGTGAAATTATTCAGATCGCACATTGTGATATTTATTTAATTATAAACTTGAATTCATATTTTCACAAAAATTCAGTTCACTATTTTAAGAATTAATTAATGACAAAACTGACTCTAGGGTATAATATGTGGTACGAGAGTTTTTCTAAAAATATGTGGTAGGTTATTACTAATTGTGTACAATATGATTATAGTGATCCTGTTGTAGAGCTTTTTGAAATAGTGTTTACTAGTCAAATTATATATTTTAATTTGGTGACCCACAAATAACCATATTTAGTATCTTATAAATAGAGCTTATCACATTATATATATATATAAAGCTATGTAAAAATACTTTTCAATTTTCTTTGATTACGGTCTTGTATAGGTCACTCATGTGTGCCATAGATTCAACCTTAGGGCTTGGTCTGTAACTCGTTTGATAATGTGACCCTAGAGTATACAATCACTAGTAAGGAATGTGGCCTAGTTCACTTGAAATTTCACCAACATTTTGATGAAATTGGGACAAGTTCAGTAGATTAGAAATTTAGTGAATTCATTATGCCTCATACAAAATGCATATTGGTTATTAAAGACATAATGATTTCACTAACATTTGATCAAATACAAAATTTACACATGGCAATGGAATCAAGTGGTATTTTAATGATATCATTATTATTAATCATATATTAAATTAATGATCAGCATACAATCCAAATGTACAGTTGTTGGTAGCAAAGTTTGAACCTTTGTTTCCAAGCAAAGACCTTAATGCCTTTGTCAATAACCTACCACATGAAATCATAAAAGAATGTCAAAGATTGTATATATCATGTTTATATTAAAATGTTTTATGTTTTCAAATTTATAATTTTATTTTCCTTGTCATGCTTTGCTCAAATGAAACACATGAAAATTCATAGATTGGATATTATTCAAAGTTCTACACATGTGTGATACAAAACATACACAATTTCAAGTCATTTGAAAGAAAATGTGTTTACATTTTATTGTGTAATAACAACAAACAAAATGTTTTCTTCACCAAATCTTTCATGACATGATGAAAGGTCATTCAAAAATGAACTTTAAGAAAAAATTAACTTTGTTTATGCAAAAAAAAGGCTAATACAAATAAAATTTAAGTATTGTAATTCTTCATATTTTAACCACTTGTTTTAATTAATAATAAAATTTGAACTACTTAAGATATTTAGAGGTTGATAACATACTATGTCAACCAAAAAGAATTACAATTATATTATTTTCATATATAAGTTATTACATATATTAATGTATGTGTAGTATATCAATAATAATATATTCTATACATATTATATCAAATTTAATATCTCAATAATAAAACAGTTTAATCCTAGTGAATTACTCCCACTAGAATTGGACATGATAACCATATAGGATTCAAGTTTCACCCAAGGTGAAATGACCCAAGATTGCGTCACAAAAAAATTTATACAAATTGACAGGTGACAGGCATTGGCAGGCGCAAAAATTAACCCTAGTCTAAGCATTAGATTTCCCATTTTTCAAAAGCAGCTCGTCATCTATCTATGAAGGAAGGTAGTTTGTTTGTTTTGTTTTGTTTGTACCAAAGAGATCCACTGAACCAGGATGCTTCAGATTGTGTTCTTGGTCTCTTTGGAAAGCTCTCGAGGGGGAGGCGTTCATGGGTTTGGTTCCATGACGTTTGGACTTGCAATGCAAAAGTTTTTGAATATTGAATGATTTTTTCACTGAAAATTAAAGTAAATCGCAGCTAAAAATTTCACAGGATTTGGAATGTGCCTTTGGCATTGTTGGAAAGATCTTGATGAGCAGGATTTAATGAAATTTTTTTGGCAAGATGTGGATTCAGAATGTGGGAGATCTTGATTTTTAAGTGATTTCTACTGCTAAAAATTCAAATAAATTCTAAAAAACCAGGTTTTGGAAGGAAAAATCAGTTGAGAACATGGTAACACTTGAAGGCTCATCATTCAATTCAGGTATGATGTCATTTCATATTTGACTGTTCAAAAAATCAATATATACATTGCAAAACAATGTTCACATGTTGAGTTTCCTTATGTTGTAATGGGTTCACACTTGGGCCAATGGCACAGGTCACACTAGTTGCATTGAATTCGTGGTGGTGGGCCCTTGTAATCCCAAAGGGTTTACTTCCAGAACAGAAGAGTTCACTTCCAAAACAAAAACCCAACATGGAGAAATTAGGTTGACCTATTACAGGTGGTCAGTTTTTGACATGAAGAGATTTTGACATCTAGTTTGAAATAAATTGACGTCCTGTAATTGTCCCCTTTTCCTTTTTCTTATTCCTTTGCACATTTTTCAAATCTATGATGTGTTTATAAATAAAGTTTTGGAGGGTTGCCTCATCAATTTTAAGAAACCAAGTCGCATAAAAAACAAGAAATAATGAGCCTAGTAGATTAATAGACTCCAACAAGAAAAAACCCTCACAACAAAACTCCCCATTGACCATACAGGTAAGCCCATAATGACATTCTCTTTTTGCCCATGCTTTTCACTTGCGCCCTGCTAAACAGGTTATTGGTCGTATGCTTGTTACAGGATAACTTCAGATGGGACTTGAGAGTCCAAATGTGACGAAAATGATTTTAAAAACCTGTCATCATTTGATGCTAAATCTCTCTTTGGATGCTAGTTAATGACACAACATGAAAAAATTGGAAAAAAAAACACTGGAACTTGCTAGATCTGCAATCTAGATCTGAATGATCTAGTTTATCCCAGCTTTGAGGCTTGCACTAGATTCTTCTCCAGAATTGTTGTTCAAACAGAACAGCAATCTGGCTTTTTCTGAAAGCTCGACTGTCGAGGGAGGGATGGCCAGGGAGAAGCTGCTGTCCGAAGATTCTACTAAAGATGGCATGCCTGATGAAAAGAGATGGGGGATCCGGACTTGTCAGGTACTTCTTCTTCTCTGTAGGTATCCATCTAATAGTCTAGAAAATGACAAGATTAGTTTATGCAAAATAGGTACCCCAGCTCTTTGAAGTTTGCAGCACTAATAGTTCAGGCCAAAAATTATGACAAATATTTTTAGGAATAGAATTTACATGCAGCCAATGGAATGGTTGAACATGCACCCTAGATGGCTTTGTTTTTTTCCCTTTGGGGAGGGATGTGGGGATTTTTTCCCCCTCCTTTTGCAACAATGCACCATCGCTCAGGGGTGTGTGGATTTAGTTTTTTTAATAAGACTGCATTACTAACACATGCAAGAGTAAACTGATGTTTGATTTTGCCTTAGGCTCGTGAAATCTTGCCATATTTTATCTAGCTTTGGTTTTTCATATTACTTTTGTACAAAAGATGGCTCTTTCCATGACAGCAAAAGTTAAGTAAAAAGACATGAAATTTCTGCCAAATTTATAAAAAAAAATTGAAGCTTTTATCATAATTGGAGTGGGAGGTTCAAATATTGATTCATAATGGATTTTTTTTATGGAAGAATTTTTGGTCATGTCGTTCATGGCAAACTTTTGTTGGGATGGTAGGATATGGTTTGAAGGATGCAAAAGAAGAGCACTTCAAAGTTGTTGATGTTAATGTTTTTGATGCAAAGAAGAATGCTAACATTGATGAATATAATAAATTTAGTGCAATTTCTACTTTAAAATCATGTGGTGTTGTTTAGTGTCAACATAATTGACAAGGCTTTTGCATGGGTGCAAGTACTGAGTAAAAAAACATGTTCCACCTATGTTATTGGACATGAGTCAATCCAACCAATTTTATCTTGTAGCTGCATAGGTTGTGCCTTCAAGGCAAGGAGGCATGGATTTCACTGGCACGTTCAATTTGGAAATGCATGGTAATGCCTTCTCAAGTTTCTATGGATGATACTTGCAAATTTTTCTTTGAATGTACCGTGGGGAATCATGGTCAAGGAACTTTATATCATTTGCAAATTCATTCAAGTATGGAAACAAAAGTTTTAGAGGAGTATGTGCATTTTTTCACATGTGAAAAGGACCAAGTCTTTTAAGTTGATCATTTGTACATGTTGTATATGTGCAAAAGGTTCAGTAAAACAATTTACTCTTAGCGGCTTGCCACTATCATAATAGAAATGTCTATATTAGGTGAGGGCTTCAAAGTTTGATGGCTTTTTGTTTTTGAGATGTGCCAATTAGAATATAACTTTTTATTTGGGTAGGTTTCCATAGTTTCTATTTTTGTGTGGTGGGCCAACCAAAATGAATGATTGTAATTATTTTTAAAAAAAAGATAATATGCATCCCCATCTAACTAAATCAGGTCACAATAGGTAGGGTGTGGTTGGTGCTTGGAAAGCTGCCGAATTAGGATTTTCCATATTGCTGCATTTATTTCTTTTCCTATACTGTCCAATTGCATTTGCGGCCATGATCATGCGTGTTTTGGGGGGTGTGTAATGGACACTTGGAAGTGTAACTTTCTTATGTTTCCTAGAGTTCATTACATTCCCAAAATGTGCATAATCTCAAGCACAAATGTGTCTGGACAGCATCCATATTTTTCAGGGAAAATATGAACCAGGTTAAGAGTAGACAATTAAAAAGGAAATACAGCAGTACTTCTATGCTGCCTACATTTAGGACCCTTGGTTGATGTAATGTTTGACTTGAGAGCTCAGTTCGTTAGATCATGGGCTCTGAAACCTGTGATTAGTTTTTTTTCTTTAGAAATAATTTATCTATTTAAGGGTTTGATCAAGTTATTTAGCCCAACCAAAAATATTTTCTTTTCATAGGAATCCAGGCCATGTCTCGGTCTGCCCCCCGGTCCCCTCACCAAAAAAAGGAGGAAAATAAATAATATAATATAATACTAACTTTAATTAAGATGTTCATAAAATATATTATGCATCACATAATCCAACTCTAAAATTAATACACGGCACAACTCTTGAGTAACTTATTTTGAGTTCCCTCAAGAGTTTCCATTCTCACTTTACATTACACTTGACAACCCAGGTCCACATAAAGTCTTTTTGGGATTTCCATGGGACAATGTTTGGATGAACTTCAAGGGCTTTCAAAAATTTCATGATCATGGGTATTCAGTCGAGTGTAAAGTGCCCTCGACTCATTCAACAAAAAGAAAAACAAGTTGGAAAGTACAAGAAAAACAAAGGTGCATTAAGGATTAGTTCAACTATTAGTTGCAAAATTTAAATATTCATTCTTTTGTTGGACAAGACAACTCAATCTTAGGTGTGATGTTTTCCATGTTACAATGATGTTTGGTCTGCTTGTATTAAATTCATAATTGATTCATGGCCACAATGCACACCATCACAACAAATTTGTCAAGTAAGGGATTAGAGTTGGATTTTGAGTAACTACCTTGGATAATGCCACATATTTAGATATAACTTAATGAACCTGCTTAACATTTAATTATTTTGACCTTCAAATGATGGGTCATGTGGTCTTTTTAAGGGTACATCTTTATGGTTAATTCACATCCCAAGTTTGGAACCACTTGATTATGTAGAATATTCATTCATAACATGTTGGAAATTAAGTTTCATTTTGGCCTTTTCCCAATTTTATGGTGACCATTTCCACCAAAAAATACACCATTTGTGTAACCAATTTCTAGTCAAAACATTACATGGATTATTATTCATGGTTCAAAGTAAACCATGTCGAAGTTTGAACCCACTTTAATTTAGCATTGATGAATTGTTAAACAATGTCAAATGTTGCAAGGAAGCAAGTATTTCAAGCATGACTTTAGGAAGCTTAGTCTTGACTTCACCCAATATCAAACATCCAATTTTAGTTGGAGGCAAAGTATTTTAAATTATGTGCAATTGTACCATGTTACATCTTCATGAAGGTGGTATTAAATTCCTATGAAGTGTGGAAAAAATAGCAACAAGCATACACGGAATTAATAATCTCAAGAACTGCCCATCTATTCAAGGAAACTTTAACTTTACAGCTTGTCCCCAATCCTTCAATAAGTGCATGTAAAAGTGATTCAATTTTCAACTTCAAGTATGGTAATTATTCCAAGGTGGACTAGTAACTGCAGTCTATCACAATTTTCTATTATATTGTTATGAACACCATTGTTGTCAAGTTTAATAACCAATAAATAGAGTTCCATTTAATCCAAAACAAAAGAAAGAAAAATCAATATACAAATCTGCATAATTTTGAAATCAAGATCAGAAATCAATTGCAAGGCAGGCTGCCTTGACTCAGTTCCCAAGTCATGTCCACAGCTACCACTACCTTTGTGTCCCTTGATAGGGGTACCAGCAGAGTTTTTGTGTTTCATATTTGTGATGTAGCTGAAATGGTGGTCATCCATAATACAATTTTAGCCAAATTTCGTGATAAAAAGGATAACATTAAAGTAGAAAAGGTTAAGGTTCCTTCACATTTTTGGCTATATGCTAGAACCCAATAGAGAAATCTGGCGACATTTCACAAAAAAAGAACTGTAGAAAATTTGGCAACTGGAAAACATACTTTGCAAAAAAAAGAAAAAAAAGCCAATTCGCTAAATGTAGTCCCGAAAAAAAAGGCTGGGTTCCAGAGAGGGTTTTTACAGTATTGAAAACACAATTTACCATAATTATTGAAAACATCATGAGTTTTGTGTGAACAATCCCCAGTCCAGGGATGGTGCCCTTGATAACACACAAATTCTAGCAAGGTCAGAGCTTGTGCTTGGTTTTGCAAGGAGGGAGGGGATCATCACAGAGCCCAGGGTTGCCCGGTCTGAAGGTGTCAACACCATTATATAAGAAGGGACCGCCATAGGGGATGGGGCCAGACAAGAAATTGCGATTTAAGCTTATGGCATCTAGATTCGCCAGTTGCGTGTTCCACATGGGTGGAATGATACCTGTGAGCCTGTTGTTTGCAAGATTGAGATCACCCAAATTGACAATGTCGCCAATCGATGCGGGCATGGAGCCTGAGAACTTGTTGTTGGAGAGATCGAGAACACTAAGTTTGCTGAGCTTGCCAAGGGTGGAAGGCAACGGCCCACTGAATTCGTTGGTTGAGATTTCCAGGTCTTCCAGTTGCGCTAAGTTGCCGATGAGAGGAGACAAAGGCCCGCTCATATGATTGTGTATCAAGAAGAGAGCATTGAGGTTGGTCAGCTGGTAAAGTGAATCCGGAATGCTGCCACTGAGAGATGCACTACCGAAATCAATGTAGGTCAGCGAAGGTCCAATGTCCCCAAGGGAACTTGGAATTGATCCCGTGATGCGGTTCTCTCCCAAGCTCAAAGTTTGGAGCTTCTTCAAGTTTCCTATCGTGGAAGGAATCGTTCCTGTGAGCTTGTTGGTGCTGAGGAAGAGATGAACAAGGTCAATGAGGTTTCCTATCGCTGACGGAATCGTTCCCGTTAGGTTCTGCATCTGGCTGAGGTCGAGCACTTGAAGCTGGGGAAGATCAATGAACCAGCTTCCCAAGTGCCCGGTCAAGAAGACCCCTGTGTTCACCGGGGGATTTGGGTTCAAGTTTACAGAGATCACATGGCCCTTGCTATTGCAGCCAACGTAATCCCAGTTGCAGCAGTCCGTGTGGGGGAGCCAGTTCGCCAGCAACCGCGCGGGGTCTTCTTTGATCCCAGCCTTGAACGAAAGTAGCGCTGCGCTTTCAGCTGGCAAACACTGCACCGTAGACGCATCGGCAGCTTGGATCTGCAAGTATGATGCAAGAATAAAACCCAAGACAACTAGAAATCCCAAGCTAATTTCTGACAACTTCCCCATATTTGAGCAGATCTTTATCAATCTAAACCAAAGTTTTGCAGTGAGCTGATCTAGTTCCAAAGTACCTCAAACTCTTACATCACTATCAGAAACTTGCAGGGTGGTGTGAGAATTAATGCAGCTGGTGAGGAGAAATTTAGACCTGGAGGGGAGTGTGAAGATCTGTGAGGGGAAGATATGGGGCAAGTATAAATACAGGTCTTCTGACAAAGGGACGCAGAGCTCTGATATGCCAGACTTGACTTTGGAAACACATTTAATGCAGAGGTACCCACAGTCAGCAGAGATAAGGAGTGAAGCTGTCATGCAGTTTCTTTTTTAAGAAGCCTGACTATCATTAGCCTAGTTGCGTTGTTTTGTCTAGCTCTGCACTCATAGCCTACAGGGTTACGAAAGAGGGCGCCGAATCCCAATTGACAATGGCAAAGCTTATTTCAGCAAGCTGTGAACTTTGGAACACCTCTTTTCTGAGAGAGATTGACTATCATTATGTAGTTGGGTTTGTTTTGTCTTTGTATGCAGTGTGCACTCATGGTGTGAGACAAGGGATCTCTAGTCAACGCCAGAGCATGATACCTATTTGCTCATATAATAGAGATATCTAAACGATTATAGTATAAGTTGACGCGCTTCATGTGACTGGTGGAGGGTTCAGTTCTTAGTGGTTCCCTTTCCTACGGGTCGCCTGCCTCTTTTGGGCTGTTTGCTTGCCTAGACGTCGGTCCTTGCCCCTTGTTTCTTGTTCTCTCCCTTTCTTGGGTGCTTCATTTGCCCCTTGTTTCTTGTTCTCTCCCTTTCTTGGGTGCTTCATTTGCCCCTTGTTTCTTGTTCTCTCCCTTTC
>Ga0116227_10014307_pt1 | contig 12134 bp, 9 predicted proteins | sample S1TSphgellanicum_FD_89693 | JGI IMG/M metagenome (GOLD analysis project Ga0116227, IMG submission 89693) | Host-associated microbial communities from peat moss isolated from Minnesota, USA - S1T2_Fb - Sphagnum magellanicum MG | ecosystem: Host-associated > Plants > Peat moss > Unclassified... | reverse complement strand
ATATATATATATATAAAATTAATTAATTAATTAATTCTAGTAACAATTTTCAGAATTAAAACATCTATTTTGATGTTTAAGTATAAGTTTCATAATTTGAATTATAATTTTATATTCAAACATATTTTTCGAATAAAACCGAAAATTTTAAGAATTCATATTTAAAACTTCAAATTCAAATATTGATTTTAGATTGAAATAAAATGTTTCAGAATTGGAATAACAATTATCAGGTTCAAATATAATTTTCAGAATTGAAATAAGAATTTCCAGGGTTCAAATATTAGTTTTCAGATTTGAATAACAATGTTCATGGTTCAAATATTGATTTTTAGATCAAATAAAATGTTTTGTAATTGGATAACAATTTTTAGATTCAAATAATGTTTTTTAATTAAAAAAATTTCAAAATGCAAATAAGAATTCAAAATCACATAAATAGTCTTAAATTTAAATATCAATTTAAAAATTCATATATATATATATATATATATATACACATTTCATAACTGAAAATATTAATTTTAAATTTGAGCAATAAATTTTAATGTTCAAATATTAATTTTTAAATTCATTATATGAACAATATACATACATACACATAATTAATATGCACACAAATATATATTTATGATATATGTAATATATCATAAATATAATTTTAATACATACATAAAAATATAGCCCTATGTCACCGTAAAATTCCTTTAGGATGTGATTAATTTGGTGACTATTGTGATTAATGAGACATATCAATATATTCATGGATGAAAATAAACCTAAAAGCCATCCAACTAATAGGAGGAAGTTTTTAATAATTGAATCATAGTTGTAAGATGACCAAAATAGTTGAAATTTGATATTATAGTTGTAAATACTCCCAAACTTAGTCGCAAACGACTACAAGTCACATGTAGTTGCAAATGAAGTGGTTACATTTTGGCTGATTTCTACTAGTGTGTTGCCATAATTTTAGGATGCAGTAAGTAGAAAATGAATGGGTTAAGGATATTTGGGGAAAAATTAGTGGATTATAATTTTTGTGGTTGCCATTTGGGTGGGAGGTAGACAACATCACTTCACTTATTCAAAGAGCTCATTCCAAGTGTGAAGGGGTGGCTATTTGTTGGTGTAAACCCATAGAAAGAATATTGAACACTTTTGTTTATTGTTTTGATGTGGAGTAAATAACATTTAATCTTCAAGGACTATAGTAATGCTACTAAATTACTCAAGTGTGTGTATGGTATGGAGTAGAAACTTGAATAAGGGAGCTGCAGTGGTGGTAGTAAAATACTATGATGTTCCGGTAGTTTTATAAAATGTGGTTATGATGAAACAAACACAAAAGGCTGATTTCTTATGTTTTATTTTTGTTGTTGGAATGTGTGTTAGCTAGGGTCATATTTGGGTTGTAGTTGTTTTTTTAGTAAAAACAATCATTATTAAAGTAGTTACAATGTTGGAATTATTTGCTAGGGATTAAAACAATAGTTTATCTAAAGCATATCTCCATCATAATAACTTAAAACAAAATGTTGTTTTTCTTATAGGTTTTCATCTATTTTTAGTTAATTTATTGCAAAACTTGCCCTTTAAAGATTTAGGTGCGAGTGTTTTTTAAAAATTTACAAACCTATAATATTATGGTGCCTCAGAACTCTTGGACAATAGTTGCAAATCTAGTGAGGTTTATTTTGTTAGAATATATATTAAGTAATTTAATTGCTATAATATTTGTTTTCAAAAGTTATATTTCCAAGTAGGATTGATTTTCTATCTTCCACTTAGGTATTATGTCTTACTAGGTCCTTGGGAATAAGTAGGTTTCCAAACTCACATGTGGAGCATGAAACATTTGGACCAAACCACTCTAAAATTTTTTTTTGGTCTATTGAATCCTTTGTACACACAAAGTTTGAAGCTCTAAACACATTTCTCTTTGCACAAATTTTACATCAACTTTGCATTATTTTTGCTTTATATACATAAGCATATGCCCTCTACTTTTCTTAGTCACATAGATTCCTCTCTTTCGTTACTCCTAGATTGTGTTACAAACTTTGCACCTTTTTTTTTTTTTTTGAAATCAAACCAAACACCTTTTTTCACAAGTTTTGTTTTTTCACAACAAACATGAACTCAAAATTACACTCAAGCTTTTGTAAAGCTCAAAAAATGCACACATGATGGAGTTTTTAAGATGAACACACCAACTCAAGACCAAACTAGTGTCAACCTGATTTTTTTATGCAAAAACAAGTTTGGGTGCCCCCCATGTATAATATTATCATGTGAACTTGGGCATTCCAACCTTTGTTAGAATTTAGTCACTTGACACATTTTTTCACTATCAACATTTTTCATGAAACATTCATCTATTTGCATGGTAAAAAGTAATAAACTAGTTGTTGGAACCTACATGCAGTTATATATATAACACATAAAAAATGAATAATGCACAAGATTCACCTTGACTTTGCAAAACTTGATTGCTCAAAATCCCATTTAATCCCAATGTGCACATAAGTCCTTTCAAACCAACTAATTCACCATAAGATCATCATATCATTAATTTAATAAGGCTGAACTTCTTCCACTTATGTTAAAAATTTAAAAATAAATAAATTTGCACATGTATTTGTTTCACAAAACATTCCCCACAATTGTATCACAAACTTAGCACACATAATCATACTTCACCACATGACATACATTTGATTCTTTTTTCTTCCCTATACATGCATTAATTCAAAAAGACAAAAAAATTCCTATTATTATTATTTTTTAAATGATAGTAAATCATACTACATGTGAAAATGACTTGAAGTATCCATAAGGAGCATTTGTCCCACTGATTATTGCATTGGACAATACCTCTCAAAACCATCTCATCGTTCCATTAGAAAAATTCCTAACCAAAAAGCTCATGGTATACTTTTTGATTGTGAAAGTGAATGTTTGTCACACCATGCCTCCACCTTTCACTCCAAGCATATAATGATAATTTGACAATGAAACCCCATGTGCATGAACTTAAAGCTTTTCACATTTGCCATAATAAATTTAGGTCTTTACATAAATTTGTTGTTGTTAAAAGTATGACATCACACCTTAATCTTGAACCCATTAGGTGTTCCTTTTTTTATGATCTACATTATATTACCAACCTATGTATTGCACCATCTAGATCTAGTGACTATAAATGTTTTACCAACATTTCACACTTTTAAAACATGGGGAAAAAAAGTTGAAATAGTGACTAAGAGCTTGAAAATTTATTATAACTAAATTAGTGTCAATGCAATCTTTGAGTTGTCCACAAAATGTAGAAAACAAGAAAATACAAATTGGATGACTCCTCAATATTCAAGCATAACAAAGCATATTTAGTGTACATGATAATCCTAACCATAAACAATACAAAAATTTTAGTTTGGCACTAAATTGTAAAAAATATTTGCATGTGCAAATCCCAATTTTTTAAGATGTGTTTTTATGGGTCTAACTTCAACATGAGGTTGAATTGGACCAAAGAAAAATTATATTCTAGGCTTATGATGAATAGATAAAAGGGGTATAGTAACCTTCAAAGGGTGCAATCATGTCACTAATAGGAACCAAAACAAGTGTTCAAACTAGTGTTTGGTTTTTGCATGTTTTTACATGTGCCCTTGGGGATATTTAAAGGCTACCAAGGGGCTACTTCAACTACTTATAGTTTACATAAGGCTACCTAGGGCTACATAGGCCTTACTATATGCTTGTAAGAATACCTAAATATTAGAATATACATTTTATAATCATTATATGTGAGACATTTGTTGTTGTGTCTAACCCATATATGATTGTTAAACTTCCATGTCATCTTCTTTTATCTTAGTAGGAAAACCCCAACCTTTATGGATGAAAAATGGTCAATGGAATAAAATTTTGTTGTTTATGTATGATAATTTATTTATTTTATACATGGAATAAATAGTTATATTTTATGATTATAGTTATTTAAAATGTCATTGAAACCTCTAGTTATTGTTTTTTTTGGTTGCATAAAACAAGGTTTCTTTTAATATTTGATTCAAATTTAAGAATTTGAATTCAATTCAAATTAAATGCAATGTCACTCAACATTTTCATTTGAATGGAATTTAGTTTCCAAAAAATCAATTCATTTTTTTCATTTTTTGATTGTGATAATAATACATAACAATGTGGAACCCAAATCAAAAGCTTCATCATTCTATCATATATCATCAACCAAACCCATTATATTTTTTGAAACTTTAAATTTGAACAACATCATTGAGTATTTGGGTGTTTAACACCTTTTTGGTGTCATGAACATAAGTTGGTTGGGATGGAACAAAATTATATATCAAATTGGTGTATAGGCTACATGTGGCATTTTCAACTTTTTGGAAATGCCATGATCAAGCATTCGATTGGTGTGTTATTAATTAACAATGTAAATCACTCAAGATAATGGGAATGTTACATTTAGTGAAAACACACTATGGTGAACAAAAAATATTGTCACAAATATTACTTTTCAAAATTGTATTTGAACTTCTATGAGTCAATATGATTTTTTTTTCATAAATTATATTCATAATAAGGTAATTCAAAATCCAAAGAATAAAATTGTTGAAATAAATTACATTTTGTTGATATCAAAGGATTAAAAAACATATTTGTGAAAATATAATACTCATAACAATGTATTGCAACTTGTGTAACTGTATTTCAAAAATATCAAATGATTGTCAATTTTGATGAAATACCTAATCATATATTGAATATAAGTTGATTATACCATTTCAATTCCATATTAAATGTTCCATTCATGTGATTTCATATATATATATATATATATATATATGAGGATTTTCATTCAAATGAACATAAATGTGTGAAAAATACAAATCTTGATGAAAAATTATTTTCTTTTGAGAGGTGATAAAAATTGTATTCAAGGCTTTGTGTCAAAAATCCATTTTATGTGTTTCTCAAAATAGTAATGAAATGAATGAAAAAAATACTCCCAAAATAATATGAAATGTATTTTACAAAAGGCACATCTTCTTGCAAGTTGGCCCCCCCTTAATGCAATTTCACCCACTTGTAAAAACACCATTATCATAGTTATAAGAAAAATTAAAAATTATATAATTGGTGGATGTTAACTTAAATTCGAATAGGATTGATGATTATCAAAGTTGGAAACATAATAAAACCATGATTATTAAGATGGATGAAACTAATACAAAAGTGATAAGTATTCTATCCCACCACTGCGGGGTGGGGGCAAAAGAAAAAAAGATGTCATGTTAATGGGTTGAAAATTTGGCCTTTTGCTTTTGATTTAAAAAATATATCGTGACCATTTTTCATGTTTGGGAAGCCCCAAAAGGGTGCAAATGAGATACAATGAGCCAACATGATTACTTTAGAAAAGGATTATATGTCCATTTTCCCAAAAAAGGCTTTTTTATATGAATGAATTTTGGAACAATTTTTTTGTAACTTGTTATAATAAATGTTTATAGTTTTCCAAGTACATGACAAATTTTTTTTCATCATTTTTGAATATATGAATTTTTGAAAGTGTCTTGATTCCATGTTTGGTCTTTAAAAATGATAATAGTTTCAAATCATAACCAATTTTGTTTTTACATTTTTATGTACTCTTGTATAATAAAATTCTTAAAATTCTTAAAAAATTATGTACATTTTACCCCATTTATGTGTGGCAAAGGACTTTTGAAAATTCAATTTGTAGAAATTCATGTTGTGCATTTCATGAAAAATTTAATCATAAGGTAAATGCATGGTTAGGTGGTTCAAAGTTAGCATTGTGATAGTCAAAACTTACATTTGCTAATTTGTTTTGAATAATGATAGTTAGTAAACTTGGGCTTTGCATTACTAATGCTGATCATTAATTGACATAAGGTCAAAATTTGAACTCAAGTTTCAATATACTTCAATAAATTATTGAAAAAATAATTAATTTACATTGATAATCCATGATCATATAGATTGTCCATGAAATCATTCCCACTTCCATTAATTATGGAATATGAAATTTAACTTTCACCTACTAAAACATCAACATTTATGGCATTGATGATGTTTTTTCAGTGCCTTTAGTTGCCTTGAAAAAAATTGGCCCTTTCCAATCTCCCCCAATGTTCTTCCTACCATGCTTCACAACAACCCTAGTTTGGAAATATATATAATATATTTTGACCCTAGTGCATGCAACATCCCCTATGTACTTCTCAATGTCCCCCAACATTGTATCTAGGGCCTTCAACCTCTTGGTGCCCCCTATTGCCCAAAAAGAAAATTTTCGTGATTAACCTAGTGCCCTTAGTGTTTTTAATGTGCATTTTTTACACCTTTGCAAAACCATTTGTTGTCATTTTCTTGTCCTTGTTGGAATTATCATCTTTTTGTTGTTCCTTATCTTTTGTCATCGTTGGTGTTGTCCAAGTATGTTTTGTTGTAACTTGTTGATGAAGCTTAGGTCATCCTTGAACCAAAATGCCCCACTAATCTGAATTTTTACTAAGGATGTCTTGATTAGTGAATATTTGCTAGGTTGACAACCAAGCATGGGATGTCTTTTTGAGACCTTGGCCTAGCAACAATTGTAGTGGTTTAAAGGTTTAAGAAACTTTGAATGTTAAATGAGTCAAGTTTTCATATTTTATTGATTCAAAAAGAAAAAATAGTTAAAATGGGAAAAAAGTTCACCTAATTGATGTTCTAAGGAGAGGATGATTAAAAGGGGTAAAATAAAATGTTAAGCCCCAACACATGCGTGAAGGTGATATTAAAAGATTGATAAATACCACTTCCCACTAAATATTCATGAATTTGATATTTAGAATGAGTTTATTAAGTCTAACTAATTTCATAAACATAACATTGATAAAAATAATGTATACTTGTCAACTTTGATGGATATTTCATTTTCACTATTGAATTGAATATGTTTCTAGTTTTGATTAAAAGTTGTCCATTAAAATATTACAAAAAGTTTAAGTTGAAATTTTATTTTATTTATGTTTTAAACCTGATTAGTAAATAAAATAAAATAAAAGTGATTTATAATATTTCTATTATTATATTACTTCTATTAAATTAAAGCTTTAAATTGATAATTTATTTTTAAAAATATAATTACAATGGAGTTTCATATTATATTATTTGTAATTTTGATTTCCAATACAAACCAAAAGCTACTATCATGTTAAATTTAATGTTACCACTTGTTGGAATTATGAACATTATGAAATTAATGAATATAAAATCCATTAAGGAATGTATGGATATAAATTATGATTTAGTGGTTTAAAATACACTTAGATTAATGGTTTTTTTGTGTGAAATTTCACACTATTGCAAAAAAACATTTGAAGAAAAAATAATTTGTTGCAAAAATTCCTTGTTATTATAGACTATAAAAGGGTTTTATTTTTTTGATAGGGTTTAGGAAGAGTCTGCCATTTATTGTTGAATCAAACTTGGGATGGTCGTTGGTGATGTTATAGCAAAATTTTGGAAAAGAAAATTCAAATTTAAGACATCTAGGACAATTTGCAATCATGATGTGTGAGTCAAAATATTTAATTATAATTTAATATTCATGTTTCAAGACATAAATAATATAGTATTTAATGTGCCATTAAACCTAATTATAGTTGTTGAATGAAAAGATAAAACACAAATGCACTTGAGTGTGAATCATGTATTTTTAAATAACATGTACAAAGTAATGTCAAGGTTTTCAAGACCAAGTGGTGTGATACATAATGATAATGAGAGACATGTGACTTATGGTTAACATGCAATTGATTTAACCAAAATATTAAATCTTTGATTAATGTAAAATTTGAAATAAAAAGCCAAACTTTGAACATGTTTCAACTACATAAAAAATGGATTTAAAAAAAATTAAATGTTTTTAAAAATTGTGAATAAATTTCATGGTTTTTAAAGTCTTACCCATTTTAATTTGCACCTAATTTGCAAGCATTGGTGTATTGCACAAAATTTAGATTATTTCTTTGTTTATTTCCCTTTTTTACTACTTCCTTTTTGTTCCCTTTTTCCTTCTTTTAAATCTTTTATGCCAACAAATCATTCGTCCCTCTAAACATTTAATTTAAATAATGACACACATTAAAATAATGTTGCAACCCCTCCAATATATTCATGGGATGTGGAAAGTACACATGCTTTAATAGATTCATAATATTTTCAAATTTTCTTAATTATATTTAATTATGTAGTACAAAAGAAGCTTCAACATGTTTGTAGAATGATTAATGAATTTTCAATACTTCATGATAAGAATAAAATATTTTTGACTATTCCAAATGATTTTTTTTTCACAAAATTTTCTTATTTGAAAAAATCAAATTTAAAATTACAACATTTTCAAAGATATTATAATTAGTGTCAAAAATGTTTTTGTACTATGTTATTAAATAAATATAAATATAAATATCACATCCATGTATAATAAATAGGTAATACATAAGATGGATTTTCCCCCTAGTAAATCATATTTTCATAAGGAACAAGGATCATTAAATGAGTATACAAATCATTTGATTTCATCAAGTTGTGTTTGTTTTATGGCAACATTTTCATCTTCTATCCTCTTTTTGGAATGTTGATAATAATTCTAAGTGTTTCCATAAGTTGCAAGGATAAGTTCCTCTTTTGCTTCATCTTGTTTAAATCATTTGACGAATAAATCGAATTTAAATGTTTAAGTTTTTTTTCCTTTTGAAAATAAATAGTCATGACATTTAAAACATGCTTGTAGAGGTATAAATGGTTTATTATCATGTGGCTTGTGCTATAGTAATGATCATGTGATACATAAACCTTAATCAAATGATCAAAACACATATCAAAATAGTTTTTTAGCCAAAAAGAAAAATACACAAGAAGAACATTGAGGAGAATATTATATCCTTCCTTTTTCGGTTCACTAAATCTTTTGATTTTTTCTTTTTCAAGGAATACACAAATAATGAAATGAACATCACTTGTTACGTAACACCTTAAGTGAATGCAAGTCACAATGAAGGAGAAAAAAAATGTGCATGCCCAAACATAGAAAACTCATGTTCAAAAATGCTTCATCAAAAGTCACAATTTATGTGAGAAAAAAGTAATTAATTTTTTTTTGATATCTTAATTCTATGGTCAACCATTCTTGTTTTGTGTTCAAAACGCATAATTTTCATTGGATCATTAAACCAAACTCATGACATGCTTTCACATTTCTTCCCTCTTGCCCTTTGTGCATATAATCCCACATAATATTTTATATAATTATAAAAATTACACAAGTTCATAGAATTCATGATCTATGAAACAAAAAAGACATAAACAAAAGATTGAATACCATGCATAGTATTGAGATGACTTTGTCATGGTTGTTTCCACATGTTAAATACAAAAGCACCTAATCCATTTTCACCTTTTACATTGACATCTCTCCTTTGTTAACATTCTCTTGAATAATGTCAACATATCCACATGAAGTTTAAGTAGACAATTCACATGTTCACATGTCAATGATATGTCATGTTGAAATAAATAAGTTTTTGCTAACGGGTAATAATGATATGATGCAATGTGAAACATGTAATAAATCTTCCTTATTTGTACTGAAACAAGGAAAAGACAAAATTTCTAAATGTTGATCTTGAAATGCAAGACGTTAATTCATTCATATATGAAGTTGAAACATTAAAGGACACAAAGATTACAAAAGACAATGTTTCATTCCATTCCATTTAACATAAATGTCAGGTGTTCAACATCCATAATTATTGTGGTGATGACCACTAATGGACCATGTGCTTAATTCACATTAATTAATTAATTAATTCTGATTATCATTTTCATTGGAATTATTTAATCAATGTGCATTCCCCTATTTGGTCAAAATATTATTAAATTGACTTATAGATATTGCTTTATATTCAATTGGCCAAAAGTTCCATGTGGATGAAAACATAGAAAATTAGAATAGCAAATTACCTTGCACCAAAAATGAAATGTGCCCATCAAGTAGATCTAGGTATATTAAATTTAAAAATATTATTTAGTTCAACAATTAATATGAACATGTTCTTTGACTTTGTTACAATTATATTTTTAAACCACATGTTTAAAGTAGGTTTAAATAGATTCATTGAAATTCAAAAAAATGTTACAACTTACAAAATAGGTTGGAGCAAGTAGATGAAATATTGAATTAATTTGTTTTCAAGTGAACAAAAGAGGGAATGAAACAATGGTTTATATAAAGGGACATGGGCTGGGAAAGTATGAGCAAGGGCAAGGTTAGGAGGATGGGGAAGGGGCCATTGAAGTTTTACATTTAACTTTCTAAACTTATTTGTTGTTGTGTTTAGAAGAACTCTAAACCTTGTAACCTTGTTTTATTGGTTGTAAATTATAAAATATGAGGAAGATGGTTATGGGCATGCAAAGTTCATATATAAGAATTGGTTGATGGAGATTGTAGTTTTTTTCACTAGTTGATGTTTTAGCATGTGTAAGTTGAGTCAATTATTGTGAATATCTTGTGGAACAATTGATTATGAAAATGATTAAATGACAAGTTGGGAAATTTCTTGGGTAATTTAGAAAATTTAAACATAATCTTTCTAGGAAACCCCCTAATTTGAAGGAAATCACATTCTACAATTGTTTGTTTTCTTTGTTATTTGGGATATTAACTAATGGATCATGGATAATTAGGATTTTTGGGAAAGAGTAATGTGGGTAGAAGAGGAGAAAATGAGGGAACAAACTTTGTGTATTTTTTTAACAAACTTATAAGAGATAATAAAATGATTTTCATTTGTGTTTAGTGTAAGAGTTGTGGATTTTTTTATAACATAATATTATAGTAAGGGTGGTAGAAATCTAGCAAACAATAAACATCCAATGGTGATATCAAGTCCTTAATTGACCTTTGTATTGCTTCAGTTCAAACTTGGAATGCTAAAAATCTTTTTCCCATGATTTAAATTTAGTAGACTCATTAGAAGCTATTAATGTTCTTCTCTCATGAAAAGGGCTCTTACACACCATTGAGCTAGGAAAATGTAATATGTAGGAGTTCTTTAAATGTGGATTAAGGAAATATTGACTTCACAAGGATAGGAGGTGGTCACCTAGCCTTGAATGGTGTATGTAAGATAAGCACAAGAGAGCTCATGGTTATGTGTTTTGGAATAAAGTGAGAAGGGTAAGTGGGCCTAAATAGTGAAATAAGTAAAAACAAATAACCTTGGAACTTTAGAAGATATTTTGATAGCAAGTTTTATGTGGAATGGGTTGCCTAACTTTGGGGAAAATGTTTTGCAAAGAAAAGAGTAACCATTTGTATTTGTTAGGCTGGATTCTAGTTGTGGATGTATGGTTGAGGGAAAGTTTGTGTCTAAAAAAAAGATGTGAATTTTTTTTGTGATATCCCCAGAGGAAGATATGGGGTATGCTAGAATTGCTTTTAAATCTAAAGATAGATGGGGGAATGTGTAGAGAACTCATGATAACTCTTGCCTAGAAGGGGGGTGGATTTAGGACATTTAAGCCCAAAGTGAATGTGGTGGAGAAGAAGTGGCCCAAGTAGCTCTTCCATATTTCAAGATAAGATGGTCCAACATATGGAAAAAGTGGGATCAATTTTGTGCAAATTTTGGGAGTGTGGGTATGTGCACTGAATGTGGGAGTATGCTTGGATAATTATTGATTATAGTGTATGGTAAAATAAAATATAGGTTTAATTTAAGTCCCTCCTATATGAAACAAATATATTTGAGTTATAATCACCCCTTTTAAAAGGCATTCACACCTCTTGTTAACACATTGGCAACTTGAAATTTTCTTGGTATTCACATGTTGCAAAAAAATAAAATGACATTTCTCTCAAAACTATTTGTTACATTAATTTAAAATACAACATCAAATAACATTTAACTATAACAAAAACATAGATTTCAAGTTTTTTTTTTTTTTTTTTTTTTTTTTTTTTTTTTTTTTTTTTTTTTTTTTTTTTTTTTTTTTTTTTTTTTTTATTATTTTTTTTTTTT
>Ga0116227_10014305_pt1 | contig 12137 bp, 11 predicted proteins | sample S1TSphgellanicum_FD_89693 | JGI IMG/M metagenome (GOLD analysis project Ga0116227, IMG submission 89693) | Host-associated microbial communities from peat moss isolated from Minnesota, USA - S1T2_Fb - Sphagnum magellanicum MG | ecosystem: Host-associated > Plants > Peat moss > Unclassified... | reverse complement strand
CGCGTGGTGTCGGTCGAGATGTTCGAGCACATGCGCAACTGGCCGCTGCTCTTCTCGCGCGTGGCGGGCTGGTTGCGGCCCGGAGGGCGCTTCTTCATGCACGTGTTCGTGCACCGGAACGTACCCTATGCCTTCGAAGAGCGCGACGCCAGCGACTGGATGAGCCGCTTCTTCTTCTCGGGCGGCATGATGCCGAGCGACGACCTTGCAGCCCTCTTTCAGGACGACCTGCGCCTGCTCAGGCGCTGGCGCTGGGATGGCCGCCACTACGAGCGCACCGCCAATGCCTGGCTGTCCAACATGGACCGCGAGCACCATGTCGTGCTGCCGATCCTGGAGCAGACCTACGGCCCGGCCGACGCCGAAGTGTGGCGGCAGCGCTGGCGCATCTTCTTCCTGTCGGTGGCCGAGCTCTTCGGCTACGACCAGGGACGGCAGTGGTGGGTCGGCCACTACCTGTTCGAGAAGCGCGCGCCATGAGCCGGCGTGGCCTGCTGGTCACCAACGTCGTCCTGTCGCAACTGGGCTGGTTCGCCGCGGTGCTCGGGGCGGCGCATGGCTGGCCGGCCACGGGGGCCTGGCTTGCGCTGGCCCTGGTCGGCGTCCACCTGGCACTGGCGCCCAACACCCGCAGCGAGTTGCTGCTGATCGCCATCGCCATGGCGATAGGCGCAGCGTGGGACAGCGCGGTCGTGGCTGCGGGGCTGATCCACTACACCGCAGGCCAGTGGGCGGCCTGGATGGCACCGTACTGGATCATCGTGCTGTGGGGCCTTTTTGCCACCACGCTCAATGTTTCGCTGCGCTGGCTGCACGGACGCTGGTGGCTCGCGGCGCTGCTGGGCGCGGTGGCGGGGCCTTTGTCTTTCGCCGCCGGGGTACGCCTGGGTGCGGCACATTTCACCTACCCGGTCCTCACGCCGGCCGTGCTGGCCCTGGGCTGGGCGTGCCTGATGCCGCTGCTGGTCTGGTGGGCGCAACATATCGAACGGCGCGCCGCGCCGCCATGGCCGGGTGCGACCGGAATACAGGAGGGAGTGCACCATGTTGTCTGAACTGCCGCCCCTGGTGGTGGCCTTCTGGGGCTTCGGCGCCGCGCTGCTGCTGGCATTTCTGACCTGGCTTGCCAGCCTGCAGCAGCAGGACGTGAGCCTGGTCGACCGCACCTGGTCGCTGATGATCGCCGCCCCGGCGTTCACCTATGCCTTGCTGCTGCCCGCCACCGGCGGCAGGCGGTGGGTGGCGCTGGCGCTGCTGTCGGCATGGGCCCTTCGGCTGTCGTGGCATATCACCAGCCGCAACTGGGGCCATGGAGAAGACAGGCGCTACCAGGCGATCCGCGCGCGCAACCAGCCCCATTTCGCGTTCAAGAGCCTGTACCTGGTCTTCGCCCTGCAGGCGGTGCTGGCCTGGCTGGTGTCCGCGCCGCTGTTCGCGACTGCGGTGGGCAGCCGCGAGCCCAACCTGCTGGACCTGGCCGGGGTGGCGCTGGCGGCCTTCGGCATCGTGTTCGAGGCGGTGGCCGACGCGCAGCTACGCCGTTTCACCGCGGACCCGCGGCACCGCGGACAGGTGCTGGACACGGGCCTGTGGCGCTACTCGCGCCATCCCAACTACTTTGGCGAGTGTTGCGCCTGGTGGGGACTGTTTTTGCTGGCGCTGGCAGGCGCAGGCTGGTCCGGGCTCTGGAGCGTGGTGTCGCCGCTGGCCATGACCTTCCTGCTGCTGAAGGTGTCGGGCGTGAGCCTGCTCGAGCAGGACATCGTGGAGCGCCGCCCCAAGTACCGCGACTATGTGGCGCGCACGCCGGCCTTCTTTCCCGGCCGGCCACGGCCGGCAGCGGGGCCTGGCGCATGACCCGGGTACGGGGGAGGGCGCTGTGGCGCTGGTGCGGGCTAGGCCTGCTGCCACTGCAGGCGGTCGGTGCGTCGGCGCCCACGGGCACCTGGGACTTCCAGGTGCTGCTGGACGGCTCGCCGATCGGCGAGCACCGTTTCCAGGTGGACGGCGCCGATGGCGACATCACCGTGCGCAGCACGGCGCGCTTCGACGTGAAACTGCTGTTCATCACCGCCTACCGCTACCGGCACAGCGCCACGGAGCGCTGGCGCGGTGACTGCCTGCAGCAGATGACGGCGCGCACCGACGACAACGGCACCGTGCACCAGGTCCAGGTGGCCGAGGGGCCGGAAGGCGCCATGGTGACGGTCGACGGCAAGACCGCGCCGCTCACGGCCTGCCCGATGAGCTTTGCCTACTGGACCCCGAAGATCCTCCAGCAGCAGCGGCTGCTCAATGCCCAGACCGGCGAGTACCAGGCTATCCAGGTCCGCTCGCTGGGGGAGTCGACCATCACCGTGCGCGGCGCCGCCGTACGCGCGGCCCGCTGGCGCATCGAGGGACCCGAGCAACCGCTGGACCTCTGGTACTCGCCCAGCGGAGAGTGGCTGCAGCTGGAATCCACCGTCTCCGGCGGCAAGCGCCTGCGCTACCAGTTGCGACCCTGACAGGGCTTTGCGCCAGCCTCCGTCCGCGTCACCGGCGCGGCCCCAGGTAAGTCCCGAAGACAGCGCTGCGCGGGCGCGGTGCAATGCCGGAGCCGGGGTGCAGGACACCGCGGCATCCCGCATGCCCGCCAGGAGACATACCAACATGAATATCGATCGCCGGACTTTTTCCTCCGCCCTTGCGCTGGGCGGCCTGGCACCGCTGGGTGCCCGAGCCCAGGCGGCTTTTCCCAGCAAGCCGATCCGCATCGTCTGTCCGTTCGCGCCCGGCGGCGGCTCGGACTTCATCGCCCGGGTGGCCGCAGGCAAGCTGGGCGAACGCATCGGCCAGCCGGTGCTGGTGGACAACCGTCCCGGCGCCGGCGGCACGCTGGGAACGGAAATAGGCGTGAAGTCCGCCCCCGACGGCTACACCATGCTGCTGGTCGCTGGCAGCTACACCGTGAACCCCGCGCTCTACAAACTCAATTTCGACCCGGTCGCCGACATCACGCCGGTGATCCAGCTCTCGCGCGGCGCCTACGTGCTGTGCGTGCACCCGCGCGTGCAGGCCAGGAACCTGCAGGAGCTGCTGGCCCTGGCGCGCAAGGACCCGGGCAAGCTCACTTTCGCGTCCAGCGGCGCTGGCGGTCACCTGCACGTGGTCACCGAATACATGTTCTCCATGGCCGGGGTCAAGGCCACGCATGTCCCCTACAAGGGCACGGGGCCGGCCGTCAACGACCTGCTCGCGGGCAACGTGGACATGATGTTCGGTGGTACCGAGGCGCTGATGCAGCATGTCAAGGCCGGCAAGCTGCGCGCGCTGGCGGTCGGTACGGCCCAGCGCCTGCCCGCCTACCCGGACGTGCCCTCCGTGGCCGAGAGCGGCCTGCCCGACTACGACGTGGTGGCGTGGCATGGCCTGGTCGCGCCCCGCGGCGTGCCGCCGGCCGTGCTGGCACGGCTCAACACGGAGCTCAACGCCGTGCTGCGCTCCAAGGACATGGAGGACCGGCTCGAGCCCACCGGCGTCGGTGCCGCCGGCGGCACGCCGGAGCAGTTCGGCACCCTTATCAAGGCAGAGCTCGTGCGCTACGGCAAGGTCATCCGCGAAGCCGGCATCCGCGCGGAGTAGTGCCTGCACCGGCAACGAGGGGCTGCTGCTGGCCCTCTTTGCTATCTTTTTTAAAGCAATAGGCCAAGGCTGAACCTTGGCTTTCGTTCGTTTTCCCATGATTTCTTGATGGCTCCCCCGGGCGAGGTAAATTAGTTCCCTTTTGCCCATCCTGCCCAGCCCATGACTTCCCGCGGATTCACCACCGATATCGTCCATGCCGACCGCGCCTTCGGCGCCGACCGGGGCGGTGTGCACCAGGCGGTGCATACCTCTACCCAGTACGGCTTCGACCAGGTGGAAGACCTGATAGGCGTGTTCCAGGGCACGCTCAAGGGCGGCTACAACTATGCGCGGCAGGGCACGCCCACCACCGCGGCGCTGGAGTCCAAGCTGGCCCGCATGGAAGGCGGCCTGGGCACCGTGAGCTTCGCCACCGGCATGGCCGCCATCACGGCGCTGTTCCTCACGCTGCTGCGGGCCGGCGACCACCTGGTGGCCAGCCGCTACGTCTTCGGCAACACCAACAGCCTGCTCGACACCATCGGTGGCCTGGGCGTGGCAGTGAGCAAGGTGGACGCGACGGCGGTCGCCCACGTAGCGGCCGCGCTGCGGCCGCAAACGCGCATGGTCTTCGTCGAGACCATCGCCAATCCCGGCACCCAGATCCCGGACCTGGAGGCCATCGGCGCGCTGTGCGCGGAGCGGGGCATCCTGTTCGTGGTCGACAACACGGTGCTGTCGCCCGCGCTGTTCCGTCCGGCAGCGGTCCAGGCCGGCCTGGTGGTGCATTCGCTCACCAAGACCATCGCGGGCCACGGCAATGCACTGGGCGGCGCCATCGTGGACACCGGCCTGTTCGACTGGTCGGCCTATCCCAACATCGCCGAGGCCTACCGCAAGGGCGACCCGCGCCAGTGGGGCCTGACCCAGCTGCGCAAGAAAGGCCTGCGCGACATGGGCGCGACCCTCTCGTCCCAGCACGCGCATGCGATTGCAGTGGGGGCCGAAACCCTGGTGCTGCGGGCGCGCCAGGCCAGCGAGACCGCGCTGGCGCTGGCCCAGTTCCTGGAGTCGCACCCGGCGATCGCGCGGGTGCACTACCCGATGCTGGCCTCGCATCCCCAGCATGCGCAGGCGGTCAAGCTGTTCAAGGGCGGCTCCTGGCTGATGTCCTTCGAGCTGCGCCAGGCGGACGACTGCCTGGCCTTCATCAACCGGCTGCAGTTGCCGGTGAAGGCCACCGGCCTGGGCGACACGCGCAGCCTGGTGATCCCGGTGGCCCACACCATCTTCTGGGAGGCCGGTGCCGCGGTGCGGGCCGACATGGACATCGCCGACGGCATGGTGCGCTTTTCGGTCGGCCTGGAGGACCTGGCCGACCTGCTGGACGATTTCGGCCAGGCGCTCAGGTAGCGCTGCGCGCCGGCGCACCGGCCCGGTGCCGCCGGTCGGCCTGTGCCGGACGGCCCGGCAGGTGCAGCGCGGCGGTCGCGGCCGGACTCTCGGCCAGCAGGCGGCCGCGGCGGTAGACCTTCAGGCGCGTGGCGCGCAGGCGCAGCGCCTCGACCGGGTCCTGGGCCTGCAGCAGCACGAAGTCGGCGTGGCAGCCCGGCGCCAGGCCATAGCCTTCCAGGCCCAGGATGCCCGCGGGTGCGGTGGTCACCGCCTCGAAGCACTGGCGCATGGCCGCCTGGCTGGTCATCTGCGCCACGTGCAGGCCCATGTGGGCCACGTCCAGCATGTCGCCCGAGCCCAGGCTGTACCACGGGTCCATGCAGCAGTCCTGGCCGAAGGCCACGCGCACGCCATGCGCCAGCAGTTCGGGAACGCGGGCCATGCCCCGGCGCTTGGGGTAGCTGTCGTGCCGGCCCTGCAGCGTGATGTTGATCAGCGGGTTGGAGATGACGCTGACCCGCGCCTCGGCGATCAGCGGCAGCAGCTTGGACACGTAGTAGTTGTCCATCGAGTGCATCGAGGTGCAGTGCGAGCCGGCCACCCGGCCCTGCAGGCCCAGGCGCTGGGTCTCGAAGGCCAGGGTCTCGATGTGGCGCGACAGCGGGTCGTCGGTTTCGTCGCAGTGCATGTCCACCGGCAGGCCGCGCTCGGCCGCCAGCTCGCACAGCAGCCGCACGCTCTCGGCGCCTTGGGCCATGGTGCGCTCGAAGTGCGGGATGCCGCCCACCACCTGCACGCCCATGTCCAGCGCGCGCTTGAGATTGTCCAGGCCGCCCGGGCTGCGCAGCACGCCGTCCTGCGGGAAGGCGACCAGCTGCAGGTCCAGATAGGGCGCCACGCGCTGCTGCACATCCAGCATGGCCTGCACCGTCAGCAGTTGCGGGTCGCTGGTGTCCACATGGCTACGGATGGCCAGCAGCCCACGGCCCACCGCCCAGTCGCAGTAGGCGAGGGCGCGTTCAACCAATGCCTGGTGCGTGAGCTGCGGCTTGAGTTCGCCCCACAGCGCGATGCCTTCGAGCAGCGTGCCGCTGGCGTTGACGCGCGGCAACCCGTAGCTCAGCGCTGCGTCGAGATGGAAGTGCGCATCGACGAAGGGCGGGCTGACGAGCTGGCCCTGCGCGTCGAGCGTCTCCTGCGCGGGCGCCCGCAGTCCGGCGGCGAGCTCGGTGATGCGGCCGTCCTGCACGGCGATGGACATGTCGGTGCGCCCGTCGGGCAGCGTGGCATTGATGACTAGCAGGTTCAGCATGGGAGTGTGTCGTGGGGGTGGAGCAGGGGCTGCCGTGCAGCCTGGCAAGGAAACACGCTTGCAGGAAGTGTGCGCGGCATGCATCGCAGGGAGTTGCGGGACCGGGTTGCTGCTGAAACCATAGCATCATGCCCAGGAAAATCCTTGGATCATGGGTCATTTCATGGCGAAGATGAGTTTTTTCGCTGGCTTGCCGCTATTCATTCAGTAGCATGCATGCATACCATGCATACCATGCACACGTGCCGGATTTGTTCAAGACGAGCAAGAGGGCACCGCCTATGCTGGCGTGCACCAGGTTCGCCAAGGCTGCGCGCCGGGCACCTCGCCATCATCCATTGGAGACTCTCCCATGCAGTTCGGATACACCATTCTCTACGTCGAAGACGTGGCCGCGACCATCGCGTTCTATGAAGCGGCCTTCGGCCTCCAGCGCCGCTTCGTGCATGAGGCCGGCGACTTTGGGGAACTCGACACCGGCACTACCGCGCTGGCGTTCTCGTCGCTGCAGCTCATGGCACAGCTCGGAAAGAACCCGCAGCGCGCCGCGGCGCAGGCGCCATGCTTCGAGATCGCGCTCGTCACCGAGGACGTGCCTGCCGCCGTCGCGCGGGCCGTGGCCGCCGGCGCGGACCTGCGCCACGCGCCCGAGCGCATGCCCTGGGGCCAGACCGTGGCGTACGTAGCGGATATCAACGGCTTTCTGGTGGAACTCTGCACGCCGGTTCAGCCCTAGCCGGCCGGCTGCGCAAGACCGCGCGGCAGCCTACTTGGTGCCAAAGATGCGGTCGCCGGCGTCGCCCAGGCCCGGTCGGATGTAGCCGTGCTCGTCCAGCCCGCGGTCGATGGCGGCGGTGTAGATCGGCACGTCCGGGTGGGCGGCCTGCAGCGCGGCCACGCCTTCGGGGCAGGTCAGCAGGCAGACGAACTTGATCGACTTGGGGTTGAGCTCTTTCAGGCGCTCGACCGCGGCGATGGCGGAGTTGCCGGTGGCCAGCATCGGGTCGACCACGATCACGTCGCGCTCGTGCATCTCGCTGGGCATCTTGAAGTAGTACTCGACCGCGGTCAGGGTCTTGGGATCGCGGTATAGGCCGATGTGGCCGACACGCGCGCCCGGCACCACCGACAGCATGCCTTCCAGGATGCCGTTGCCCGCGCGCAGGATGGAGACGAACACCAGCTTCTTGCCGTCGATGACCTTGGCGGTCATGGGCTCGAGCGGGGTCTCGATCTCGATGTCGGACATGGCCATGTCGCGCGTGACCTCGTAGGCGGCCAGGCTGGCCAGCTCGTTGAGCAGGCGGCGAAAGCTGTTGGTGGAGGCGTCCTTGCGGCGCATCAGCGTGAGCTTGTGCTGGACGAGGGGGTGGTCGAGGAGGTGGACGTTGCTCATGTTGGGGAAGAAATCCGGGTGTTCTTGTCGGTGCAAGGGAAAAAATCAGAAAACCGTGCCGTCGCTCTCGATCTCCAGCGGAGGCGTTCCGCCACGCAAGCGCTGTGCCCATTCGCGTCCGGCGGCCCAGGTGCCGCCTTCCAGCACGCAGGCCAGGGGCATGGCCTCCGCGGAAAGGCCGAGCCGCGTGCGCACCAGTGGCGCCAGTTCATCGAGCAGGGCCACGGTCAGCGCACGCCATTCGACGATGCACGGGTCGCCCGCTTTCCAGCGGCGGCCGGCGCTATTCTCGCGCAGCCGCAGCACGCCGCTGTCGAGCAGCAGTCCGCCGTTGCGGTATTCGGGCAGTCCGGTCAGGGCGTCCATCCCGTGGACCTTGACGCCGGCCCACCGGAAGGGTTCGAGCAGCGAGTAGGTCAGCCATTGCGAGAGCTTGTGGAACGGCATCCAGCCGTCGGACAGGCCCGGGCCCTGCGCCTCGGGCAGCGGCCAGCAGTCGCCCACCGGCAGGCCGCCAATGGCATTGCCGGCCGGCCAGATGCCATTGAGCGTCATCAGCAGCGTGCTCAGGAGGCCGTGCGCGCGGACCTCGGCCGTGTACGGAATCTCGTCGTCGTCGGTGTTGGCCAGCAGGTCCAGCAGGTGGCCGGGGCGGCCCTCGCTGCCGTATTCCGACGGGTGCTCGGCCAGTGTTTCGCCCAGGCGGCGCAGCAGGGTCGCACGGCCCTCCAGTCCGACCAGCGGATTGCCGGGCGTGACCTGGAAGGCCTGGGCCAGCCGGTCGGTGATCACCCCGCGCAAACCCTGCGCATCGGCCTGCAGCGGCGCGTCGGCCCGGCTGGAGAACATGCCGGCGGTGAACGCATGGAAACTGGCCACCGCCAGCCCTTCGGAGCGGCCGAAGCGCTGGCCGCTGGTGGCTTCCTCGTACTGCCAGCCGGGGCCCGCCCCCGCGTCCAGCAGCACGCTGACCAGCGCCAGGTCGATCTGCGCACGGGCGCGCACGGCGGGAGCGACCGGTCCCAGCAGCTCGTCCAGGCGAGCCCGGCGGTCCACGCCGCCCACCTCGAAGTGACGCCAGCGGCTGTGGAAGGGAATGGCACCGTGCGGGTAGCGGCTGCGCGTGGCACGCACGACCTCATCGGCCGCCGCCTCCAGGGCCTTGTCATCCACCGTGAAAAAAGCCGAGCGGCCATCGCGTGCGCGCTGCAGCAGCGCCTGGGCGCGGCGGCGGATCTCGGCGGTGGTGCAGAGCAGGGCGACGGCGCCTGCGGGCCGGTCAGCGGCCATGGCATCGATGTTGGCCAGGATGCGTGCGGTCTGCGCATCCGGCGGTACTGCGGGCAAGTCCTTCATTCGTCCAGTCCCCGGCCCTTGGCCTTCTTGAGTTCATCGGCGTCCGGCACCGGGCCGGGCGTAAAGTAGCCCGCGGCCATCTTGGCGTCGATCTCGACCCGCGCGTCGGCCGGGATCAGTTCCTCCGGAATGTTGACGCGGGTGCCGACCTCGATGCCGGCGCCCGTGATCGCGTCGTACTTCATGTTGCTCATGGACACCAGCCGGTGGATCCTGGTGATGCCCAGCCAGTGCAGCACGTCGGGCATCAGCTCCTGGAAGCGCATGTCCTGCACGCCGGCCACGCACTCGGTGCGGGCGAAATACTGGTCGGCGGTATCGCCGCCGACCTGGCGCTTGCGCGCGTTGTAGACCAGGAACTTGGTCACCTCGCCCAGCGCCCGGCCTTCCTTGCGCGAATAGGCGACCAGCCCGACGCCGCCGCGCTGCGCCCCCTGTATGCACTCCTCGATGGCATGGGTGAGGTAGGGGCGGCAGGTGCAGATATCCGACCCGAACACGTCCGAGCCGTTGCATTCGTCGTGAACGCGCGCGGTCAGCTCGACCTCCGGGTTGGCCAGGTCGGCCGGCTTGCCGAAGATGTAGAGCGTCTGCCCGCCGATCGGCGGCAGGAACACCTCGAGGTCGGAGCGCGTGACCAGCTCCGGGTACATGCCGCCGGTTTCCTCGAACAGCACGCGGCGCAGCTCGTTTTCGGTGCAGCCGAAGCGCCGCGCGATCCCGGGCAGGTACCAGACCGGCTCCACCGCCACCTTGGTCACCAGCGCCGCGCCCTGGGAGGTGAGAAAGGCGCCGTCGGCCTTCAGCCGCCCGGCCTGCAGGGCCTCGATCACCTCGGGCAGGATGACATGGGCCTTGGTCACCGCGATGGTCGGGCGTATGTCGTAGCCCGCCGCCAGCTCGGTCGCATAGACCTGGGCCACGGTCGCGCCCCAGGGGTCCATCGATACGATCTTGCCGGGCATGCCCCATTGCGGGTAGGGACCGATCACGTCGGTCGGCAGGGTGTTGGTCAGGTCGGCCCGGTGCTGCGCCGACAGCGCGCCCGAAGCCACGGCCAGCGCCCGGTAGATGCTGTAGGAGCCGCTGTGCGTGCCGATCACGTTGCGGTGCGCGCGCGTGGTGGTGGTCGCGACCACCGGCCCACGCTCGGCGGCGGTCGGTGCGCCCCAGCGGATGGGCAGCGCGCCGAAGCCGCCCGAATGCGAGGTCAGCCGGATGTGGTGCGGCGGCGGGACGAGAGGCCTGGAAGGCAGCGCGGCAGGCACCTCCACCAGCAGCTCAGGCGGTTCATGGGCCGCGGCGACGGGGGTCTCGGGCATGGATGCAACCTCCAAAAGCCCAATGTAGCGATCGCTCGCGGCAGTGACAAGCGAACGGCGCGGGCGGCCGCGTAGGAGAGGGCCGCGTCAGCGTTTCTTGCCGAAGATGCTGCCCAGCACGCCGCGGATGATCTCGCGGCCCACCGTGGTGCCCATGGTGCGCACGGCGGACTTGGCCATGGACTGCGCCAGCCCGTCGCGCTTGCCGCCCCGCGGGCCGGTACTGCCGAACAGTACGTCGTTCAGGCCGCCGAGCAGCCCTCCGTCCTTGCCGGCGGCTGCGCCGCCCTGGCCCGGCCCCGGTTGCGGGGAGGCAGCGGTGCGGTCGCGCAGCACCTCGTAGGCTGATACCCGGTCCACCGGCGTGTCGTAGACGCCCGCTACCAGCGAGTCCTTCATGAGCGCCGCGCGCTGCGGGTCGGTGATCGGCCCGATCAGGCTGGCCGGCGGCAGCACGAAGGCGCGGTCGGTCACGCCGGGACGGCCCTGTGCGTCGAGCAGGCTGACCAGCGCCTCGCCCACCGCGAGCTGGGTGATGGCGGTCTCGATGTCCAGGCCCGGCTTCTGCCGCATGGTCTGCGCTGTGGCGCGCACGGCCTTCTGGTCGCGCGGGGTGAAGGCGCGCAGCGCATGCTGGATGCGGTTGCCCAGCTGGGCCAGCACGCTGTCGGGGATGTCCAGCGGGTTCTGGGTGACGAAGTACACACCGACGCCCTTGGAGCGCACCAGGCGCACCACCAGCTCGATGCGCTCGATCAGCACCTTGGGCGCGCCGTCGAACAGCAGATGCGCCTCGTCGAAGAAGAACACCAGCTTGGGCTGCTCCGGGTCGCCGATCTCGGGCAACTGCTCGAACAGCTCGGACAGCAGCCAGAGCAGGAAGGTGGCATAGAGCCGCGGCGACTGCATGAGCCGCTCGGCTGCCAGCAGGCTGACCACGCCGTGGCCGCCCACGGTCTGCAGCAGGTCCTGGATGTTGAGCATGGGCTCGCCGAAGAACCGGTCGCCGCCCTGGCTCTCGATCTGCAGCAGTCCGCGCTGGATCGCGCCCACGCTGGCGGCACTGACGTTGCCGTACGAAGTCTTGTAGTCCGCAGCGTTCTCGCCCACGTGCTGCAGCATGGCACGCAGGTCTTTCAGGTCGAGCAGCAGCAGGCCCTGGTCGTCGGCAATGCGGAACACCAGGTTCAGCACCCCGGCCTGGGTGTCGTTCAGGTCCAGCATGCGGCCCAGCAGCAGCGGCCCCAGGTCCGAGATGGTGGCCCGCACCGGGTGCCCCTTCTCGCCGAACACGTCCCAGAACGTGACCGGGCAGGCGGCCGGGGCAGGGGGCGTGATACCGCGGGACTCGAGCACGCCGCGCAGCTTGTCGCCGATCTGGCCCGGCTGGCCGATGCCGGCGAGATCGCCCTTGACATCGGCCATGAAGACCGGCACTCCGATCCGGGAGAACTGCTCGGCCAGGGACTGCAGGGTCACCGTCTTGCCGGTGCCCGTGGCGCCGGTGATCAGGCCATGGCGGTTGGCCAGCGCCGGCAGCAGGGCGAAAACGGACTCGGCGTTGCGGGCGATCGGGAGCGGCTCGGCCATCATGCAGTCAGGTCGTGGAAGGGGCCGCCAGTGTGCCACGGGGCAGGGGCGTGGCGGCCCAAAAGGTAAGATCGGGTATTGCCCGCGAGCGGGCGAACCGAGAGAGATACCAAGAATGGCTGGACACAGCAAATGGGCCAATATTTCAGCACCGCAAGGG
>Ga0116227_10014303_pt1 | contig 12138 bp, 9 predicted proteins | sample S1TSphgellanicum_FD_89693 | JGI IMG/M metagenome (GOLD analysis project Ga0116227, IMG submission 89693) | Host-associated microbial communities from peat moss isolated from Minnesota, USA - S1T2_Fb - Sphagnum magellanicum MG | ecosystem: Host-associated > Plants > Peat moss > Unclassified... | reverse complement strand
GATGAACCACGAGCGCCGCGATGCCGCTGGCGGCCACGACGACGAGTTCGGCGATCAAGAACACCGCGGTGGTCACGGCCGTCGGCCGCAAGCCGTAGTAGAGGAGCGCCGTGCTGGCGACGATCCAGAGCGCTCCCACGAGCGCGTCCCACAGCGGCGACGTGGCCAGCGCCGGCGCGAAGAGATCGAGCGTGTACGTGGCGGCCGGCAGCGCGGTCGTCATGGTCGCGAAATAGTTGGAGAGCAGCAGCAGCCAGGCGCCGTACGTCCCCAGGCCCGGCCCGAAGGCGCCGGCGATCCAGCTGAACGACGAGCCGGCGTTGGGTAGCACGCGCGAGAGTCGCGAGAACGCGATCGCGACGCACAGCATCACGCCGCTGAGCAGCGCGAGCGCCAGGGTTGCGTAGTTGCCGGCCGCCGCCACCATCGGGCCCATCGTCGACGCGAGGCTGTAGGCCGGCCCCATCGCGGCCGACGCCAGCACCGAGAGATCGAAGAGCCCGAGCACGCGCGGCAGCCGGCCGCGGGTCGCATTCACGATTCCGAGCTTCTCGGCGCCACGGTGGGAAGCGCGCCGGGGCGCAGCAGCGAATGGCGATAGCCGTAGAGGGCGTAGATCACGACACCGACGGCGAACCAGACGACGAAGCGAATCCACGTGTTCCCCGAGAGCCCGCCGATCATCAAATACAGACACATGACGAGACCGATCGCCGCGACGGCCGGCCCGTACGGCGCCTTGAACGGCCGGCGCGCGTCGGGTCGCGAGTAACGCAAGGCGAGCACGCCCGCGCAGACGATCGCGAAGGCCGAAAGCGTCCCGATGTTGACGAGCGAGAGCAGGACGTCGAGCGGAACGATGCCGGCTAGGAAGGCAACGATGAGACCCGTGCCGATCGTCGTGATCAGCGGCGTGCGCGTTCGCGGGTCCACCGCGGAAACGAACGGCGGCAGCATCCGGTCGCGCGCCATCACGTAGAAGATCCGCACCTGGCCCAGCAATGAAGTCAGCATCACCGTCGTCGTTCCCGCAATCGCGCCCGCCGTCACGATCGCGCTGACGATCGGGTTGTTCCCGCCGTGTCTGACCGCGTCGGCCATGGCCGCGTCCTTATCGACGTGCTCCCACGGCACGACCCCGACCGTCACCCACGCGATCGCAACGTAGATGATGCCGCCGATCAGCAGCGACCCGATCACCGCGATCGGGACGTCGCGTTCGGGCGAGCGCGCCTCTTCCGACGCGACGGTCACCGTGTCGAAACCGATGTAGGCGAAGAACACCAGCGCCGCGCCGCTGACGACGCCGTGGAGCCCGCGCGGAAAGAGCGGATGAAAGTTTCCAGGATGGATCGCGCCGACCAGCGCGACGACGAACACCACGATCGAGAAGAGTTGCACGACGACCAGCGCCGAGTTGACCGTCGTCGACTCCTTGATGCCGATCGCGACGAGGGCCGTCATCGCCAGAACGACCAGGACCGCGAACACGTCGACCGAGCTGTGCGCCACGTCGATACCGCTGCGCGACAGCGCGAGATGCGCGACGCTCGCCCACGGCGGAAGCGTGAAGCCGTAATTCTGCAGAAACGACTGCGCGTACCCCGACCACGACGCGGCCACCGGCGCCACGCTGATGCCGTATTCGAGAATCAAGTCCCAGCCGATGATCCAGGCCACCAGTTCGCCGAGGGTCGCGTACGCATACGTGTACGCGCTGCCCGCGATCGGCACCATCGACGACAGTTCCGCGTAGCAGAGCGAGACGAACACGCAAGCCAGGCCAGACAGCAAGAACGACACGATGACGGCCGGCCCGGCTTCCAGCGCGCCGACGCCCACCGTCGCGAAGATCCCGCCCAGCATCGTGCCGAGGCCGAAGCAGATCAACCCCGGCACGCCGAGCACGCGGCGCAGCGCCGGGCCGCCCGCCGTCCGTTCGCTATCGTGCGGCTGCCGGGCGAACAGCCGGGCGACGAGGGCTTTCAACGCCTGCTCAACGTCGAGCGCGGGTCGCGAACTCGGGAATGCCTGGCCGCAACCGGCGCAGCGCGGACGAACTGCCCTCTGAAATCGAAATCGCCCGCGATGATACGTCGGTCAGCATGGTGCTCCGGGTAGGTTGGCCGCGAGGGCCGGACTTGCTTCTTTCCGCTGGGATAGAAAACACGATCCGCAGCGTACATGCGTCGGCTCGGTCTCCTAGCGCAGCGCGGCCGGAAATCGCGCTTGCCGAAGCGTGACAGCTGCGATCCGTCTTGCGATCCGGTCTTGTTGACCCAGCGCCAGACCGAATGATACTATGTCACTACAATGCGATCCCGATACATCGGTGCGCGCGAGGCGAACCAGCAATTCTCCGCCTTGATCAAGCAAGTCGAGGACGACGATATCACGATCGTGATCACACGGCGCGGGCAACCCGTCGTGCAGATGACGCGCGTGCAGCCCGCCCGCGACGCGGACGCGATCGCCGAACGGATGGCGGCGCTGTTCGCGACGTTCTCGCGGCCGATGCACGTGGACGGCATCAATCGCAAGAATATCCACGACCGCGATGGCGTTGCCGAGACGTAATTGCTCGACCTCGGTTCGATCGCAATCGATACGAACGTCATCATCTACGCATTCGATACCTCCGAATCCGCGAACGGCAAGCGCGAAATTGCCCGCTCGATCCTCACCCGCGCAGGCCGTCTTCCGCTCCGCCTCCCGCTCCAAGTCGCGGCGGAGAGTTTCCGCGTCTTGACGCATCGCTTCGGTTGGTCCAAGCACGCCGCGAAAGACGCGCTTGCGGCGCTCCTGGCCGACATTCCTCACGTGGCCGCCACGGGCGAGTCGATCTTGGCCGCCTTCGAGCTCTGCGCCGATCACGACGTTGCTTTTTGGGATGCCGTCCTGCTCTCGGCCGCGTCGGCCGGTGGCTGCGGCCTGATGCTCACGGAAGATTTTCAGGATCGGCGACGCTTCGATCCACCGCACGTTGCGCGCAGCGTTTGGATCCTCAATCCATTCCTCCAGGAGAACCGCGAAGCGCTCGAAACGCTTGGCATCCTCGCGTCGTAAAGCCGGATGGCCCGATCTCGCTAGCGCGGAGCGAAGGTCGCGAGATCGAGCACGCGCGGGCGCAGGGGCAACTTCGCGAGCAGGCCGGCGTAGTCGCCCGGCGTCACGTCTTCCCAGCGTTTGCCGAGCAGTGCCAGCAGCGCGGCTTCGATCACGTTGGTGCCGAACGAACGGCCGCCGAAATTCGGCGTCGTCGTGACGAGTTGCGCGACGCCGCGCGCGGCGAGGTCGGCCGCGTCGCGCTCGGTCAGCGTATTGGTCAGCACGATTTTCCCGTCGAGCCGCTCGGGCATGAACTGCCGCATGAAATGGAAATCGCCGGCGATGATCCGCGCTTCGGCGTAGTATTCGGGATACTTCGGCTGGGGAGGACGGTCTTGCTTCTTGCCGGTCGGATAAAAGAATTGGAACGGCAGCTTGCACGCGTCGGGCAGATACCGCTCGGCCAGCGCTTCGAACTCGGCCAGGCCGCGCACCGGCTTGTCGAGGTCGAGCGCGAAGATGAAATCGCCGAAGAGCACGTCCGCGCCCGCTTCGACGAAGGCCTGCGCCATGCCGAAGCGGTCGAGCGCGCTGACCATCAGCACGGGCGCTCCGGCCAGCTCGATGCCGAGCCGGTCGCGCAGAAAGCCGACCGCTTCGCGCTCCAGCGTGTTCTTGAGGCCGCTGCCGTCGACGACCGGCGTCCGATGTACGGCGCCCAACAACCGCAGCCCGTCGCGGACCGCGTACCGTTTGGTGCCGGCGAAGAGGTAGACGTCGATTCCACCGAGCCCGATCGCATCGACCTTGCCGTCGAGCGACTGCAAGAGCGCGATCGCGCGGTCGATCGAGCCGTCCACGCCGACCCGTTGGACGTCGAAACGTTCGCCTAGCAACTCGACTTGCGCGCGATGGTCTCGCGACGACGAGCCGAGCGAAACCGATACGATCGTCTTCATCGCGCGGGCGCCGCGACGCGGATCACCGGTTCGTGGCGAACCGGGAAGTTGACGGAGTTGGCGATGAAGCACGCGGCGTGCGCGGCCTCGTGTAAGGCGGCGGCGCGCTCGCGGTCCCGTTCGTTGGCGATCGTGACCTCGGGCCGGAGCGTGACCTCCACGAAGCGACCGGAGCCCGCGCGCTCGGCCATCGACCCGCGCGCGCGGTCCTCGTACGCCAGGACTTCGATTCCCGCTCGCCCGCATAGCGCCAGATACGAGAGCAGATGGCACGACGCGAGCGCCGCGAGCAGCAGCTCCTCCGGATTGGGCAACGCCGCGTCACCGCGAAAGGCCGGATCGGCCGAGGCTTGCAGCGCGACGGCCTTGCCTTCGAACTGTACGGTGTGTTCGCGCGAGTAGCCGGCATAGGTCGCCGTCGAGCCGGCGGCCGGCCCGATCCAGAACACGCGGGCCGCATAGGCGTGCTCGCGCGACATCACACGGCCGCCGCGCGGCGCGAGATGGCCGCCGCCTTGACCGCCGCGATGCGCTCGGGCGTGACCGCCCGGTCGAACGCCCGCATGCCGGCGAGCTCGAAGCCGGCCCGGGCCGCCAGCGCATCGATCTCGCGCACGCGGTCGAGTTCGATTCCGCGGCCGAGCGTGTAGTTCTCGCGCCGCTCCTCCAAGGCCAGCACCATCGTCTCCGACATGCAGGCCAGCGCCGTGCGCGGCGGGAGGCCCAGGTCGAAGTCGCGGCCGGGTTCACGCACGCGGGCGAAGCGCGGGTTGCCGGGCACGCGAAAGTTGCCGCCCTCGGTGACCAGGACGTCGGGCCGTTCCAGCGCGACGCGCCGGCCGACGTCGTGCGGCAGCGAGAGCTCGCAGACGACGGCGCCGGTCTGCAGGTCGGCGGGCTCGATCAGCTCCTGGGTCGACGTCGTCGCCGTGAGCACCAGACGCCCGCGGGGAACCGCGGCCCGAACGTCGGTCGAGATCTCCAGTTCGCACGGGACCCGCCCGCGCAGCGACGCTGCCAGCCGTTCCAAGCGCGTGCGGTTACGGGCGACCAGCACGATGCGAGCGACCTGGGTCGCCAAGAGTTCGACGCAGGCCGACCCGATGGAACCCGTCGCGCCGATCACGACGGCCGTCGCCTCGTCGAGCGGAATATCCATTTCGCGCGCCCCCCGCACGAGGCTCGCCACGCCGCCCGCGATGGTCAGGGAGTTGCCGGTCGTCACCGGAATGGGCGAGCGCTCGGCCAAGGTGACGCCCGCGTCGCCGACGATCCCGGTGAACGCGCCTAACCCCACGATTTCGGCGCCGAAGCTCGCGCCGAGCTCGATCGCGTCGAGGATCTTGCGATAGACGCGTTCGCGCGGCAGCGCGAGCATCGCCTCGGGCATGAACGGCGCGGCGACGAACCAGCCCTCGGTTTCGCGCCCGTCGGGCGTGCGGACGCCCGTCACGTGGGCGGCCGCGTACGCGGGCATCCACTCCATGATCTTCCCGATCAGCGCGGCGCCCTTGCCGACGGCGCCCGGCTCGTAACGCACCACATCCTCGAGCGACGTCGGGTGGATGACGAAGGCAAACTTCACGCCCCGAGCATTCGCCGCGGCTTCGCCAGCCTCTCCACCCAGCCCGGCTCAAATCGCGGAGCCCGCCGGACTCAAACCAGGGAGCCTGCCGCACTCAAACGACGGAGCCCGCCGGATTAGTCGCGTCGGGCCAGACGTCGCGCTCGGTCGCGGCCGCGATCTGCCGCACGGCTCGCAACTCGACGAAGGCCGCGCGTGACGCCGGATCGGTCATCGCGTCGAGTTGCCGCCGCACGAGCGACGCGGCCTCGTCGAGCGCGGCGCGCGCTTGCGGTTCCGCACCGCACGCGCGGAACACGCGCGCGGCGGCCCACAAGCAGTAGTGCGGCCAAACGGTGTTTTCCGTTGACGCCGGCAGTTGCGCGACGATTTCGTCGGCCGTCATTCGCGCGCCGCGCACGTCGCCGCCCTCGAGCTGCGCCAGCGCTAGATCGCCGAGTTCTTCGAACGTCGCGGGGCGGTCCAGGCGCTTGCGGATCGCGATCGCCTCGCGCATGTGCGCGAGCGCGGAGGGGTGCTCGCCGAGTTCGCGTTCGGCGTTCCCCAGGTTCGAGAGCGCCGCGGCCTCGATCAAGTGCAGGCCGAGCGCGCGCGCGTCGGCCAGCGCGAGCTCGGCCAAGCGCTTCGCTTCGGACGCGTCGCCGAGTTGCAGGGCGACCACGCTCTGGTTCGTGCGGCAAACGGCGTATCCGCGGCGGTCGCCGTGTTTTCGGAAGATCGCGAGCGCTTCCGCGAGCGAAGCAGCCGCCGACTCGAGGAGTCCGAGCTGAATCTCCGAGGCGGTCTGATTGAAGAGCACGTACGCGTGCTTGGGCGCATTGCCGGTCGATCGATAGATGGCGGCGCTCTTGCCGAACGCCGCCCGTGCCTCATCCATTCGCTGGAGCATGCTATAGCCCGACGCGACGCGGCTGATCGCCTCGGCTTCGCCCTCGCGGTCGCCGATATCGCGATAGTGCTCGAGCGCGACTTCGGCGTCGCGCAGCGCTTCGTGAAACTCCCGGCGCATGATCGCGGCCGCGCTGCTGCTCATCAACACGCGCGCGAGCTGAACCACATTCGACGTCGCGGCCGCGCGCCGGCGCGCGTCGGCCAGACGTTCGCGAACGACTTCGGGTTCGCCGTAGTTGGTGGCGATTTCGGAGAGCACGCAAAGCGCCTCGACTTCGCCTTCGCCGTCGCCCTGGGAGCGGTAGCGCTCGAGGGCTGCGAGCGCCGCCTCCTGGGCGGATCGGAAGCGGTTCGACGCGAGTTCGTTGCACGCGATCGCCTGCCAGGCCGTCGCCTGGAGCGCGACGTTCCCCGACGCTTCCGCGTAGCGCCGGAAGCGCGCCAGCAGTTCGGCTTCAGCCGTCAGGTCGCCGAGCACGTGCGAGAGCGCCGCCCGCCGGCGCCATGCGTCGGCTTGCGCAGCGACGTCCTGCAGGCGGACCGCGAGCGCTTCGAACGCGTCGAGGTCCGCCGCCTGCGCTTCACGCTCGGCGCGGCGCGCGTAGACGGTCTCGCGTAAGGCCAGGAGCGCCAAGCGCAGCGACGGATCCCGCGTCAGCTCCAGGCCGCGCGTGGTCGCGGCCAGCGCGTCGTCGTTGGCGAAGAGGGCGAAGGCGCGTCGCGCGGCCACGAGATACTGCGCGGCGGCGGCCTCGCCGCGGCCGGCGCGCTCGTAATGATAGGCGACCGTCGCGGCCGTTTCCGATGCGTCGCTGTTGACGCGTTCGGAAAGCACCGCGACCCGTTCGTGCCAGCGCCGGCACGTTGCCGGCGCGATGCCCGCATAGATGGTCGTCGCGATCAGGTGATGGGTGAACGAAAAGGCGAAGCCGGCGCGGCCGATGTCGCGGGCGAGGTTGCGATCGAGCAGCTCCGCCAGCGCCGCGAGCACCGCGTTCTCGTCCCAGCCGGCGACGTCGCGAACGAGGTCGACGTCGAAGGTCGCGCCCACGACGCTCGCGATCTCGGCGATCGTTCGCGCGCCGTCCGAGAGGCGCGCGCAGCGGGCTTCCAACGTCTTGCGCAAGCCGACGGGCTGCGCCCCGCCCTCGCCCGATTCGGCGCGGTCGCGCAGCAGCTCGCCGGCAAAGAGCGGGTTGCCTTCACTGGCCGCATAGATCTCGGAGCCGATCGTTTCGCTGCGCTCGGCCAGCAGTGGAATCGTTCGCGCTAATTGCTGGATCGCGTCGAGCGGCAGCGCGCCCAGCGCCACGTGTTCGATCACGTTTTCCGCTTGCAGCCGCCGCCGCAGCCCGCGCAAATCCGACTCGGCGCCCGCGGCCTCGGTCCGGTACGTCGCCACCACGAGCGCGGGCAGCGCGGCGGCCCGGCGCGCGATGTACTCGAGCGCCGCGAGCGTGCCGGGGCCGGCCCAATGGACGTCTTCGATCAGCAGGAGCAGGGGCCGCTGGCGCGCGAGCGCGTTGAGCGACGCGATCAGGGCTTCGAATAAGCGGGCCCGTTCGCGTCCTTCCTCGAGCGACGGCACCGGTGGCAGATCGCCGTGCATGACGCCGAGCTCGGGCACGAGCGCCGCCAGCGCGGCGAGCCAAATCGGGCGCACGTGCGCGGTGGCGAAGAACGGAATCGCTTCACGCAGCGCTTCGACGAACGGCTGATACGACGTCCGTTCCGGCGACGAGGTCGTGCCGCGCAGGACCCGGCCTCCCTGAGCTTCGACGACGAGCGCCAACTCGCTGACCAGCCGCGATTTTCCGATGCCGGCCTCGCCGCCGACCAGCAACAGCTGCCCGCGCTGCCGCGCCGCGCGTTTCCAGGCCGACGTGAGTCCGGCGAGTTCGGCGCTCCGGCCCACGAACGGAAAGCCCCGCGGCGCGGCGCTCGGGTGACCTTCCGGTTCGGCCGCCACGATCGGCACGCTGCGCAAGAGCGACTCGCGGGCCGCCACCGTTTCCGGCATCGGTTCGACGCCCATTTCCTCGTGCAGGCGCCGGCCGAAATCGGCGAGGATCCGCAGCGCCCCGGCGCGGTCGCCGCTCTCGAAGCGAATCGCCGCGGCCTGACGGATCGCGTCCTCGCGCCATGGATCGTGGGCGAGGATGCGCGCCGCGTAGGTCGCCGCGAGCGGCAAGTCGCGCGCGCTTCGCGCGCGCACGAGCAGCCGGTCGAGCCCGTCGAGGTAGAGCCGTCGCAGCCGTTCGCGAATCGGAAAGATCCAGTCGTCGAAAACGCCCGGCAACAGGTCGCCGGCGTACAACTCGATCGCTTCGGCGGCGCGCGCGTCGTCGTTGACGTTCGCTTCGAAGACGTCGACGTCGAACCACGTCGGCGCCTCGTCGTTCCAGCGCAGCGTGTCTTCCTGGGCGACGATGTACGGCCGCCCGCACGGCGGCAAGGTCTGCGTCAGCAGGTGCAGATGGCGGCGCAGATTGCTGCGCGCCTCGGCCTCGGTCTCGTCGGGCCAGAGCGTGAAGGCAACGGTGTCGCGCGTGAGGTGGGTGGCCCGGTGCAGCAGCAAGAACGCGAGCAGGCCGAGGGTGCGCGGCCGCGTGAACGGAAACGGCATGCCGTCGAACGCGAAGCGCGGCTGCCCGAGAAATGCGACGCGCAAACCCTTGCCGTGGGATGGTTCCTGTGGCATCTGCCTGCTTCCGCGAGTCCTCAGTCGCCCGCGCTATCTGACGAACTCGTCAGTTCGCGTTGCACGGCAACCGGCCCGCCTGCGCTCCGCCGGATGAAGGCCTCGAGATCGACGAGGGCGCCGAAGTAGCGCCGTGCGCCGGAGGGTACGTGCTCGACCGAGCCGCGCCACTCTTCACCAGGCAGCGCGCCGGGCTCGAACCAGACCCGGACGACGAAAAGATGCTCGATTCGCTCCATTCGTAAACGATAGCGCCGCCCCGTTACGCGAGCGTCCCGCCGGGCGAACCGGCGTTCCACGGAGCCCGCCGGCGTCCCCGCGGTCCAGTGAGCCGCCGGCCGAGCCGCTCGGCGCACCGGTGGCGGCGGCTGCCGCGAATCACGAGGCCGTCCGGTTCGCACCGGACGGCCGTTTCGTTTGTTCGAACCCAACCTACTCGAACGGGTGAGCGTGCCGGATTAGGTTTTGCAAATGCTCGACTGGTCGTTCGTAAACGTTCCGCGGAACGAGAACTTGCCGTCGGTGCCTATTTCCGAATGGCTCCCGGACTTCAACCGGTAGAACCACGCGATGAACGCGAGATCTTGCAGGTGGTAGGTGAAGCCCTTGAACGTGTCGGTCCATTCCGTGCCCGAAAGCGGATCGCCGACCTCGAAGTTTGCTTGGCACCCTCCGACCTGGCCGATGTGGCCCCACGCCGGCGTCGCGTTGTTGACGAACGGGTCGTTGGTGAGTTCGGCCAATTCGTGACTGAGCGCCGCGATGTCCTCGAGGCCCGAGAAGAGCCCGGCTTCGACGTACGATCCGACGCCGTACACCTGATTGTAGGTCGACGTGCCGTAGGCGCTGTGGTAGCCGATGACGCAGCAACTGGTGGTGCCGTTCTTATTGACCGTGTACATAACGGTGTTATTGAACAGATTGAACGGCACGTACGTGTGCGAGAAACCTAACTTCTGGATCCAATTTTGGACCTGCGCATCGGCCCAATTGAGATTGAGATAGCCAAACGGATTGGCGCAACCCTTCACGGAGACGGCGTGACCGTCGGCCGCGGGGACCTTGATCGTGATGATATAGTATTCGTTCTTCGGCAAGGCATAAACGAAGTTGGTCCGCCAGCTCGACGAATATCCGGAGCCGGTGAATTCGGCGGTCTGGAAGGCATCGACGTACTGGCGATCCCCGAGCGACACGCCGTTGGACGTGAAGTCCTGGTCGTTGATCAGCGGCGAATTGAAGAAGCGATCGACGACCGACGTCGTGTCGCCGCAGGACGGCTTCGTCCCGTCGGTCACGAGCCCGTTGCTGAACTCGAACTTCCAGGTGATCACGTACAATCCGATATTCGAGCTTTTCTTATCCGTCGGCGGCACGCCTAGCAGTGTATCGAGGTACGTGGTCTTGTTGATGGGGTCATCCTCGATCTCCCCCTGCCAAACCGGCGGTTCGACGATTCCATTGGGAATGCGCCGGCCCGACCGGTCGAATTGCAAGGTCCTCGGGTTGATCTTAGCTGGTAATGCGATGGTCTGCGGCGTGTACCCCATCCGGTCGAGCAGACCCGGCTGCTGGCCGAGCGTGTTCGCGAAACCGGCCGGGACGTCTGCCGCGCGAGCGGATTGCGTTGCGAGGCTCGCGCAAATAACGAGACCACCGAGGGCGTGGATGGTCTTGCCGAGCCGATTGGACAAGCGAGTAAATAGCATAGCTTCTGAACCTCCTGACTCGATGCTACTCGACGCCCGTTTCGCAGGCGTCCCACGGCCCCGATCCCTCGCCGGGCGTGCCCCGGATCACGTCTCGCCGGACGCGGACTCCGCTCCGACACGGCTCCGGCGAGCCGGCTGGGTTTGGGACCGCCGAGCGCGGCCCGAGCAAAGCGGGCGCCTGCGGCCCTCGAGCAAGCCGGGGGGCTTTGGCCTCGCCCCGGCAAAGTGCGCGACATGATCGACCTACCCGGAACCGCGCTGGCGACGCTCGAGGAGATCGTCCGAATCCCGTCCCCGGCCGCGGCGCCGCAGTCCGTCGATGAAATCGTCGCCTTCGCGATCCTCGCCTGACGCCGCGCGCGTGATTCGTTCGCTCTTGTATCGCAACGCGCTGAGCGCGGTGCTGTTCGTCGTGGCCGTGGCCGGCATCGTCGTGAAGCTGCGCGAGGTTCGCGAGGGACTCATCTTCCCGGAAACGCGCCTGGTCTTGATCGCGTACTTCCTGATCGCGATCTACGCGGCGGCCTCGATCGCGCTGCGGCTGCGCGGCGCGCGCCCGAAGCGCTGAGCGCCAAGCTTCCAGGAAGCCTGATCCCGATTTACGGGATCACGTTTCTCGATATCCTCGGGTTCACGATCTTGATTCCGCTCTTACCGTTCGTCAGCCGGCGCTTCGGCGCGCCGGATGCGGTCGCCGGCGCGCTGATCGCGACCACCGCTATCTGCGCGACGCTGTCGTCGCCGCTCTGGGGATCGCTCAGCGACCGCTACGGTCGCAAGCGCGTGCTCTTGGGTTCGCAGTTGTTTTCGCTCGCGGGCTACCTGCTGCTCGCGTTCGCGAGCGCCGTGCCGTGGCTCTTCCTCTCGCGGGCGATCGAAGGCTTCGGCGGCGGCAACCTCGGCGTCGCGAATTCTTACATCAGCGACGTGACGACCGAAGAATCGCGGCCGCGCGCGCTCGCGTACGGAACCGCGGCGTTCGGCGCAGGCTTCATCGCCGGCCCGATCCTGAGCGGTGCGCTCGCGCACTTCGGCTTCACGGTGCCGTTCGTATGCGCGGCGGCGCTTCAAGCTCTCAACTTCGTCGTGACGTCGAGATTCTTGCCGGAGTCGCGGCAGCAACGGCCCGCCGCGTTCTCGTGGCGCGAGCTGCGCGCGGCGCTCGCGCGCCCCGGCATCGCGGCCATCCTCGGGCAACGCTTTCTCTACATTTTCGCGTTCACGTACTTCTTCACGACGTTT
>Ga0116227_10014302_pt1 | contig 12138 bp, 11 predicted proteins | sample S1TSphgellanicum_FD_89693 | JGI IMG/M metagenome (GOLD analysis project Ga0116227, IMG submission 89693) | Host-associated microbial communities from peat moss isolated from Minnesota, USA - S1T2_Fb - Sphagnum magellanicum MG | ecosystem: Host-associated > Plants > Peat moss > Unclassified... | reverse complement strand
CGATCCTGCCGATCTATGACGCGCAAGGGATCGTGTCCCATATCGACGGCATGGCTGCCATGGACACGGTCACGGCCGCGATAGAAGCCATTATCGCGTAAGGCGCGGTGGCATGGATATAGGCCTTTAACCCGGCGAGTCGGACTCGTCGGGTTTTTTCGTTATGACCCGACCGGTTGCAGGAGAATCAGTATGGCGGCGATGCGGCGGGTTTTGACCGGGTGTTTGATCGGGGTGCTGACTTGCGGCGCACCCGCCCGTGCCGATATCATCGCCCAAACCCCGCAAGGCTTCGTATCGCGCAATGTGGTCCTCGTGGCGGGCAGCCCGGCGGCGGTGTGGAAACGCCTGGTTACACCATCGGTGTGGTGGTCTTCGGATCACACGTTTTCGGGCGATGCGGCCAACTTGTCGCTGGATCCGGTGGCGGGCGGCTGTTTTTGCGAACGCTTGCCTGGCGAGACTGTACCCGTCAAAGGCGCAAAGACGGGCACCGTTGCGCGCGGTGCCGCGCGCGGCGGGGTGGAGCACATGCGCGTCGTTTATGCCGAGCGTGGCAAGGCGCTACGGATGGTCGGTGCGCTGGGACCGTTGCAGAGCGAGGCGGTCAACGCCACGCTGACCATCACTTTGAAACAGATGGATGGCGGCACGCGGGTCATCTTCGAATATATCGTTGGGGGCTATATGCGCTATCCCCCGGACAAAATTGGCGCAGCGGTCGACACGGTCATGGCCAACCAGTTGCTCAGCCTGGCGCAGGCCTTTCCGCCGGGATCGGCGTCACCGACATCGGATCAGCCCGTCGCTGCGCCACAGCCCGTGCAAAACACGGGGCCGGCGGATGCATCCGCGCCTGCCGGGCAAGGTCTGGACAAACGCGGGCTGCTGTTGCCGCGTGGCCGGATCTGGAGCCTGCCGCCCAGCGATGCGGCGCCTGCGCCTGCGCCGCTGCCACCTGCGCCAGTGGTTGCACCTCTGCCGACTGCCGCAGTGCCACCAGACGTCACGCCTTCGGGCGGTGCCAAAGCCAGGACAAAGCGCGGCAAAGCGGTGCCGCATCCCGTTGTGCCGGAACCGGTTGTTGCTGCGCCAGTCGTCGCACCGCCCGATCCAGCGCCAGCGGCATCCGATGCCGCAGCCCCCGACACGGCGCCGGCTACGCCGGTGCCTGCGAAAAAGAGCGGCAAGGCAGGGCGCAAATCCTCAACCAAGCCGGTGGCGCCGCCCAAGCCGGTGACGCCGCCAAAGAGCGATGAGCCAAGCACCGATGCGGTCAATTCCGCATTCGACAATGCCCTGGGCGATCCGCAGCGCCCGGTACCGACAACGCCTTAGCCGCCCAATCGGCTAGGCGAGTTGCGGATATCCGGCGGCGATTGCCTGCTGTTCGATTGCCGGCACAACCGCATAGACGCTGCGGTCGATCACTGCCATGCCGGTCAGGCGCAAGGCCGCCCGCACGCGGGTGAGCGCGGGGTCATGGATGATCTCGGCCAGCGCGGTGCGTAGTGCGGCAATCACGCTGGCGGATTGGTGGGCCGCGGTTATCAGCGGCAGGCCCGGCGTCGCCGCGGTCCAGCCCAGCACGCGGATGCGGCGGTCGATGCCGCTATAACGGTCGCGCAACAGCGCCAGAGTTACCGCGTCGATCGCGGCACAGTCGGCGGTCCCGGCGAGCACTGCAAACAGGCTGCGCGTGTGCGCGCCGGTTTCGATCACATCACCGAAAAAGCGACGATTTCGCGCGGCGGGCGCGACCATACCGCGCAACAGGTTCATACCGGTGTTGGAATCGCGCGCATTGATCGCTGCGCAACGGCCGGACAGGTCTGTCAGGGATTGTGCGCGGTCGTCATGCCGTACGATCAGCGCGGAACGATGCCATCCGCCCTCACACCCTGGCGCATCGTAGATCGGAGTTGCGACCACGGTGGCATCGAGCCGGGTCATCAGCGGATATCCGCAGGTCTGCGCGAGCAGGAGATCGGGCGCTGTCCAGATTTCGTCCAGCGGTCGATCGCGCGTCAGACACACAGGGACTTTGCCGAGCCCGCCCAGGCGGGCGGCAATCGCCTGCCACAAGGCATCGTTTGCACCGCGCAGCCAGCGCGGATCATACATGCCCAGCGATGCGATCATGCCGCTGGCGGGGTCGTCGCCGAACGGGTGCGCGTTACCGCTTCGCTAAGCGGAGCAGGATGGATCAGGCGGTCATGGGGCCGCAGGAAAAAGCGCGCAAAGACGACGCCGTAATGGGCATAACGTGGCGCCATCGGAAAGGCGTCGGGCGATGCGCGATGCAGCGCGGGCAGGGTATACCACGGCCGGTCGGGCCGCAAATGATGCCAGACGTGCAGATTGTTGTTGAGAAAGAGCAGCGCCAGCGGGCCAAAATCGGTGACGATCGCGGTGCGCGCCTCTGGATTGGGACTCGCGCGATGCTCGGCATAAGACCGGATCAGCGACAGCGCGATGCCGGGCCATACAAAGCACAGCAGATAGGTCGTAAACGATAGCCCGACGTAGTGGAGCCACCACAGGATCAGCGCAACGCCGGCCAGATGTGGCAGCCAGTCCCGCGCCACTGCGACAGGCGTGCGCCATGCGCGCTGGACCTCGTCCAGCCAGAACCGGGCTACGCGGATCGGCGGGCCAAACAGCATGCGCCCGGCCAGTGTCGCCTCCAGCGCGACCAGCAAATGCGGCAGCCCGCCTGCGCGCGACAAATAACTGCTCTCCGTATCGTCGAGCGGATCGGTCAGGTGCGGCGTGGCGTGATGCATCGTGTGATCGCGCTGATAGATCACAAACGGCAGCCACAGCGACACCGGCGGAAATGCGATCGCATCGTTGAACCAGCGCGTGCGCGTCGGATGGCCGTGGATCACTTCGTGCTGCAACGAACCCTGCCAGGCGGTCAGCCAGGCGCCGAGGAACACCAGTTCCGGCCAGGGCAGATGGGCGTGCCATGCGGTGACCGCGATCCATCCGCCATAGATCACCAACGCCAGGAACAGCGTGGGCCATTCGATCGATGGCGGTTGATGATCGGACGCGTCAAATGGACCCATAGCGCAAGGCTATCGGATCACTACAGTTATGTCTAGACATGACCACTGAAAGGGTTGTTGCCCTTTTCAAATAAGCTTATTTGAAAACAACACGCAACGCGGCGATATGTTCCGGTCCGATCCAGCAACACACGCCCAGAATGGTTGCGCCGGCATCGCGCCATGCCCGCGCAAATGCGGCATAACCCGCCGGATCCAGATCGGCGCGGATATCGCACAGCGTCGAATTGGCCTCTGCATCGTCGCCCTGCGGCGGAAAGGCGTTGGCATAGACGCCGATGGCGAGGTTGCACGTGGCCCGGGCGACACGCACTGCATCGGCCATGACTTCGGGCTGGCTGCAATTGAACAGGATCGCCGTCGCCCCGATCCGTTGCGCCAGACGCGCCGCATCGGCCACGCTTTCCCCGGACCGCAATTTTGGTTCCGCTCCGGCATGGTCGTCATCAATCGTGAATGACAACCACAGAGGTTTTCCCGTGGGCGCGGTGAGTTCGCCAACGAGTTCGGCTTCGCTGAGCGAAGACAGTGTTTCGGCCTGCCAGTGATCCACGAATGGCGCCAGCGCAGCGACCAGAACCGCCAGAATCGGGCGCGCCCGGCCGATATCGACCAGATCGGGACGGTAGGAACCACACACCGGTGGCAGCGATCCGGCGACCATCACTCTATGGGGCGATTTGTCGGCAACATCGCGTGCCAGCGACCCGGCCAGCGTCGCCCAATGGGCCCCATGCGTGGTAAACCGCTGATCGCCAATGTGGAATGGCACGACGGCATAGGTGTTGGTGGTGATCACATCGGCGCCAGCGTCGACATAGCTCTGGTGCACGCGGGTGACGTATTCGGGCGCTTCGATCAGCGCGAGCGCGGACCATTCGGGCTGTTTGAACGGCGCGCCGATCCGCATGAGTTCGCGGCCGGTCCCGCCATCGAGCACGATCATGGGCGACGTGGCGGATTGGGTCACAGCGAAATCTCCGATTATGGGGCGTCGCTAATCGGGGGGCCGGTCGCCGGGGTCAAGCGCCGCGTGCGATCAGGATGGGTTGTGCCGGGCTGAGCCTATCCGGGCCAGCCCGGCACCGATCATGAGTGATCGTGGTGCTCGTTTTCGTTGTGCGGCGGTGGCGGCGCCGGCCGTGGTGGCGCGGGCCTTGGTGGCGGCGGCGGCGCGGGCCGGGGCGCTGGCGGCGGGGCTGCGTGGAACTGCGGTTGCGGTGGCGCAGTGTGGCCATAATTCGGCGCAGGCTGGCCTTGTTGCTGAAAATGCTGCTGTGGTGGCGTGTGCGGTTGGGGCGGCGCATACTGCTGAGGCGCGGTGTGGCTATAAGTTGGCACAGGCTGGCCTTGTGGTGACGGCGCAGTCGTTGGTGGCGCGGCGTGGGAATAGCCCGGCGCCGGTTGTTGCTGCATTGGACGGGGCGCCTGGCCATTATAGTTCTGGGCCGGGCCATTGGCAGGCGCGGCCTGATTTGGCCGTGGTGCCGTCGCTGCCGGTGTGTTCGGGTTCTGGTGCTGATATTGGGGTGGAACGCCGACACCGCCATGGGCCAGCGCGGCTGCGCGCGGGATCGGCGTGCCATCGGTGCTGACGCGGTGCACTGCTGGCGGGTGCCAGGTCGGCGTGATCTGCGATGCGGCGGCGCGCGGATTGGCGGCGGCCTGCTGCACATGCTGTTGCTGCGCCTGGGTCGGTGCGATGTGCGGGGCGTTCATCACGCGCATTTCTTCGGGCCGGGGCTGCGCCGTCACACCACCCGCGCCGCCATTATAACTGACTCGCGGCCCCCGGTTCACGGTGACCGGAGCATAATAGACATTGGTGACGTTGACATTGGTCACGTTGATCACCGCGCGATTGTACGCGACGTGGCCATTGTCCCAATGTCCGCCATCCCAGCCATGGCCGTGATAGCCATGGCCATAGTCGATCCCGCCGTACCAGCCGACTTCATAGCCCCAATAGCCCTGGTGATACCGGTACGCGCCATCGTCCCAGCCCCACCACGCGGGGGTCCACATCAGGCCCGGTTGGGGCGGCATCTCCCAATATCCGGCCACCCAGTAATAATCGTCGAGATAGTCGCTCCAGGCCCAGGTCCCGGGGACCCAGATATAGTCCGGGCCGGGCAGGGGCGGCTGCTCGTAATAGGGCAGCGGCGGCGGAGCATAGCCGATCCGGATATCCAGGCTGAATTGCGCATGCGCCGGGGCCGCGCCCAGTGTCACGCCCAACGTGGGCGCTGCGATCATCAGCGCGACAATCGTGCCGATCGAAACCCGGGGTCTTGCAAGACCAGTCTGGCTGTTACGCATGGAAACGTCCTCTCGCTTTATCAATTCCTGATACACTGCACCTTATTGTACCAGTGATCCAGACTGGAGGATGAACGAAACGGCCGGGTTAAAAAGTCTGGAGGCAATCTGGTGTGGTGGTGGGGCGCCAAGACCTTTTGACGTCCGGCTCACAATCGGGTATTTCACGCCAATCAACCGGCTCGCCACATCCGTCGCACAACGGATGTGGTTGTTTGCGCCGAATTGCGGTTGACGGCCTGCGCGAATCCGCTTAAGCGCGCCTTTCACTCGAAACCGTCTGGGGGTAGTCCACTTTCGTCAGCGCACATCCGGGCACTGATGAGAAAGCGGCTGCTGCTATTCGTTTCGTGTGTTTCGCGATGAGATAGGGCCCGTGCGGGCGACAGGCGGGCATATCGCCCCCGTTGCATGTTCGGATCCCTGTGGAGCTTAAACGGAGAAACAAGTGGCTCGTATTGCCGGGGTCAACATCCCCACAAACAAGCGCGTGATCATTGCGCTGACGTATATTCATGGCATTGGCCCGTTCAAGGCCCGCCAGATCGCTGAAAAGCTCGGTATCGATCAAAGCCGTCGCGTCCAGGACCTGTCCGACGCGGAAGTTCTGCAGATCCGTGAAGCGATCGACGCCGATCACACCGTGGAAGGCGATCTTCGTCGCGAAACCGCGATGAATATCAAGCGTCTGATGGACCTGGCCTGCTATCGCGGCCTGCGTCATCGCAAAGGCCTGCCCGTTCGCGGCCAGCGCACGCACACCAATGCGCGCACTCGCAAGGGCAAGTCGAAGCCGATCGCCGGCAAGAAGAAGTAACGCGGTCCTTCATCCGGCCACGCGCCGGGTGCAGGTTTGGGCGCTTTGCGCCTGCCGGTTGTTCCACGGTTTTTCCGACAGGATTGAGATAAAATGGCACGCGAACCTCAGCGTATCAAGAAGCGGGAGCGCAAGAACATCACGAGTGGTGTTGCGCACGTAAATGCCAGCTTCAACAATACCATGATCACCATCACCGACGCCCAGGGCAACGCCATTTCATGGTCGTCCGCCGGCATGATGGGTTTTAAAGGCAGCCGCAAGTCGACGCCGTATGCCGCGCAAGTCGCGGCCGACGATGCCGGCAAAAAGGCTGCCGAACACGGCGTGCGCACGCTCGAAGTCGAAGTGAAGGGCCCCGGTTCGGGTCGTGAAAGCGCCCTGCGCGCACTGGCAGCGGTGGGTTTCACCATCACCGCCATTCGCGACGTGACGCCGATCCCGCACAACGGCGTTCGGCCTTCAAAGCGTCGTCGCGTCTGAATATGCAGGTTGCGACCGGCATTGTGGGCACCCCCATCGGGCCCACCGTGCCGCCGCCGCCATCTAGTACCTGACCGATTTGCGGCCCGTCATGACGATATCAACATGACGATACAAGGCTGAAACCGGCACACCCGATCCAACTCAGGGGAATTCCATGACTGTCAATATCAAGAACTGGCAGGAACTGAAGAAGCCCAACACCCTTGAAGTGAAGCCCGGCAACGACCCGCAGCGCCGCGCAACCTTCATGGCCGAACCGCTCGAGCGCGGGTTCGGTTTGACTCTTGGCAACGCCTTGCGCCGGGTGCTGCTGTCTTCGCTTCAGGGCGCTGCGGTTACGTCTATCCGCATTGAAAATGTGCTTCACGAATTCTCGTCGCTGGCCGGCGTGCGGGAAGATGTCACCGACATCGTCCTGAACGTGAAGCAGATCGCGATCAGGATGCAGGGTGAAGGCCCCAAGCGGCTTCAGCTTTCGGCCACGGGCCCGGGCGAAGTGCGCGCGGGCGACATTGCCGTCACCGGCGACATCGAAGTGATGAACAAGGATCTGGTGATCTGTCATCTCGACGAAGGCGCCACATTCAACATGGAACTGACCGCCGATACCGGCAAGGGCTATGTCCCTGCGGTGGCGAACCGTCCAATCGACGCGCCGATCGGGTTGATCCCGATCGATTCGCTCTATTCGCCGGTGCGTCAGGTTTCGTACAAGATCGACGCCGCCCGCATCGGTCAGGAACTTGACTACGACAAGCTCAACCTTGTTGTCGAAACCGATGGCACGATCACGCCCGAAGACGCCGTCGCTTACGCCGCGCGCATCCTGCAGGACCAGTTGTCGCTGTTCGTCCACTTTGACGATCAGTTGCCGACCGGCCATGTCACCACCGTCACCGGTATGGCAACGCATGCGCCCGAAGAAAGCGACGCCAACCAGCTCAACCGCTATCTGCTGAAGAAAGTGGACGAGTTGGAATTGTCGGTGCGTTCGGCCAACTGCCTGAAGAACGACAACATCATCTACATCGGCGACCTCGTTCAAAAGACCGAAGCAGAAATGCTGCGCACGCCGAATTTCGGCCGCAAGTCGCTGAACGAGATCAAGGAAGTGCTGTCCTCGATGGGGCTGCGGCTGGGCATGGATATCCCCGGCTGGCCGCCTGAAAACATCGAAGAGATGGCGAAAAAGCTTGAACAGGAACTTTTGGGCTAACCCCCGGAAGTTGCGTTTCTGCCCTCCGCGACGGGGGGCGCCGGGGCCCTACGGCCACCCCGTCCAAAACATCGGCCAGGTCTGGGTTACCTGATACGGACCCTTAACGAACGGAACGAACCATGCGTCATAAACTGGGCCAGCGTAAGCTGGGTCGCACCTCCGCCCACCGCATCGCAATGCTGCGCAATATGGCGGCCTCTCTGATCAAGCACGAACAGATCACCACCACGGTGCCAAAGGCGAAAGAACTTCGCCCGTATGTCGAAAAGCTGATCAGCCTGGGCAAACATGGCGGCCTCGCCAACCGTCGTCTGGCGCATGCGCGCCTGCTCGACGCGACGCAGGAAAAGAAATTGTTCGAAGTCCTGGCCGAGCGCTACGCCGATCGTCAGGGCGGCTATACCCGGATCATCAAGGCCGGCATCCGCGCCTCTGACTCGGCTCCCATCGCCGTGATCGAACTTGTCGACCGCGACACATCAGCCAAGGGCCAGGACTCCGGCCCGGTGATGAACGCGGACGAAGACGAATACGAAGCCGCCTGATCGCAAGATCAACGGTTTTGTTGGGGGGCGGTGCCGACGGGCGCCGCCCTTTTTGCGTCGTGATTGCAGATATCTGGTCCGAGGCGCATCTTGAGGCCATGACCATCACGGCCGATATCCTGGCGCAACTAAAGCTTTCCGAAATAGATTCGGTGATCTTCTACAAGCGTGACGCGTTAACCACTGACCTAATCTGCTGTGACGTTGAAGTGCACGGGCAGGTCTGGACCTTTCACGAAGAAACAATCGGATGGAATGACCTTGCAGCCCATTTGTCGGGCCTGCCGGGCATTGTTTGTGACTGGCATGGCGCGGTGATCAATCCACCCTTCGCGATGAGTGAAACGGTCGCATATCGCCGGCGTTGAATGGCTGCACCAATAGGTCGCGTTCGCAAATCTAGACGACAGGGGCATGAACGCGCCATCGGCCTTGCTCGCTAATTTACGCCCCACAGCGTCTCTCCGGACTTGATCCGGGGTCACGTTTGTGTGCCCAGTTGGCCGATCAGACAAGTGCGTCGTAAAGATCGCACCATTCCGGATTGCTTCGTTCGATCAGGTCAAACTTCCATTCGCACCCGGCCGCGAGGGAGGCCCTCGTTCCACCTGCCCAAGCCTCTTAAAAAGGCGGAACCCCACGCCCGCGCCCGCCTTGATACGACCGGAACGCTCGGTCATGGTGCGGGCAAATTCGGCAGGGGAACCAGACCCTTGCCGGCGGGATACGCATCATGAGGGAAACTGCTGCGGTCGAGGTTTTCGACGGTGATCCGGCATGGGGCGAGCCCGGCGCCGGCTCGGCGGTGCCGTTCTGGCGGGCCAGCTTTGTGGTGATGATCGGGGTTGTGGCCACGACGCTGGCGCAGGATAAAGTGCTGGCGCGCATTCCGTTGCGCAATTTGTTGAAGAACGATTTGCAGCTCGATCGCACCGGAATGGCGACATTTGTGTTTGCGACCGGGTTTGCGTGGTATTTGCAGCCATTGTTCGGGGCGGTGATTGACGCCTTTCCGGTGTTTGGGTCGCGGCGGCGGTCGTACATGGTCATTGGATCGGTGCTCGCAGCGCTGGGGTGGGCGACGACCGGACTGATGCCGCATGATTATGGGCCGTTGTCTGCGGCGATGACACTGACGTCGTGCGCGATGGTGCTGGTCAGTTGTGCGACGGGCGGCCTGCTGGTGGAAACGGCGCAAGCGCGTGATGCGGCGGGGAAGCTGGCGGGGATACGCCAGGCGACCAATTCGCTGTGTTTTTTGGTGGGTGCACCGGTTTCGGGGTATCTGGCGGGGGTCGCATTTGGCTGGACGGCGTTGGCGTGCGCGCTGATTGCGGCGTCGATGGTGCCGGTTGCAATGATTTTTTTGCAAGAGCGTCCTTTGCCGGCGCAGCCGGTTTCGGCGTTATGGCATCAATTGCGCACGATTGGCCGGGCGCGGCCAATGTGGGCGGCCGGCGCGATCATGCTGATGTTTTTTATTGCGCCGGGGACGGAGAGCGCGCTGTTTTTTCGCCAGCAGAACGATCTGCACATGACGACCGGGGTGCAGGGGTGGATTGTCTTCGCGGCGTATCTGGCGGGAATTGTGACGGCACTGGTGTACACCCGGCTGTGCCGCCGGTTCACGTTGCGATCGTTGTTGTTGATCGGGATTGGGGCCAATGCGTGCACACAGTTGATGTATCTGTTTTACAACAGCATCCCGGCCGCGTTTGCGATCGAGGCGATCAATGGCAGCGGATTTGCGCTGGCTGAACTGGCATTTCTGGACCTGGCGGCGCGGGCGACGCCGCGCGGTAGTGAAAGCCTGGGGTATGCGTTGATGATCAGCGTGCGCACGTTTGCGCTATTTGGCACCGATATCATCGGGGCCAATCTGCTTGACCACTATGGCTGGCGGTTCAGCGGGCTGGTGCTGGTCAATACGGCGACGTCGGTGCTGGCGCTGCCGCTTGTATTCCTGCTGCCGCGCACGCTATTGGCGCAGCGCGACGCGTAAATTCCCTCGTTCCCGCGTCGTTTTGATGCTATGGCTTGTGGCGATAACGCTATGACAAATCGGGAATGGATGGGCCTGAAACGGGTGTTGCTATGCGGCATCCTTGGTCTTGGACTGTATGCGGTGCCAGCGCTGGCCGGTAAGGGCAGCGCCGATAAAGCCGACGTCGACGGGATTGACACGCTGTCACACCCCGCCGTCAGCCATGCCGAAGTTCTGACCCCGGATACAAAACCCGTCGCGTCCAGCCCGACGGCAACCGCCCTGATCCTGCCCCCCGCTCGCTATCCGGTCACACCGCGTGGCGGCATCAGCGACCACATGTTCGGCGAAACGGTGGCCGATCCGTGGCGCTGGCTGGAAGGAGATATCCGCAGCGATCATGCGGTCGCGGATTGGGTCGGGCGCGAAAACACCCTCGCGCGCGGCTATCTGGCGGCTCTGCCCGGGCATGACGATTTCGCCGCGCGGCTGCGTACGCTGTATGACTACGAGCGGTACAGCCTGCCGCGCAAGGCGGGCCAGCGCTATTTCTTCATGCGCAACAGCGGGTTGATGAACCAGTCGGCACTGTATGTGCGCGATGGGCTGGCCGGGGCGGACCGCCTGTTGATCGATCCCAATCGCGCGACCGTGCCGTTTGCGCTCGACGCCTGGGTGCCGTCGCCCAGTGGGCGTTATCTGGCCTATAGCGAACAATATCAGGGCAGCGACTGGCGCACGATCAGGATGGTGGACGCCAATAGCGGGCGTCCGTTGGACGATCGGCTGGAATGTGCCAATGACACGCTGATCGGCTGGGTCGGCGATAGCGGGTTTCTGTATTCGCGGTATCCGGCGCCCAGCGCCCAGGATGAATTCCAGGCGCAGGCGCATGACAAGGCGATCTGGTTTCACCGGGTCGGCACGGCGCAAGCGGCCGATGAACTGGTCTATGCCACGCCCGATCATCCCGGATGGGGGCACAAGGCGCAGATCACCTCCGACGGACGCTGGGCGGTCATTTCGACCGAGGCCACGACGGCCCCTGCGCGCGGCATCCATCTGATCAATCTGGCCGCACCGCGCAGCGGGGGGCACTGGACGGTCCTGCCGCTGGTGGCGGGGCTCGACCATGACTGGAAACTGGTCGATGGGGATCGTGACCGGTTGTGGTTCATCACCAATGATGGTGCGCCCAATTATCGGCTGGTGCGGCTTGATCTGGGCCGCGGGGTGGACGTCACCACTGTGGTTGGCGAACGTCGCAACCTGCTGGAGGGGGGACGGATTGTCGGAGACCGGCTGATCCTGTCGTACCTGGTCGGCGGGCAACGCGTGGCGGTGATCACCGACCTGAACGGCCGGCCTGCGCGGGCGATCACCATTACCGGCAGCGGCGCGGCGACCGGGTTCGATGGCCGGCCCGGTGATCCCGAGACATTCTATCAATATTCCAGCTATAATCAGCCGCCTGCAATCTATCGTATGGATTTGCGCAGCGGGCGCGTGACGCCGTTTGCGACGCCTGCGGTGCCGTTCAATCCGGCGGACTATGTGATCGAGGACCGGCAATATCCGTCACGCGATGGCACAATGGTGCCGCTGACCGTCGTGCGCAAACGTGCCATAGTGGGCAAAGCGGCGCCGACACTGCTGTATGGCTATGGCGGGTTCGATATCGCGCTCAACCCCGG
>Ga0116227_10014301_pt1 | contig 12139 bp, 10 predicted proteins | sample S1TSphgellanicum_FD_89693 | JGI IMG/M metagenome (GOLD analysis project Ga0116227, IMG submission 89693) | Host-associated microbial communities from peat moss isolated from Minnesota, USA - S1T2_Fb - Sphagnum magellanicum MG | ecosystem: Host-associated > Plants > Peat moss > Unclassified... | reverse complement strand
TTTTTTGAAAAATTAAAATAACAGTTTTTATAATTGAAATATCAATTTTCAGATTTGAATAAAAAAATTCAAAGTTCAAATATTAATTTTGAAATTCATTATATGAACAATATACATATGTATGCATATTATATATATAATTTTAGTATATACATTAAAATACACCCTTATGTCATTATAGAATACTTTTAGGATGCAACTAATTTGGTGATTATTGTGACTAATGGGACATATTAACTTATTAATGGATGAAAATAAATGTAAAATTGATGCAACTAATAGGTTCAAATTTCTAATTGTTGCATCATAGTTGTGAAAATGACCAAAATAGTTGAAAGTTGGTCTTGTAGTTGCAAATATTCCCAAATCTAATCACAAACGACTACAAGTCACATGTAATTGTAAATGAAGTGGTTACATTTTGGCTGATTTATACTAGTGTTATTACCTTACATTACATACTTAATTCACAAATTAGTTACCTAAGTTAGCTTACATACTTATACTTTTTTTTAAAAACAATACATGTTAGCAAGATACTTTAATTATAAACCTAATTTTTGTACAATGGAAAAAGGTCTTCAAAAATTTGAAGCAATAAATGTTTTATATTTAATAATCTACATAATTAATACATACATAGATTTAAATATTTTAAGTTCATTAATCAAGATGATTATAGTGACTAGTTATGTTCACAAGTATACTAAGATTGATGATTATAGACAATAACCTTAGTGATGTAATCATTTTTTTTGTTTAAAAAGTCCAATAATCGTAAAAAATATGTCTTATATGATTTCATGACTAGGGTGAGGACATAATTACAAAATCTCCTAATCATGAATTTCACATTTTGGTGTTTAAATGTATTTAATTTACCAAAATTATGTAATCATTTTATAAAGTTTTTTGAGATCTCTAATTGAAGGTATCTTAAACTTGCTAAGCTTTGGGGAGATCATGAAAACAAAGGATTTGAAGATTGTGAATAGTGTTAAAACATGTTAGATTTATACGTTGAGCCCTTGTTCAAATGGTTTGAGTTTGCAAGAGTAGGTCATCAATTAATAGTCACTACAAATGTCAAAAAAATAACCTTACAATGCAAGTTATAGCATCCAACTTGGAACATATGGTTAATGTTGAGTATTTCTTAAATTTTAGCCATTGTCCTTTGTCTTCTAAATGTAACCTTTAAGTTTGAACTTTTTCAAATCTTTCAAATAAGTCCATTGTGAAGATCCCCAACATTAGTTATGGCAATTGTCCTAGGTGAATTATAACATTTTTACAAAAGTGTTACCACAAGTGGCAATCGATAAAGTGCCTATCTTTGGATGTGACTAATTTAACTTTTTCTATTCAAAACATGGTGAACATCCTTAAAAATCACAAATTTTTCATATGGTTTTTTCTTTTCTAAAAATAAAAATTCACCAAATTGGGACATTTCACCATAAAGGAAAAACATTAATAATGTTTAGAACTTGATTAAACTTGCATATTCCTTTACTATCATTTTCATTTTTCTTTGGTGCAAAAAATCAACATTGTGTAAACAAGGTTGCATGAAATGTTCACGTAACTAATTATTGTTTTGGAATTTGATTCAATTTAAGGTCAAAGCATGTTAAAGTATGTTGATGATGTATTTGATAATTTTTAATTATGAAATAGCCATAAATTAAACTTCAATATATTCAACTTATGAATACTATTTATTTCCATAATCAACAAGAGGAAGTTTTTCAATTTCATTACATAATATTGGAGAACCACATGTTTTAATATGAATTTAAATACATTTTTAGATATGTAACTTTAGGAAAATAGAAATTATAACAATTTTGCAAAATAGGGTTTTGAATAAGTAGATGAAAACATGTCAACTTTAGTTGATTTTTTTGTATTATCAAGGTGCAAAAACATAGTTAAAAAAAGAAGGTGCCAAAGTACAAGTTTTTTTCCAAAAATTGCATGTGACATGTGCATTCACATGCATAGGTCTTAGATAAGGTGAAAATATGATTCATGATAACATTAGGAAACTCGTGCCTTCATTTTAAAACCCCATCAAACTCAAAGAAGTTTTAATAAAAAAAAAATTCTAAATATATTAATAAGGTGTAATAGACTTTGAAACCTAATTATATAAAAATTATTTTTAATTTTTATGTTCCAAAATTTCCTATTCACTACATTTACAAGAAATTTAGAAATATAATGGTGGTGATTTTCTTAAATGTCTTTGGTTAAATGATTGTTTTTGAAATAATGCTTTGGGGTTTTTTTTGGGGATATAATTTTCAAAGGTACTTTAAATGGTATTTTTTTTTAAATAATTGAAATTTGAATGTGTATAATTTAGTTATGAACCATGGCAATTAAAGTACAAACTTGTTGTGATTCCCACCTTTTTAAAATTCCAATGAAAACTTAAGGTGATATAATTTGGCATGTAATGTATAAACATAAAAAAATAAATATGGTTGTGAAAGCATTTAAAAAAAAGGGTTTAGGAATATTATTTGGTCAATTTTAGTTTTTTAATCATTCATTTGAGTTGGTTGTTAATGGGTTCACCCATGCTCTAACTTCATAATTTAAATTGTTTTAATTTTCCATACATAGTTTATCACCATGTGGTAGATATAAATATTTTTTGATTAAATCTTGATCCTATATTATGTATATTATACATTTAGTTGTCTATCACATAAAAATGAATAAGTTTTGTTAAAATTGCATCTTCAAAATTCAAAACATTTCAAGGCCAAAACCATGTTTGTTCACAAGATGTGCATAAATGCATTATAAAAACAAAATGTGCTTTTCAAATTTTGGGAGGATCCTAATATGGATGATTAAAAGGGCAAAAATAATTGAAATCAATGAAATTCATTTTGACAACACATTTTAGCAACTTTGGTTTAAATGTGTTTTTGACCTTAAAAATCATGAATTTTAAAGATGGGCCTTTGGATCAAAGCATGGAACTGGGGTACCAAAAAGGACCATCCCTTTTTATGGGGGAAAGCAAGAAAAAATAAATTCAATAGTGTGTTGACAGTCCTTAAAAATTATTTTTTGAAAATTTGAAAAATCACCATGGGAACACTATATGTCAAAAAAATTGTTTTATTTTTTAAATAAGTTTTTATACTTTCATAGTTGCAACTATAAACTTTTCATGAAAATTCACCATGTTTCAAGTCCTTTTATATGTTTAATGCATTCAAGAAAAACATGTGGACAAGTGATTTTTTTTAATCAAAAGTCCTTTTCCTTTATTAAATGTTCACCAAATTGTTTTGATTTTTTTGTGAATTTTAATATATTCCAAAAGAAGGGATCCATATGTTCAAAACATTCAAAAAATAAAAATACATATACCTTTTTAGATTTTAATTCTCAAATGCCCTTTTACATTATTATAGTTTTGAATTTGTAATCATGTTTCAAAGTAAAGTTATAGATTTGATTATAATGTAAGGCTTGATGCAAAACAATTTGAGTTTTTATCATGTTATATGTTATATTTGGCTTCAAATTTGATATGCAATTAAAAAAATGGCGTGAAAAATGCAGTTTAAATCAATAGAAAATTATCATGTGAAAAATGTAATCCTTGGAAAGGACTTTAACCTTGGCATGATTAGCTTTCTTTTTCATGCTTTCACTTTTATATCCAATGTACCCCCTCATTTAAAACATCATGTTGTAATTTAATGGCATATTCATATTGAAAGTTTGATTTTTTTCATGGATAAATACATTATTAAGGTATTAATATTCTATGCATAGCATGTCAAATTTGAACAAGTTTTAGGATAATCCTACCAAGTATTAAAATAAAATCCAAGATTTTGTCTCTTGAGAAAAAACAAATTTAGGGACTTATAAAAAATGTTAAATTTATTTATTTTTGGCCCAAAATTCTTATAACAAACACCTTAGGTACTAAATGTGACAAAAATCAAGTGCCCTGTTACAATGTAAAAAGTTTTTAAAATATTTTTTTTTGGAAATTTTGGGCCATTGATAAAACATGGCCCACAAGATAAATTTTACTAATCTTATTTTTACGAGCGAAAAAATTAAATATTTTAGATGCCTATATACAATTTGAAATAAAATTATTTCATTTGATATGAGAAAAAAAAAGATTATTCAAAATATATATAAAAAGATGAATTTAAATGTCCTAGGAATGAGTCTTTAATGTTCCAAAAGGCATATTCCAATCATGCTTGGACCCTTTTTAACAAAATAACTTACTCATTTTCATGTAATAATGAATTTGGATGCATAATTTACATAATGTATGTTGAAGTTATAATCCAAAAAATTTCAAATTTAAAACATAGTTTTAAATTGAATGCAAAAAATACAAAAATTGGGTTAATGAACCAACACATGTCACAATGTGTAATCTTTAGAAATGGACTTTTATCTACCACATTTGGCTCCTAAATGAATACACCCAAAGGCTATGCATGATGTACAATTTGTTTATGAAATGGAAATTTAGATATTTGGACAATGAAATTGATCACTAATTAGTATTCGAGTCCCAAAAAACCTATAAGTATTAAAACTACATGACAACATTGGCCATGTTTTCCATAATGTGAATTTCTTAAATCTCATGGTTATTTATTTGTTGATTCATGCAGTCAAGCCATTAGGCACCCCATTATTGGTGATTTAGGGTAATTGTTTTTGACAAACCTCTAAGTAATTTTTCTTAAAAAGAATCTATGCACATGGCAGTCTAATATTGGTGGATTTTTCTAAGTTGTGACCCATGTGTAATCCATCTATTTTCAATAGACCGACCAAACAGAAGAAAACCAGAGTCTCATGATCAACATAACCACAGGTCAGATCAAATCAGGTGTGGTCAAGTTAGGTCAGATCTTTTCAGGGCCTTTCCTTCCCCTTCGCTGTGCATCCTTTACAGCGTGTGGTGTCCGGACTCCGCGTTTATAGGTGCGAGAGTCGAGGCCGTTCGCGTTCCTTTCTCAGATCGGCAACAGCAAGTCAATAGAATGATAAATGCGGCGAACACAGTTGTTCCTCCACTGTATTGAATATGCGCAGCAGCTAGTTGCAGCAATGGTGCTTGTCGCAATTACCTAAAAGAAAGCAATATTTTACAGCTTGATATTGGTATCGCCAGGCTGCAGTCCATGGGTGGGAAAGCAGCGTCGAGATGATGGATTGGATATTCATGATGTGTTGACAGTAAGTCAACTACATGCCCTCTTGTCATCAGATCTCTCATCATCAGTGTCCCATTAGCGTGGCGTACTGAGTACCCGCATTGTCGCGACTTTTGCTTGTGTGGACCCGAGTCAATCAAGACATAAAAGGATGGAAGTGTGCAGGTTCAACAACCACTGCTTCATTATTACAGTGTTTTTTTCGCCGTCCAGGATTTTCAGAGGTGTTATAGTTTCTAATTGGAGCTGCTGGGTATTAGCTAACCTTCAAAATCCAAAAATGTAATCATTTTAAATTGAATGATCTTATATGTTAGCAGAACCTTTAAACTGCGAGGTTTACGTGGAACACGGTTCACGAGCATCATAATTAGCTGTGATCAAAGGCGCTGGTCCGTTGTAGAGAGCTCAATATTGGATCAGTAGCGTGCTGCATCTGACAAGGTCAGGCATCGCCTGTTATTTCTTATTAGCCCCGTGGTTTGTATCCAACTTGCAACCATTAACTTCTCTCCCGGTTCAATACCCTCGTGAAATACTTCTTACATTTGCCTGTATTGAAGGCTGCACATTTCGGTTGCCACCGGTGTACTTTTTGATTGATCCGAGGTCAAGTCCCAATTAATTTCAGCTCACATGGTACCAGACCATGAGTAGGGATCAGTTGTCACTGAGTTGATGCACATCGGACTTATAAAATTCTCAGCTGATGATAAATCAATGCAACCGCAATAATTGGCCTCGCGACTTTGTTCTCCTCAACAGTTGTCCATCAGAAAAGCACTCCAGCTTCAGGACCTTTTGCATAAGATAAGGGGAATACAAATAGTATCGATGCAGCTGATCATCACAGCCTCAGCAGTGTTAGTGGAGCTAACCCCAATCACCGTCAAATGTCAGTCACCAGAAAGTTTCGGAACACAAAGTCAACCTGCTGCAAGTGATAGCCATTCACTTTTCATAGCTTTCAGCCCGCGTGAAAGCATTATTTGGCCCTTGGAACCCCTATATAAGACGCACTCTGAGTCTCATTCCGCATCACTCTTATATCCATTAGCGAATTCTCGACTGAATCAGGAGTGTAGTGGAGCCAGCAGTATGGCTTCCTCAAGCGCAATGAAGGCTTTGTTGTTGTTCGCTGTTGTTCTCCTTCTCTCACAGGCATTAATGGCACCAGTGCTTTGCAGGACACTTTCAGAAAACCAACATTCGGAAAAGGAAGCAAGCAAGTCGTCAACCCAGACGAAGGTAATTCGAACTTCCAACTCATTTTTTCGTGACTGATGATGTTTCATGCAATCTTGAGTGTTTTATCAGCTGATGCTAGCTGGTCTAGGAAGCCGTCTGCAAATGTATAGATCTTGAAGAATGTGAACTAAATAAAGATGGGACAATCAGTCGAGTGACGAGTTCAACTGTTGTCATTAGCTCTAAATCTCTAGTTTCCCAGTAGTAGTAGAACTTACGTTTTTTCTACTGCGGGTCTAGAGCAACGATTTGTTTCTTGGATGCAGCCCAAGCGGTAATTTCTTCACACTTCTCAGTCGATTCTCGTGCAATATGCGTGTCCAATTGTTGTGCATTCACGAGTTCTGATCGTAGTTTGCCGTGTGTTGGTCGGACTGCTCTCCCGTTCTGTAGGTACTGGAGGGTGATAAGCCTACAAAGGTTACGAGCACCGAAACCAGCGGAAAGAAATGGGGTGGCAACGACTATGGAGGTGGAGGTGGCGGCGGAGCCGGAGGCTACGGCAATGGAAATGGCTACGGATATGGCAACGGGAATCGCTATGGGAATGGTTACGGAAACGGCTATGGGAATGGTTATGGACGTGGTAACGGAAACGGCTATGGAAATGGTTATGGACGTGGTAACGGGAGTGGCTATGGAAATGGTAACGGAAATGGCAATGCGTCTGGTGGTGGAGGAGGTGGAGGTGGAGGAGGCTCCGCAGGCGGTGGTGGGGGCGGTGGTGGTGGTGGAGGAGGAGGAGGAGGAGGAGGAGGAGGAGGAGGCGGTGGTGGGGGTGGAGGCGGCGGTGGTGGTGGCGGAGGTGGTCATTGATATGTTTTTTGCATTGGGTTCACGCATTGTGCAGGTACTAATGTGGCCACTCTCATTCTCTGGACATATGTCGCTTTAACTGGCTCTCAACATACTACTTCAATGTTGTATTCCTTCAGCGCTGAACTTAATTTGTGCTGGATTTAGTAACTGTTACACTAATTTTTTCACTTCAATTGAACAGCTTCGACAAAGATAGACAAGACAACGTCAAGATTCAAGGGAGCGTGATGGATCAGCTGCTGCAGTTGTGGTTCACTCGCCTGTACACGCTCCTGCATCAGGGGACACAAGCATAAGCGCAGGAGATACTGCTCGACAGATCTAGCTCGGGACAGTCAGGAGTAATTTCTTGATTTCTAGATGTGAATTGGCGTTCATTATAGATCTAGAAATAAGATTTCTAGCTGGTTCATTTATACTCATGTATCAAGTTATTGTTCTTTCCTGTGAGCGACTTCTAATTAATATACTGGGGATACATAAGTAGATGCATGTGGATAGAGGGGAAAGTGGTGGGTAAATCCAGTGAAAAAGTGTGTCCTAGCTGTATACTATCCATTGGACCTGCATGGTGCATTGGTGGGTGCTGGTTCACATTGCATTAAACATGTGGGTTTTCTATGTTTGAGCATCATGAGGCTTGATTACCCATCTAAATATTGACTTTTGCCTAAGGTAACATTTATTTGGTGGGATATTAGGGTTAAATAAACCTTTTGATAGTCAAAAACATTTTTAGTATCAGGATGAAATATCTTTACATGATTTTTTTCAAGAATATGAATTGTAGATTTGTACCTAAATTTGAAATAAATATGGACTTATTTATATGAAAAAAAAACTCTTACTAAATATTTACACTAACTTTAGATAGATGCATGAACTTCAATTTGAAAAGAGACATTTAGAAATTAGGATCCTTGTAACCTCAAATTAGACTATCCTTAATAAACAAAGATACATGTGAATTGTGTTATTGCTTGAAAAAGCCTTTACATTCCATTTACTCTAAGTTGCAAATGTGACAAGATGTATCAAAGAATTAACATGTTTGCCCTGATAAATTCCCCTCCAAATGCAGAGACTTCTTAATCTTGAATAGACCTTAATCAGTTTGTCAAGAAGATAGTTGGGTACATCTTGTTTAATTGGGATTGTTCCTGTTCGAGATTGAAGATTCTTTGAAGGCTGAAACATTTTCATTCTTTGGTCACTCATAATCCTCTACCTTTTCACACTTTTTCAAAATGATGATTATAACCTACCTATTTTCAGATTGACTAAGACTTAACACATTATGCACCAATCAGCTCGTAGAACCATGAGTCGCTTCATCTTCTTCTGTTCTCTATTCACGAGGGCGATTTTTTTGGTTTAGGGTAACTGTTGAGGACAAGGGCACTACTGGAAGGAAGGCTTGCACGAGGCCTAACTTCAGTAACAGTCTTGTCCAAAGGAGATAGCCATGTAAAGATGCTGCAGAAATTTTCTTCCTCCTCCAACAGTCAAGATCTGCAGAAAATGGAAGAACCTCCTATGGAACAGAAGAACCTGCTCAGGAAATGAAACATCCCGTGATGCAAGTTACGAACCTACTTCAAGAATGAAATAACATAGGAAGGCTGGGGAAAAGTATGGTTTGGAATATGGCCTCCAAATACACTAGGAAATTCGCTGCAGCTCTACGGGTAACAAAGGCTTTCTGATCTGCAGTTGTTTTTGGCCCAACATTCCTGAGCCCCTAGTCCTTCAATTTCTTTTACTTTTAAAGGGTTTCCCCATACTTTTCTAATCATAAGATCTGATCAAATTTGCAAAATTGAGAAGCCATTTGGTATAATCCTTCTTTCAACACAATTTCACACGCTTGATGAAAAGAAAGGCATACATGAATTGTGTGAAGGAATAAATGTTGAATTTCTTGTCCATCCATTGGCCATATTCGATCTACTTTACTATTTAGATAGCCAAAAAGCTATAAATGGTGAATAGGTTCCGCACCTTTGCATTCTAAATTCCCATCACTCACGTTATTTTTGACAAATCTTCCAAGTAATTCCAACAGGTCAAGAGAAAATGAAATTGTTATCACTTCATTACAATACATATATCAAGTTAAGCCCTTATCCATGAGACTAACATGAACTGACAGCATAGTGCATAAACTATTTTAATCCAAGATTATGAAGATCAAACTTGCCCATTTCAGATTCTACTTTATTTGAAGATGAACCATCTCCAGTGTTTTTTGGGTCTTTTAAGGGAAAAAAACCACATTATTAAGCTCTAATTATTTTTGGGAATATTGCTTAATTATTTTGTGGGTCTCCTTCATACCTATAATGCCGCGACCACCTTATACAACCAAAATTTGGGTGTCAACTTTTTCTAGAAGCTTCGTCAAAGTCACTCTATGGATTTTATTTATTGGAGCCTTCACTTGCTTTGGCGCTTGCAAAAAAGGCCCACCCAATCAGTAAAATTTTACGGCAAAAAAAAATAATTTATTGTGCACATTGGAACTTTAAATTAGATTAAGTACATTGTCCGGGCTTAATCTAATTGAATTTTTAATGACAAAAAAAATTCAAAATTCAATATCTCTCACACCTTAGATTTTTAAAAAGTCAAATCACCTTCATTAAATCCTATTCATTCGGGCCTTTCCAATAATACCAAGAGCATGCCCAAATTTGTTTATAATTTTGAGTTTTGATTCAAAAAAAATTTTAATTAAAATTTTGTTCAATATTCAATAACTTCTCCATTGTAAGTCAAAACATTATGAAACCAACTCAATGCACCCCTACCCATCAAGAGCTTTACAACAATACCAAAACATGTCAAGAACCACCGTGGTTTGAGAGATTTGAACATGACAAAGAAACAAATAAACTACCTTCCTTCATAGAAAGATAAGCACATCAAGAATATCAACCATACAAGCATGCAAAGTCTTCTCACACTCTTATTGAGCATGAAAGATCATTTCTATGACCTCAAAGAATCTATAATAATTATTCTTGGATTGTCACGTTTGATGTGTTATGTGCAGGCCTGTCTAGTCTAGGTGGGCGCCTATATTACTTAAATTAGCTTGATTTAGTCGCATCAAAAGACTTTAATTTAGGCGGTGTGTTAATATAAGCTTTATTAAGCGTTTAGAGTGCTGATCAGGGTGATCGCTGATCATGATGGAGATGGGCAAGGCATCATTATATGTAAGTAATAAGAGTTGACAGTAGAGAGTGGCAGCACAAAGCGAGTGGTGGGTACCTGTTTGCAGTAAATGTTTACACTTTCTCAAACCAAGGATATAATCAGCTCCATGATTTCATGTTTTTCCAGCTACAGCCTCCGAAAAGACGCCCATTGACATCACTAGCACGGAATTTCACGACACCCATCGCCTTAAAGCCGCCACTTCTCCAGTGAATCAACTGTAGCTTAGTAGCGTCAAGTTGAAATCCCAGCTGCTTTTTTGATCACCAGTGTTGCAATTTGTTGTGAATCCTCATCTAGATCTCTAGAAGACGCTATAACCGCCTGCAGGCACCAAGTCAACTGTCCAGCTCTCAGTGGCAATCTTGAAGGTTGGTTATCAAGAGGAAAACTCTCAATAATTTCACAGGTTGCAATTGTAGGTTATTCCTACAATTGTAGACAGCTCCTGGTTTTGCCAAAATACTGGACCAAGAGTAGGATCAGGAACCAGTTACCAAACCAAGAATTGGATCCGGAACAAGCCTAGTGTTGGTTTTCAGCCAAGTCTGGGTCTGTGTCTGGATCCAGAACTAAGAACCCGACCTAGAAGTCTGCATGGACCCAATTGCTCAATGAATGCAAATCAAGGCTCGAACTGCTCAAGGAACATCCACTGCTTGGCCTACAGCATGCCCTCCAACCCGAAGTCCGACAAGCTCTTGCGAAATGCATCCTTCTCCCAACGCAGAATCGAGAAGTCAGATTCAATCGTGCTAGTCCCAAGAAACAGGGTTGCAATCACACCACAGAACTCCATCAGGTTTGGGAATCGACGACCAAGTAGACTCCACCCATCCTTGAAGGCTGATTGACTAAACAACGCATTGATGCTCTGCTTGAGGACTTGCTCAGTTCGGTAAGCATGGACAGCTACTTGTGTTCGTCAACGATAGTGTCGATATGCTCACTCGAATAATGTTGCTCCAATCGGTAGCTGTAACGACGCATCTTGCGAATAAACTCAGCAGCGGATAGTTTGACGAGCTTGTGCGGTAACACTGGTGGGAACGATGATGGATCGGCTAGCGGGTTGTTGTTTTCATTGCGATAGGCAGACAATTCGAAGATATGATTGCAGGCGGTGACATAAACAGAAGCGATGTCGTTGAAGAGCTCATTTCGTTGGCCTTCATTGGCTTCGTCAACAATAGAATCAACCCAAGAAGCTAGGCCACTAATGAACTCACAGACAGAAGACAATGGAACTGCATAGCAACCGCTGATGATGTGACTCGATGCGTTGAAATTTGCAATCGCTTCAGCAGTGAGCGGCCCAGTGACACCAACATCCTCCATGAAAGAGGCGACGAGACCAACTAGGGCAGCTTGCTGTTGATCCAACAGCATTGTCAATCCCTGAATTGTGCGAAACGTGATTACCATCCTAGAGGTAAAGTGATGCATGGCAAGGAGAGACACCCACCATAGGCGAGGTGGAGCGGAAGGTGGCTGCTTAGACTCGACATGCGCGAGCAACTATGGCCGATGAATCTTGAACCACTTAATGACCTTCTCTGTGGATAGCCAGCGATTGACTACACGAGGGCACGTTGTCTTCATATTCGCAATTAGATTTAACT
>Ga0116227_10014300_pt1 | contig 12140 bp, 7 predicted proteins | sample S1TSphgellanicum_FD_89693 | JGI IMG/M metagenome (GOLD analysis project Ga0116227, IMG submission 89693) | Host-associated microbial communities from peat moss isolated from Minnesota, USA - S1T2_Fb - Sphagnum magellanicum MG | ecosystem: Host-associated > Plants > Peat moss > Unclassified... | reverse complement strand
TGGGGTTCTTTTCTTTGTATTCGATTCGAATTTTCTTTGTGCTGTTTGTTAAATGTCTATTTTATTGTTTGTTTCAAGATAGTTTTGTTTGTTTGTTTTCATGTATGCTTATTTGATTTCATTTGTGTGTTTTGTTTGTTTTCAAATTTGTTTAAGTTTGTTTACTTGTTTTATTTTTATATTTATTTGTATGTTTTAAAAAGTGTACATATCTTTTTTTTCCCAAGATATATGTGTATGTTTCAATTTTGTAACATTATTATGTGTGTTTTTAAAAAAAATTGTATGGAGGTGTGATGTTAAATTACTAAGGAAAAAAAATCTTCAATTGAGGTTAAGGATTTAAATGAACAATGATTTTTGTTAGTATGGCAATGTCGTCAATCTTATTACACTTCTAAATCGCTATAGTGCTACAAGTGCTTAACTATTGTGGTCAATTTTGGGAGGCACTATCAATTTTGATATGAGGAATTTCTACATGGTAGTTCTAACAATGGGTAGGTAACTTATAAAAAAGTCAAATTTTCGTTAGTATTTCTATGTGTGAAGGATTTTAGTTTTGTGGAACTTCATGTGTGCTTGTATGTTTGGAGAGAAAATCAAGAACTAAGATATGTGTGAAGGACATGGTGATGATTTGCATATGTCAATAAAAGATAATTTTTTGCTTAAAAGGTTGAGTAAGCTCAACCTTATGTGAATTATGGTTTTTTTTCTACACATGGTCACCTATGGTCTTTTGAAAGTGAGTGAGTAAAGATCTTATTGAATACTTGCTTAATATTGGCGAGGGCAATATGTTGAAAATGCATTTTCCATTTCTTGCATTTAGTTGGTGGTTTGATGTAAGCCAATAAAGATATTGAGTCATGGCATTGTGGTGCAGTTAACTATTTGCAATATTACCCATCCATCATTTTTGGTATCAAAGTTTTGAGTCTTTGAGTTTGCTTTGATAGTTAGATGTACAAAGAAGGAAGGAAAGGAACTTAGGGAACCAATAGACCTTCTATTCTTTTTGTTCATTTTTGTCTAAAAGAAGTTCAAGTGATTGTAAGCAGTGATATTTTTGTCCTTATTTTGGTTTGTAGTAAAAGGGATTAAAAAGGGGTTTAAGTTTTCCCGCAAACCATTTTTTTAGTGATAAAGGTCTATCGCTCCATTTTTAATAGTATAAATATTTTTGCATTATATTGCAAGTCGTGCATTATAATTTCATTGCATGTTGAAAAGAATAAAGAAAAATGAATCAAGTTTTCAATTTTATTCAACCTCTATTTTGTAAATGTTTGTATTTTGATTTCTTAGGAGTTAAGTAGTTAAATTGATTGTGAAAGGAAAGAAAGTTAAATAACTTGGTAAAATGTAATTTTATTGGGGTTTCTTCTATCTCATTTAATAACACAATCTTGTGAAAAATGGAGTTTTTAGTATATAGAAAATGAAAATAAAATAATGAAAAACAAAAAATGTGAAATATATATGAATGAAATTGTAATGGAAAAAGAATTATGAAGGAAAGATATGAAGAACTTTAGTTTGCGAATAGAAACCAACAAAAGGCCATAAAATGAAGATGAATGGATGAACTCCATACACTACTACAATTCATGGATTTTTCGACTAGGTATTTTAGTCAAAAAAATACTCAAAAATGACATGTGTCAAAAAATCTCCTTGTCAATTTGGACTAATTGTTTTGGCCATGTCTAATGTCATTGGACAGTCCAAATGGACCTTGTCATTTTGACTAGTAAAGTGATTGATAAAATGACTATAGATAGTGGACCATTTGACTGGGTTAATTTTATACATAAATTAAAATCATTTTTTGGATTTAAGAAAAAAAAAAGGTAGGTAGAAAATAGGTTTAGGTAGGTTGAAAAAATGCACTTAAGTAGGTAGGTGTTAACTTAGCTTAGCCTAGCCTAACCTACCTAACTTAACTTAACCTCACCAAACTACCTTAATCTAATCTACCTGCCTTAGCCTTTTAAGCATGCACCTAGGTTGTAAGTATAAAGAATTGAACCCCAAACCTTCACAATGATAAACTAAGTGTTTATCAATGGACGACACCATCAAGGGTATTCAACTTTTATGAAGTTTTTAATTTCACATGTTTATTTCACATCATTAAACATAATGGTTAAACCTAAGTAATAACTAGTGGTTAAATTCAATGATTTAAAATATGACTAAACTTAGTGGTTAAATTGAATGACTTAAACTAATAATTAAATTTAATGGTTAAACTCACTAACTTAAATTATGGTTAAACCTAGTGGCTAAACTCACCAACTTAAACTAATGGTTAAACGCATCGACTTAAACTAATGACTAAACTCACTAACTTAAAATAATGGCTAAACTCAACGATTTAAACTAATTGCTAAACTTACTGACTTCAAATAATGGTTAAACATTGATTAAATTTAATGGTTAAACATAGTGGTTGAACTTAATTGATAAACCTAATCGCTAAATTTCATAACTAAACATAATGGTTAAATTTAATCGATAAACTTAATGATTAAAAATATTTCATGGCTAAATTTAGGTTAAACCTAATGGCAAAATCTAGTAACAAAATTTAGTGGCTAAACATAATGACTAAATTTTAGTTAAACATAGTGTTTAAACTTAAACTAAACCTAATGGTTAAACATAATGGTTAAATATAATGGCTAAACCTAAGTTAAACTTAGTTGGTAATTCTAATGGCTAAACATAATGGCTAAACATAAGTTATACCTAGTGGCTATACTTAGTGGTTAAATTAGGCTATACCCATTAGTGAAATTTAATGATTCAAGTTTCAACTTAGGTTAAACTTAATGCCAAATTTAATGGTTAAACATAATGGCTAAACTTAGTGGTTAAATTTAAAATAAACTTAATGACTAAAGTTTGATTAAAATTTGGGTAAACCGAATGACTAAATCTAGTGGCTCAACATAATGGTTACACTTAGTGGGTAAAATTAAGTAGGTAAGTGGGTGGATAGGATAATAAACAATATATAGGTAGGTGGGCAAGTAAGTAGGTAGGTCAGACAAAAGTGAAAAATATAACTAGGTATGTAAGTAGGTAAGTGAAAAGGTATAGGTAGGTAGGTAAATAATAGGTAGGTGGGTGAGTGGGTAATAAATAGATAAGTGGTTAAGGAAATAGGTGGATGAATAAGTAGGAGTTAGATACATAAAGTTATAGACCATGTCATATTTGATTAAAAATCATCAGCTAATTTGACTGAACATTCAACTTTATTAAAGACCATTGGTCTTTTTTACTAAAATTGTATAATTTGACTATGTATATCTAATCAAATAAACCACTATAGTCAAGTTGATCAATCAACAAATACATGTGTCATTGAAGCCTTTTGCCTTTAATCAAAATGTACATGTCCATTAATCAAAATCACAAATTAGTCAATTTGGACGTCTTAAAAAACCATGACTTATAATAGTGATATTTCAAAACATATATATTCAACAAAAAATGACAAAGACTACATAATAGGAATTCCATAAATTGGGTTTTTTTGTGTGTGAATAATAATGTTGGAATGGATGTTGCTAATGCACAAATAATGTGTTATTTGAAATTTTATTATAAAAGTCCAATGAATCCTTTTAATTCAAAATGAAATTTATGAAAGGTATATTATTATCTTATTTAAAAAGTTATTGGAATAATATTAACATTGAGAAAACATGTGGATGCAAAAGGTTTTATTTTTCCAATTTTTTTTTGAAAAGAAATAAATATTCTAATGAAAGGAACCTTGGAAAGAAAGAAAGGCCCAATGTGTCTCCAATTGCAATTTGAAAGTTTCTTGGTGTAAAAAAGTCTTCCTCAAAATGGAGATATGTAGCAAAATAATTTTTTTGTGCAAAACCTTGGTTTGGTGAAAAAACATTTGCCTATGTAGTTTGTGGATAATATATCTTATTGATATATTTAGCAATGCTTTTGTGTCTTTTGGGTTGTCCTTCCATCAATAAAACAATTTCAATTTTTCACAAGAGACATTAACTTGATTTGGTAGAAAACATTAAACAAACGTATGTTTTGCCACTTTTAATGAAATTTAATTCTACAACTACTAGCTAAATGATTTATGGATGTTTAAGGGGGCACATAATTCAATGTTTTTTTGTACTTGTTAGTAATTTATTGTAGGTTGATTGGAAACTTAAACATATTATGATTGGTTTATTTAAGGCTCCAAAAACTATAAATCAAGATTTGGCAAGAAACTTGACAAGACTATGGGGTCAAAGATCTTCCACATTGGCATCAAAAAAAAATGGTGGGGGAGATATCAATCTAAAAACCAATAAGATGAAGCTCAAAATAGCACTAGGAATGCACAATAAGGAGGCAATGAACACACCATAAGACGGTCAAGGTGGTATTTGAGAAGGGGGTGTTGAAAAGCTCCATGAGTGCACAACAAAGAGATGATGAAGTTCACCAAAAGTGCACAACAAGGTGGTGACAAAGTTCATAACAAACAAGCAATGAAGTTCACTAGGAATGCACATCAAGGAGGCAATGCACAATAAGGAGGCAATGAAGATCACTAGGAGTGCATAACAATGAGGCAATAGAGTTCACGGCAAGAAGGTGATGCATTACAGGGAGGCGACAAAATTCATTAAAAGTGCACAACAAGCACCAAGGAAGCAACACAAAGTAAGGAAGCGATGAAGTTCATCAGGAACACAATCAACATAAGCTTCAATTCCATTTTTAATTGCCATTGCTAGATTTTTTGGGCCAAGTTATATACTTTTGCAAATTTGCTTGTTCAAATTTCATAAAAACATATTTGAAGCCTTTGGAATTTTTTTTCATTTGTTGTAACATATTGACATGCCTTAGAAATAACATGTCCAAAATGAATCCACTAAAAACTTTCTTCCAAGGTCAAAGTTTCATAACTCACAACAAATTTTAATACAATAATCATAAAATTTGAATTTGACCCTTCATCTTTTTTATAGAAGCATCATCATAGAAGCACCAATAACTTCAAGTTCTTTTTTCCTCTAACTTCTTTCTTTTTTCATTTCTTTTTTATATCTTTCTTTAGTTTTTTTCCTTTTTTTTTTGCAAGTGTAGGGGAAGGAAAAAAAAATGATTTTTAGGTTCCTTCTTTGACAAGATGAGTTTTCTAATTTTTTGTTTTATGTTCATTGTGGATTTTTTTTGTTAATTTTTTTCTTTCGGGGTTTGTATTTTTAATTATATATTTGCTAATTATTGAACATGTATCTATTATATATAAGACTATAATCTCACTTGCACAAATCCCACTTGCACAATAAATTGTAACAAATTCATACATATTTTTTCACATCTTATATGTGATGGAGAGAGGAGGGGGAAGTTTGATTTTGCCTTGAAAATGATTGTAAATGTCTTGATACATTTTTTTTATAATCATAACATAGACTAAGCAACCAAAATCAAAACCCAAAATTTTGGTAAAACTTGCATTTGTTCCCTAATTTCTCCCCCATGTTATTTAATATTTATTGAAAATGTAATCTTAATTGATGGTGAAAATGAAATCTATTTCAATGAATTGAATATGGAAAATGAAGTTTTGAATTAAAGTTTTCAAATAATACAAAACACAAAAAAAGGATTAGCACAAGGAAATGAAGAAGGAACAATTGAAACAAACCTTCAAAAATTACATGCTTAAAAGAAAATGTGGAAAAGGCATAACAAGAATGCAATTTGTTAAGTTTTCTATTGTGTGAATGATGGGAAAGATGATGGGGGCAATCCCCAAGTCATGAAATGTCTACTTGGTTACATTAATTTTTTGCATGCTCCTAGTCCAAACATAAAACAAAGGAAAGCTCTCACAACATATTATAAAACATATGAAATAACAGTTTTGAAAAAACATGTGGATACAAATCATGTTTTAATTGACAAATTTTTTGAGAAGGAAGTTAATGGTCCAATAAAAAAAAAATTTGAAATGTAATTAGCAAAAAAAAAGCCTAATGTGTCAAGCAATGCAATATCTAAGTTGTTTGTTATCAAAATCCTTTCAAAAAAAATGATGTGCAAAAAACTAATTTCAAAACCTTGGCCTTTTAATTGTGAAAAATGAATTGCCATTGTAATTTGTGGAAAGTCCTTGGTTTGAGCATCCAATTTTGCATTTATGTCCTTAAGTTGTTTTCCTTTCCAAAAACCAATTCTTTCACATGAAGTATTGCCTAACTTGGTGGAGAAGACAAAAGAATATATGTTTTGACCGAAATTGGCAAATTGTATATTTATAAGTTTTAATGTATAGATGTCAAAGGGGGCACACATCATATATTTTCTCTTATCATTAAATTTCTTGAGATCTGATTTGCAACTTAAACAAATGACTAATGGCTTGTGTGAAGCAATAAAAACTACTAATCAAGCCTTGGCCAACAATTTTGAGATAATTGTTTGATTAATATAGATTGATAAGGATTGCATAAGTTAAAGATGAAGGGGTGAAATTTGAATGTGATGACAATTGTTTTGACATCAATTGTGAGATGTGAACTTTTAAGTTTGGATAAAAAATTTCAAGATACTTGTTTTGGCTATGTTTTTTCTAAGGCTTGCCAATATGTTAAAGCAAATGAAAAGGTTTGCAAAAGCCTTAGAGTTTTTTTCCGTCAAAACTTCCTTTTAGTTAAATTTGTAAAAATGTATAACATGGCGTAAAAAGTTTGGGAAAGGTAAACAAGAATGGAATAAGGCATGTTTAAATTCAAACATTTGCTTTTAAAAGTTGAATACTTCAATGAAAACAAGGTGAATTTTTAATCTTTCACAATTTTTTAAATATTTTCTTTCTTATTTAATTGTTAATTGGTTATAGATTAATAACATTTCCAATTTTAAGTTTGTTTGTTTTTTATTCAACTATGCTAATTGGATATATATTAACATTACATCTTATTGCAAGTTTGCTTACAAAATCGTTATGTTCAAAGAGGCCTTGTAATTCAAGGATGTTATTATCCTTTGTTACAATAGGAAAAATACTCTTAAAATCAATGGAAGAGTGTTACATTTTCTTACTTAACACATTTCTCAAATAATTCTGAATTATCTTTTTTTTGGCTTGTGTTTTGAACCACTTTAGAAACCACTAATTATTGTTTGATACATTACAATTTGCCATTATCATGTGTTTGAAATGTAGAAAAGAAGTTACAAACCCACCTACCCAAGTTAATTTGATTAATGATGATTTTGGGATTGCTTTTGAGTTGTTTTTGTTCATTACCAATACCAAGAGGGAAGTTTGTGATGTTTTAGAATCTTTTCTTTCTTTTTAAGAAAGATATGAAAAAAGAAAATCTCACATGTTATGTTTGATGTTAAACCCTAGATTTTAAAACTTTCATCTAATATTTCTTTTGTTGACAATGAGGAAGGTGATATTGTTAAGGAATATGATAGACAATCATTATTTCTTATGCTTTTGAAATGTTATGAATATTTACATCTAATAGTTGAATCTAAAGTTGGATGTGTAAATCAAGTAACATATAGATATTTTAGTTTGGATATTTTTGAACAAACTCCTAACACAAGTGAACAAGCAAAAGAACTTGTCACCAAATAATTTCTAATTTTCAAATGTTAACAAGTAGATCCAAAAAAATTCAAGTGTCCTATTCAATGGTAGGGAATACATGAAACCACGTTTTCTATTGTTAATTTTTTGGCCCACCAAATTTTAGGAAATGTAGAATCACAAATTGAGTTTGAAAAGATTGTTTTTAGCAAGCGTACTTACAAACTTAAGGGGATGTCATTTATAATCAAAAAAAATTTTTAATTTGCTTTTTGTGAAAAAAACAATCTTAGATTCGATTGTAAATCATTTTCCAATTTGGTAGAGATGATGAAGGATGACTTGGATTTTGAGAAAAAGTTAAAGGAGTTTCAAGATCCTTTTGAATAGGATGTACTCATGGATGTATAAAATGTTGGAAGAAAAATCTATTTTTATTTTTCTATTTTTTTGTAATTTTAATTTTTTAAAAACAAATTCAGTGTTTGGAAAAAAGAAGCTTTTGATAACAACTATGTGCGAACCACCTTTAAAACCCAATTGGTATGAAATATTTGAAAACTCAGATTTTAAAACCAAGGTGAAATTATCTTTTGTAATTTTTGAAACCCTACCCGGGTTTGTTGAAGATAAAAACAATTTAAAACAAAAAATCGAGGTGGTCTCACAAAAACATAATTTTAAATCAAATCCTTACTTGAAACTGATACATGAATTAAGACATAACCAAAAACCTAAACCGAAACCCTAAATTAGAAACGAACTCAAACCTTAGAGGAAAACCTTGTTTGAATCAAAATTGAATATTTGATGTGGAATTGTAAAAAATCTTAAAACTAAAACCTAAATTTAAAACCTAAATTATGTAGCAAATTTAAAACCATGAACTGTAAATTGAAACTTGAATTTAAATTTTTTTTAAAAACCCTAAAATTGATGTGCAATTAAAACCATAAATCCTAATCCAACATAAGGTCACAAAGCTTAAGTGAAAAGTGAAATTAAAACCCAAACTCTAAATGAACTCAAACTCTAAACTTATGCCTTAATTTGATTCAAAATTGAAAATCTCAATTGAAAACTAAAATTAAAAATTTAAGTTAAAATTGAAATTTCAATTTAAAAAAATAAAAAATAAATTGAAACCTTAGTGTTAATAAAAATAAAAACATTATAAGAAATCTTGTCCATTTTAACTTTATGTTTGTGATTGTTAATGCGATTAGTGTTCAAATCAATTAAGTTTGTGATTGCAATTACTGTAGTCCCCAAGCACTTCTAATTGTAGGTGTAATTAATTTTTCTTATGCGCTAATTTGTAATTACATGACTATTTGTTGCGAGGCCTTTCTCTTTCAAGTCTTTGTCAAATCTCTTTGCTTTCCACAAGCCTCTCTTTGAGTTCTCTTTTTTCCAGCTCCTTCTTTCTTAATTGCATTTGGATTGATTTATAAAAAGAAACAAGTGTTAATCCCCCTAATGCCATTAGGAAAGTTGAGCTCTAAATTCAATTGCTCAGCGTTAGGGTGCAGACAGATTGCAGGAACCCTGGTACTGTTTACAATTAGGGCATTTAGGACTATCAAATGGCTGCTCAAATTCACACATTGGTGATAAGCATACCTTTGTTTGCTCTTTATGGCAGGTAGTATCACCAGAAGGGCGAGCCATGTATAATCGAGGAAGGTCAGGAGGCATCATCCAAATTTGGAGCAATTTCATATATCTCATTAAGATAAAATGGGAAAGAACTTGAAGAAGGGTCCATTGGGAAAGAAGTAACAAATTGTGTAAGAATACTTGGGCCAATAGGTTGCAACATTAATGGTGGTGGAGCTAGAGGAATGCCACCTAATTAGAAGTTGGAAAAGAATCATCTTCAAAGTAATAAGTAGTATGGTCTTGGTCATCCATTAGTGGCATTGGATTTGATTCCAACTTTGACATAGAAGTGAAAGTTGTAGAAACATTTGTGGATTTAGAAAGTAATACCATGGAATGTTCATCAAATATCACATCTTGATTAGAGAATGATTTTTGTGTGGTCAGGTTATATCATTTATAACCCTTCATTCTAATATTTTTGCCATATCCAAAAAATACACATCAAATGGATTTTGGTTCAAGTTTTCTTCATGTATCATCAAGGACACATGCATGGGCATAAGCATTGCATCTGAACACTTTGAAATGATGAAAAGTAGGCTTTTTACCCCTCCAATATTCATATGGAGTTTTCCCACTAAGGGTTGAAGTATAAGACCGATTTTGAAGATAATATGCTATAGTAATGGCTTGTCCCCAAAAAGATTTTGACAATTTGGTTGATTGCAACATGCTTCAAACAAATTCCATTAAAGTCTTATTTTTTCATTCGGAAATTCCATTTTGTTGTGGTGAGTAAGAATTTGTAAATTGTACTTCCATGTAATTCACAAAATGCATTAAAAGCTCTAAATGTAAACTCACCACCTTTATCAGAGCGTAGCATTTTGATTTTCTTGTCAATTTGATTTTCCACAAATGTTTTACAGGCTTGAAAAATGGCAAAGACATCTAATTTTTGGCAAATGAAATAAACAATAATAAATCAAGAATAGTCATTAATGAAAATAACAAAGTACTTGGCCCCACGATGAGTTGGTGTTTGCATTACGTTCCTCTACAATCAAGCTTTCTATCATTTACTCATTCCAAGTTGCACAATTTAGATATATAGATCTACATGTATCCATGCAATGATGTTGATGGGCAAGTATGGGCACTTGTTGTGCTTATTGTGTGTGCATTATGCAAGATCTATTCCACTATATTTTTGAAAGTGGAAATGAGTTGGTAACCAAATGGCAAACAATGGTTGATATATGCAAATGAAAAACAAGGTGTAGTATATTTGGATTTGCAGGAAACCTTGTTCAACATCCTTGCTAATGCTACCTTCAGTTTTCCAACAAGTTGAGGGTAGTGACATTTATGCCATCACTACAAGGAATTTGCATATTAATGATTGGTTTTTTTGACTATTTTTTAGATGTAATGTGACATGTGGCTACAATTTGTGTTAGTCATTTTAAACAAGTTGCATAGAATTTTAGTTGCAGAAAAAAAAAGGTGGCACCAAGTCTTAATGGTAATAGCATAAAGATGTGATTTACATGAACATTTCATCCATCCAAATGAATTTATATGGCATTGTTGTTTTGCGACTACTTTTATGATTAAACAATGTAGTTGCATTATTTATATAAATATTTTTTTAAAATTAAAAATAAAATAAAAATTTATGTATTTATATATTATATTATTGATAATTTCATTAATTTCAATTTATAAGTTGTTGACATGTGTCATTACATAGGGTACACCAAATGCCTAGTTTAGGTTATTAAGTAAGCCTTTTAATCTACCTAGTATGCTATGTAGGTAGGGAATATTTGGTCTATTTATCACCATCAACCATAACCCATGTCATTTGTGAAAATTGACCTTTGAACTTTAAAGGTAAAAATCAACTTTTTACCACCAAGCCACCTCACTTTTTGTGGCAAAATAATAATGTGCATTCTATTTATCTTACTTGATATTTGATATTGATTGACATTTTGTCCAAATGACAAGATTTAAATCTTGAAGTTTTTTCAATAATGTGCACAATTATATATATACTTGTCAAAATAAAAAATTAAATTGAAAAAAAGAAAACGTGAATTTCATTATTGAATACCATTTCAATGACCATTCATTAGAAAAACTTAAATCAAACACATGATTTATAAATGGATTTTTTTTGGTGGACATTATAATAACTAATAAAATTATATATTTCGTATTTTAAACATTCATTTGATTTTTAAAATTATATTAGAAATTTTTTCTTTTAAATATCATAATTTTAACAATATAATCTAATTTAGATTTGTAATATATAGTTTATTGACATATAATATTTATAAATGGATAGAAATAAGGTATAATATAAAGTATAATAAAAGATCTTATATTAATCATATTATTTTTTATGCAAAAAATAAATCTAAGAATTCAATTTTAGTTTTAAAATATTTATTAATGCCATATAATTAATTGATTTTATGAAACTATAAATTTTATTACTTTTACACTTATAATATATTAAGTTTTACTTAAAATTATGATTAAAAAAATTATGTAATTTTTTTTTTCCACATCTCAAACCTTTTAGATTTTCAAAATTATATTATATATTATTTCTTATAACATATCATAATTGTACCAACAAAAATTAATTTAGATATATGATATATAACTTAGTCACATATAATGTTTATAAATGGATCATAACTTAACCTTACAAGTAGTTAGCCTATTCAATAAAAAAATTACATTGCCTATTTAATTAAGTAATTAATTTTTTAAAAATTATATAACAACATGACAAAGTACCTACTATCTAACCCACATACATATGACCTACTAACTACTTAATACCTAGCCTACTAACTAGATTAATTACCTAATTAATTAATAAATATTGACATATTCATATCATAAAATA
>Ga0116227_10014299_pt1 | contig 12141 bp, 10 predicted proteins | sample S1TSphgellanicum_FD_89693 | JGI IMG/M metagenome (GOLD analysis project Ga0116227, IMG submission 89693) | Host-associated microbial communities from peat moss isolated from Minnesota, USA - S1T2_Fb - Sphagnum magellanicum MG | ecosystem: Host-associated > Plants > Peat moss > Unclassified... | reverse complement strand
TTGCAACTTGGTAAATGCCCTTATTTACGGAAGCGTTTTTTGCTTTTTAAAGCAGGTTAACTGTGTTGTTTTTAATTAAGCTGTATCAAAACATGTTTGTTGATGTTTTGATACAGCTTTTTATAGTGATTAGGAGAAGTTTAATCCTCCATTGATATCAATATTGGTTCCTGTAATATAGCTTGATTCATCAGATGCCAGGTAGGTAATCAGATCTGCTACTTCTTTTGCTTCACCTTCGCGTTTAAGCAAAGTTGCATTGGCTACGTTAACCCTAACTTCAGGTTTACTGAAGGTATCATGAAAAGTAGTTGCAATCATTCCTGGTAATACTGCATTTACACGGATATTTTTAGGGCCCACTTCTTTTGCAAGTGCCCTGGTATAGGTCATAATGCCACCTTTAGCCGTTGCATAAGCGCTGGCACCCGGACCTCCGCCATCTCTACCGGCAAGTGAAGATAAGTTTACTATTGATGAGCCTGATGGCATGTTTGGTATTGTTGCCTTACAAACAAGGAATACACTTTTTAAGTTTAAATCCATGACCTGATCCCAAAAATCTTCATCAAGCTCTGCTGTCGGCTTGCGGGCAACCATACCACCTGCAACATTTACTAAAATGTTAATTTCTGCTCCAAATGCGGCTTTAGTCTGCTCAATTAAATTTGCAACTTCAGCTGCTTTGGTTACATCAGATTTTACTATAATTGCTTCTCCTCCTGCATCCTGTATAAGTTTAAGGGTTTCTTCGGCATTATTTATATTTCCATGATAATTGATAACCACTTTAGCACCCTGTGCTGCTAATTGACACGAAACCGCTCTACCAATGTCTCTTGAACCACCTGTAACAATGGCTACTTTGTTTTTTAAACGCATATAAATTATTTTATGATGTAATTATTTTTTTTGAAGTGATGTATTTGATGCAAATCCAGGTAATGGGTACCAATACGGCAGCCAGTACAAAAAAGGATACGTAACTTGTTTTAGTAATAATAGGCACGGCCCATGTTGTTAATAAGGTTCCAACTACAGCGGCCGTGCCACCCATTCCAGCTACGGTACCAACGTTTTTACCATTAAAGTAATCGCTTGGCAGTGTTTGTATGTTTCCAATTAAAAACTGGAAACCAAATAGAGTAGAACCAATTAAAGCCATAGCCAAATGTGGGTTTTCTTTTAGAGTGCCCAAAAAATAAACAATAGCAACCAATGAAATGAGCATAATGCCACAGCCTACAGCAATTGCATTTTTTCTTGCCTTTACAGCGGTAGTACCTTTCTTAATTAAGATAGAAGAATAATAACCGCCCAGTAAACCACCAATAGCTGCAAATAAATAAGGCACCCAGGTAAATGAACCAATTTGCTTAATGTCAAATAAAAACTGCTCTTTTAAAAAGGTTGGCAACCAGGTTACAAATAACCACCATACTGGATCAATGAAAAAACGGCCCATAATGATGCCCCAGGTGTTTCTAAATTTTAAAAGTTCTTTCCAGGTTAGTACCGGAGCTGTATCTGCAACGGTTTCATTCGAGCCGTCTTTATCTAAAATATAATTGCGTTCTTTTTCCGTTAACCAGCTGTGTTTATCAGGCGTTGCCTTATTCACTATCCACCATGGAATAACCCATATAAAACCTAAAACGGCAATGAGTACAAAAGTCATCTTCCAGCCAAAGGCAAGATAGAGCAAGGCTATAATTGGTGCTGAGATGACCGAGCCCATTGATGCACCTGCACCAAAAATACCCTGTGCTATGGCACGTTCTTTTGCCGGAAACCACTCTGCGTTGCTTTTTGTAGCACCAGGCCAGTTCCCTGCTTCACTAAAGCCCAGCAAGAACCTAAAAATGTTAAATGAAACCAATGAACGTGCAAAGGAGTGAAGCGCAATAGATACACTCCAGGCCATAATAGAAATTGTCATTCCTAAACGGGTACCAACAGCATCCATAAGCTTGCCTGTAAAGGTTTGCCCAAGTGCATAAGCAATCATGAAAAATGTTGTAATCAGTGCCAGAGCACTTTTGTTGTCTACATCAGCAATGCCAAAATCTTTATAAATATAAGGCCACATGATGTTAATGGCACTTCTGTCAATATAATTGATAACCGTTGCCAGTGCAATGAGCGCAATAATATACCATCTTAATCCTTTAATCTTCATCTCTCGCTATTTAGTCAGCTGCTATTAAAGTCCTAAGCTTTTTAAAAATTCTATAATTTTAGCATTCACCATATCATTATCTTCTTTGGTGAATTTGCCATGCAGACCATCTTTAACGGTGATAAATTCATTTTTTACACCCAATTGGTCCAGCTTGGCTTTTAAGGCAACTGATTGCTGGTAAGGTACAGTTGGGTCAGCATCACCATGAACAATAAAAGTAGGCGGGCTTGTTTTTTTAGCTTGAAATAATGGAGAAACAGATTTTGCAAAATCTTGGTCTTTGGCCTTGTCGCCCAGCCAGCTCGTTGCCGATTTGCTTGTTTTATTTACGCCGTAACCCCAGTCCCAAACATCAGTAATTCCATATTTATCTATTACTGCAGCCACTTTAATGTTTTCTGTGCCTGTACAATTGGTGTCAAATAAATGATTGTTTTCCATGTAGCCGCCCATTAAGGCCAAATGTCCACCTGAGGAACCACCCATGATGACAATCTTGTTCACATCAATATTTAAAGCTTTTGCATTTTTTATAATATAAATCAATGCACAGCGCGTATCTTCTACTGCTGCAGGTGCGGTTGCTTCACCCGTTAAGCGGTATTCAATATTAGCTACAGCATAGCCGCGTTTAAAAAAGCCACTAAAGCCGCTTTGCGATTCTTTTGTGCCTTTGTTCCAGCCGCCACCGTGTATGTTAATTACAATAGGTGAGGGGCCCTTGCTTGCTGGTGGCAAATAAAGGTCCATTCTGCCTTCCCAGTTTTTTACTTTGGTATAAACAACATCAATCTGTTCTGTAAATCCGGCAGGATACTGTACTTTTTTAGGCTCGGCCTCTTGTGCGTAAATTGCATAGTTAAAGCACAGCAATCCACCCAGTAGGAATAAATATTTCATAATTTTTTTATAAATGGTTAATAAGTTGTATTCTTTTTATTTTAAAAAATCTTCGCGGTGCGGTGTAAAAACATCGATCAGTATGCCCGGTTCAATGCATACACAACCATGTATTTCATGTGGCGGTACGTAATAACCATCACCTTTTCTAATAATTTTCTTTTGGTCGCCAATGGTCATTTCAAAAACGCCACTGTCTACATAAGTAACCTGTACATGGTGGTGCTCATGCAGTACACCAACAGCTTCAGCCTCAAACTTGGCTTTAACCAGCATGATGCGGTCATCATAGCCATACACTTTTCGCTTAACGCCGTTTCCTAAATCTTCCCAGTTGGTTTCTGTTTCTATTTGAAATAAATCGCTCTGTATCATCTTGTTTAATTGATTTGTATATAGTTGTTTTTATCTTGATCATTTATGGTGTAGTGATAAACTTTGCCTTTCACTTTAAATGATACGCTGATCTGTTTATCATCGGCACTTAAAACCTTTAAATCGCTTATGCTGCTGCTGGCGCCAACAGTTGTTTCAGCTATGGGGTTCACCTTTCCATGTGCCTCTGTAATGGTGAAGAATACCTGGTTCTGGGCCTGTTTTTTAGTTAGCATAAAAGCTTTGCTTTCAACCAGGCTCATGTCAGGATCATTTGCACCCAAACTGAGAAACTTTACCTGTGTTGTTGAATCAGAAGCAAAATGGGTTGTATAAAAGCGTTTGTTGTTCAATATACTAATGTAGCCACCCGGTGCCTGTACAGTTTCTTCGGCATTTAGCCAAATGTGCTGATAGCCATATTTTGTACCTAATGCTTTTAGGTTGTTTGTATTTCCATTAACTTTAAAAGAAGTAGCCACCAGTTGTCCTTTATACCAAAAAGGGAGATCGTATTGGTGTGCTTGTTTGGATAAAGCCTGAAAAATATCAACCAATAAAGGCTTGTTAAGGCCTGCAATTTTAACCAGTGCAGTTGTTCTTTTCATTTTTACACCCGGATAGGCCCGATCTTCTGATGCACTAACGGCCTGTACAGTTTCATCTTTTTTAAAGAAAATCTTTTCGGGATAAGATTTTTGAGCCAGCCCAGGATCCAGTTTAAAGTTCGATGTTTCATCTACAACCAGGGTATTGTGTGCCACAGTTTGTTTTGCCCAGCTTTTGTTTTCAGGCAGATAGTCGCCCCCTTTTTTGGTTTCGATGTTTAAAAAGCGTGCAGCTCCATAATCGGGGAAAATTTCGGTGCCATTATCATAGTACAAAATATTGAGGCGGTCAAAATGACCGTGACCCATCCCTTGAGATGCAGCCTTAAACAGTATACACTGCTGGTCTTCATTTGTGCCCGATCTTAATATGCCCAGGCCACCTTCCTGTCCGTTTAGTCCATCACCAATCCATTGTGAACTGTATAAAAATGGTTTGGTTTTTCCTTCGGCAATGGCCGCGGCTATTTTTAAACCAGCATCAGATACGATTACCTCATTTTGCCTTTTGGCAATATCCAGCAACTCTGGTTGTGCTTTAATATCTGCATATGAAATGTCAACGCCGTAAACCAGCTCTGCTGATTCATAGGTTTTATCTTTAATGGCATCATTAATTGGGAAAAAAGTACCGTCTGTATACGTCAGTTGTAAAGAGGTATTAATGGCTTTTGCCAGCAACTGATTCCGGTAATTAAATATCTGGCGCTTTGGTTCATAGTTGTTAATTGCTTTTGCAAAAATAACAAAGGGCAAAAGTGCATAACGTTGGTAGTAAGGTCCTTCAGTATAATAGCCATCTGGCGAAAAAAGCTGGTCAATTTGCGCCAAGTAACCGGTTTTACCATCTTTTTTTGAACCCATTATAGCTGTTTCTACATATTCGGGCTTGTTTAATACATAACCTGTCATGCCTACAGCGGCAATATCCCAGGTGCCATGGTTATGGATTTTATCAAAAGTTTCTTTACAGTCTTTTGTGAAAAACTCCATCATTGGCATAAAAAGCTTGGTCTCAATTATTTTTCTGTCTTTTGGACTGATGCCGTCATAAGCAAGGTCGTAGCCCTGTATAGTATATACCTGCCACACAAAATCGTTTAAGCTTTGCCAAAATATACGGCCAGCCAGTTGCCCTTCTTTACGTTTAGGATGCAGAGGCCATTTTTCATAACTTTCGGCATATTTTAATAAAATGGTACTGATGTAGTCGGCATATTTTTGATTCCCCGAAATTTGATAGGCGATGCCACAGTTTAAAATGTGGGTGTAATTTTTTTTATGCTGTTCATGTGTAAATCCGCCACCGCCATCTGCCGGAGTTGGTACGGAAAAACCTTCTGCAAGCGCTTGGTCTGCATCTGATTTAGCAGATGCATATGATTTTTTTAATAAGGGATATTGTTCAATCCCCTTCCTAATTGCAGGTACATTTTTTTTGGTCATCATAATGCTTGGATGCTGGGCAACCGAACAAAAGGATGAAAGAAGGCAAAAGGAGAGCAGCACTAACTTTTTAAAGTCGTTCATACATGGGGATTTTGGTGGGGCATTAACTCAAATATTTGTCTGAGTTAATTTTGTTGTGATTAATTTTTCTGAATCAGTTTTTGAGCTAAAAACCCAGTTTTGCTAATTTGGTACATGTCATGGAGATGTTCGGCTATTGCATTTTCTGCAGCATCAGCATCTTGGTTTTCTATTGCTTTTAAAATTTTATGGTGTTCTCTTTTAGATTGAAGGCCTCTGTTTTCTCCACAAAGTTTGTTTTGGCCAATATTCATAATCAGATCTGGAATCAGGATCAGGATCATCGATTCGATTACTGAGTTTTTTGATGCCCTCGCAATTTTAATATGAAAAATCATATCTTCCTCAATTGCCTCCTCTCCCTTATCTACTTTATTGTCAAAATCAACAAGTGCTTCTCTTAAACTGATCAGATCTTCTTCAGTTCTTCGCTCAGCAGCCAATTTTACAGCATCAAGTTCAAGGTAATAACGCGCTTCCAATAAAGCATTAAAGTCATCTTTGTTAAATTTAATGATGTCTGTAATTAAATTGTCCATCACTTTAATGCCCATACCGGCTACATATGTACCACTTTGAGGATTCGTTTTTAAAAGACCGTAAAATTCTAGTTTTAAAATCGCTTCGCGCACATGGCTTCTGCCCACCCCAAATTTTTCTGCTAAAACTCTTTCGGCAGGCAACCGGTCTCCGGGCTGTACCTGCCCTGAAATGATCAGCTGTTTAAGCTGGCCTATAATTTTATCAGCGGGTGTTTCTAATTCAATTGACTTTATGGTCTCAATAAAAGATTTCATAAAATAATATTTGGTTAACCAATTAATTGGTAGACCAAATATATAAAAGACATTCACAACAACAAAATATTTGCTATAATTTTATGTGTAGGACTTAGGGGAAGTGAAAATTATTTGTTTAAGCCTGCTTTAGGCCACTTTTGGTATTTATTATATTAGAAATGATACAAATATTTTGGTTCAGTAAATCTTCCTGACCACAATTTGATATTATGAAGTTTGATTGTACCGTGATCAATCATTGGCATTAAGCGCAAATTATTTTACCAAAATCAAACTTTTAAAAAATAAGAAAATCAAAATATTCAGCTTAAATTCGGAACATGAGTTATAAAACTACTTATAAAGCAGCAAGTACCATTGCACCTGCTATAGCGCAACATTTTGTTAAACTACATACAAACGCTATTGCACAGGGCGAGATTGACCTGGCTACACAACCCAGTACAAAAATTATAGAAACCATTATTGATGTTGCATTTTGGAGCAGTTTAAGAAAAGAAGAGAGGCATTCACCACGCATATCCATTGCTTTTTTGCCACCTGCCCAAACATCAAAACCTTTGCGTTTTGCTAAAAGATTGGCTTTAAATGCAAATACATTAACTAAAATAGCACCCGGTATAGAGCGTTCCGGTATCCATTTGGGGGTTTGGGAGGAGGACGGCGCGCTGTATATCTGGGGCACCACCTTAAATATTCCCAATTTTTGTTTTGTTGTTGATGTATCTGAACCCGGACTTATTGTAATTAAGCACCGCCGTATTTATGGCATTGGCAAGTATACAAATGTAGCAGTTTTAAAAGGCGAGCAAATTAGAATTGTTGATGGTTCCAGTTGCAACAACCGCGATTGCCAGCCTATATTAAAGGCTTTACTGGATTTAACCGTTTTAGCAAGCTGGAACGACCCAATCAATATTTTAATCCAGTTTGCCGTATCCATGCGTGTGCACGGGCGGGGTGGGGCACTGCTTATTGTACCTAAAGATGATCAGAACTGGCAGGAGTCCATTATCCATCCTATACAATATTTGGTTGATCCGCTATTTTGTGGCCTTTCCAATCTGGCCAAACAGAGCGGTACCACGAGTGAAATCTTTTCACAGGGTGCATTGCGCCGTGAAGTAGAGCACCTTGCCGGCCTTACTGCCGTAGATGGTGCAACCATTATTAACGACCAGTTTGACCTTATTGCTTTTGGTGCTAAAATTGGCCGTGCAACGGGTAAGCCTACTGTACAGCAAATTGCTTTTTCCGAACCTATAGTAGGGGGAGAAGATAAAATTTTGTATCCCGGCCAGTTGGGCGGAACAAGGCATTTTTCAGTAGCACAGTTTGTAAACGATCAGCGTGAGGCTATTGGTTTAGTGGCTTCTCAAGACGGGCATTTTACTATTTTTAGCTGGAGCAAAATTCAAAATATGGTTATGGCACATAGAATTGAAACTTTGCTGCTCTAATTAATTAATACGAATTTCTAATAAAACAGCCTTGTACCTTTTCATTTTTTGATGCAGGGTCTAATACCTTATATTAATATTTAATGATTTTTAGTAAAGCCGATAGTATTGCTCAGGCATATTTGCATCCGCCCACCAAAGAGCAGCTGCTGTTTTGCGAACAGATGTCGGTTTTTTTGCAGGCAACAGATGAAAACCGCTGCTTCGTTTTAAAAGGCTACGCAGGTACGGGCAAAACAACTTCAGTGGCGGCATTGGTAAAAGTGTTGCCTAAATTTAATCTTAAAAGTGAGTTGTTGGCACCAACCGGGCGTGCGGCTAAAGTAATGAGCCAGTATGCAAGCCGCAAAGCCTTAACCATTCATAAAAAGATTTATAGAAAAAGATCAGCAGCCCTGCCTGACATGTCTTTTCAACTGGCACCCAATCTAGCCGAAAATACCCTGTTTATTATTGATGAAGCATCTATGATTGCCGATGAATGGAATGATGCAGGATCTTCAATTTTAAAAGATCTGCTCGAATTTATTTATCAGCCAGAGCAGAAAAGCAAAAACTGTATGGTTTTATTTGTTGGAGATACGGCCCAATTGCCACCCGTGGGCAGTTTAGACAGTCCAGCCCTAAATGAAAAATACTTAAAAGATACTTTTGGCCTGTCTGTTGCTTCTGTAGAGCTAAAGGAAGTGGTTCGGCAGGAAAAAAAATCGGGTATTTTAGCCAATGCAACTATGCTAAGAAAGCAAATTGCATCAAACCCTGAAAATCCTCTTCCAAAATTCTTAACCAAAGGCTACAAAGATATTTTTAATATGACCGGCGCACGTTTGGTTGAAGGGCTGGAATACGCTTACCGTAAGTTTGGCATTGAAAACACCTTAGTTGTTTGCCGTTCAAATAAATCAGCAAATGTGTACAACCAGCAAATTAGGGCAAGGCTGCTGTACCGGGAAGAAGAACTAACGGGAGGCGATCAGGTGATGGTGGTGCGTAATAATTATTTTTGGTTGCCTGATAACGAGGAAACTGCTTTTATTGCCAATGGAGATATGGCTAAAGTGATCCGTGTGCGCAATGAAGAAGAGCGTTATGGCTTCCGTTTTGCTGATGTAACTTTAGAGTTTTTGGATTTTCCTTCTGCAGGGCAGATTAGCTGTAAAGTTTTGATGGATACTTTAAATATTGAAACGGCAAATTTGCCTTATGAAGCACATAAAAAGCTTTTTGATGGCTTAAAAGAAGACTATGCACATATAACCAACAACAGGCAGCGTATGCTGGCCATTAAGCAGGACCCATTTTTTAATGCATTACAAATTAAATTTGCTTATGCTGTAACCTGTCATAAGGCACAGGGCGGGCAATGGGATGCTATTTTTGCAGATCAGGGCTACTTAACAGATGAAATGGTTGATCTTGATTTTTTGCGCTGGCTTTACACGGCAGTTACCAGAGCTAAAAAAGAATTGTATCTTGTAAATTTTGCCAACATGTTGTTTGCTGGCAATATTGAACAGGATTATTTTTAACAAATACCTATGATGAAATTTGCATTTACACTCAAAAATAAACTGAAAATAGCAGTCTTGCTGTTTGCGATTATGTGCTGTACATTACTGATCCGTTTTTTAGAAGACAAAAGTATAAAGAAAATTAACCAGTCTTTTATATCTATGTATAACGACCGTTTAATTCCAGCCACAGATTTATACTTTATTGGCGAAAACCTGTATCAAAAGAATGATGTGCTTCAAAATGCATTGATTTTTAATGCACAAAATTTAAGTCTAAATTTGGTATCCGACCAGTTGAACAAGCTTAATAAAAATATAGATTCGGTAATTACCAAATACGAATTAACCCTTTTGGTCAAGCAGGAAGCTGTTTTTTTGAGTGATTTAAAAACAGTGCTGAGCCATCAGCGAAAAATTGAAAACGATATTTTAAGCATTACCGCAACGGATGTTCAGAAAGCGCGGATTGTTTATGAAGCAAGTGGCAGAAACGCAGCTGCAGAAACGATAAACAAACTTTCTGCACTGATCAAAATACAATCTAAAGTGGGGGATGAGCTGCTTAAGGATTCGGCTCCAGTAGTTTCCGGCACTAATATTTACTCTATTTTTCAGGTGATTTTGGCTGTTTTAATCGGTGTGCTTATTGTCGCTATAGTTGCTGCTTCTAATGCAGTAAGGGTTGAGTATGATAAGTTTAATTTAAATTAAAAAGCAGACTGCCGTTTTGAAAGCAGCCTGCTTTTTATCATTAAAACCGGCCTCTCAGGTTAATTTCAAAAGAACCGTTCGAGTAAGAGGTCAAAGCGCTGGTTTGTGTTGAATAAAAACTGCTGATGAGGTACTTTTTCTTATAATCAAGCCCCAGTCCAAAGCTTGTTGATTTGGTACTGTGATAAATTGCGGTTAACACAATCTGCTTGTTAATTACAGTTACTTCAGTGCCCAAGTCCCAGATATTCTTTAATTTTCTATAGCCACGATAAACTACTTTTGGCTCAATACCTATTCCATCTGCTCCTTCGTTTATATCAATCTTATAGCTTGATGCAGTATAAAAAGTGCTTTGATCGGCAAGGTTTATCACTTCTTTCTTAAAAAAAGTTTTTAAATTAGGGATAGAGGCCTCAATTCTAAATTTGTTAGAGGTATAGCCTATCCCAAAATCGCCATCGAGATAAGTTTCACGTTGATTATAAGCAACAGCAAGTGGGTCTCCGTTGTTGCCAACAATGTCTCCATTTGCTAAAGTTTGATTTGTAAAACCAAAAGATAGTCCAAAATGTAAAGTTTTACCTTCGTTATTTAAAGGTAAGTGGTAGGCGTAGGTACCAACTACTCTCGATTGACCTTGCAGCCCGGATTTTTCAAAATTGATGTTAATGCCTAAAGCGGCCTTATTCTTACCATAATCAAAAGTTAGGTTCTGTATAGAGGGTGATCCAGGAAAACCGCTCCACTGTTTTCTGTAGGCTGCATTAATATTAAGCCCCTTTTCATAGCCCGCAAATGCAGGATTGCCTAAATAAGTATTATTATAATACTGGCTGGTTAAGGGATTTAATTGTGCTTTTAAGCTGTTTAATGATAGGAATAATCCTGCTGTTAATAGTAAAGTCTTATTAAATATTTTCATGTTATTGCTGTCTGATAATTGTAATGAACCCTTTTTGCTTTAATTTGCCTACACCAAAATCAATAACATAGTAATAGGTGTTTTCAGCTAATGGAGCACCGTTTACGGTCCCGTCCCATGTATTTTTATAGCCTTTTTGGGTAAATAGCAACCTTCCAGATTTATCAAAAATTGTAACCACATTGTTTGGGTACATATCTATATTTTCGACTACCCAATAATCATTATAGCCGTCTCCGTTTGGACTAAGGATGTTTGTTGCTTTTACGGCCTGTAAATCTTCTCTTACCTCAACTGTATAACTGGTGCTTTGACTACAGCCATTGGCATTACTTACTGTAACGGTATAGGTTGTAGCAACCGTTGGGCGGATGGTTAAACTGGCACTGTATTGCCCTGAAATTATTCCGTTAGAATTGCTCCAAGCGTAATTGGTGCCTCCCGTGGCTGTTAAAATTAAGGTTTCACCTTTGCTTACGTTATCTCCTTTGCTACTGGTTATTACAGCAAGTGGGTTAGCAAAAATAGACAGATTTCCATTAATGTAAATGAAGTTATAATTCGAACTTATTCCGTTAGATGGTGTAAGTGCATAGTTTCCAGGTGATGAATTGCTGTTGCCAGCAAATGATACACTTGGTTTAGTATTTAAACTATTTTCATTGTCGTTGAACTTAAAGCCTGAATAATTAAGTGTAAATGATGGTAAGTTACTGCCCTGGCACATTTTTTTGTCGCTCGCCGTAACTGTTAATGTGGCTTTGCTGATAATTAAGTTTGCAGGTAAAAAAGTTATGATATAGTTATTCCCAGCATTTAAAGTACCGATTGTGATTGGATAAATATTCACATTTTCGCCTGCATTACGCGTTAAATTACCAGAAATTAAATCACCAGATATTAAACCTGAACTGCTATATGTTAAAACTGGGTCGTTATCGCCATAAACTTTCGTTTTTGCTTCAGCAGTAATGATCAGCCTTGCTTGACTTATGTTTAAATTCGCTTTTAGGATCAAATCGCTGTAGTTTGTGCCCGAAATGGTTGCCGTAACTTCCTGTACACCTGCATTGGTTAAAGAATTGTTGGCATAGCTCACGCTTGTGCCTGTTGGCAAAGTTCCGGTTATGGCCAGT
>Ga0116227_10014298_pt1 | contig 12142 bp, 9 predicted proteins | sample S1TSphgellanicum_FD_89693 | JGI IMG/M metagenome (GOLD analysis project Ga0116227, IMG submission 89693) | Host-associated microbial communities from peat moss isolated from Minnesota, USA - S1T2_Fb - Sphagnum magellanicum MG | ecosystem: Host-associated > Plants > Peat moss > Unclassified... | reverse complement strand
GGTCCACAACTTTTTTTTTTTTTTTTTTGAAAATTGGTTTGTTTGAAAAAAAGGAGGGTTTTTTTTTAAAAAACCAATTATTAATTTTTTAAAAATTTTTTTTTAGTTTTAATTTTTTTTTTTTTCTCCCCTTTTTTTTTTTTTTTTTTTTTTTTTTCTTCTTCCTCCTCCTCTATTTCTTTTTCGTTTTTCGTTCCTCTTCTCACAAACACAAAAATCAAATAAAAAAAAAAAAAGACATACCTTTCTACTGGATGACAACAAGTAGAGATAACAACCTGCACAACCCAAAAAAACCAAAGCTTGTTGCCACCCATGAACAAATCATAAAAAAATAGCAAGCAAGTAAAGCAAAGAATTAAATCAAAACAAAAACAAAGAAGGAAAAAAAAAAAAAAAGTGCAAGGAGGAGGCGCCCATTAATTTGGTTACTAGGTAAGTTAAGGTTAATGGGTTAGTAGGTAGGATGGGTTAATAGGTAGGTAGGGTTAGTAGGTAGGAGGGTTTAAAAACAAGTAGGGTCAATAGATAAGAAAAGGGGAAAAATAAAGGAAAAAAGAATTTATTTTTTAAAGGGGAATTATTATTATTATTATTATTATTATTTTAAAATCCTCCTAAACTGACCAAGAATCCAACCAATGCTTAATCGAGTTTCATCCCAACAAATCTCATTATGAGTTTTTCCCAAATGATGCATTGGTGGGTGTTGGTTCACTCCGGCCCTATGCATTGCTTTGAAGCCCCTCTAAAAATTGGACAAGTGTTTTCATTTGTGACTAATGTTTCGGACACACATTTTTGTTATTGACCAATCAAGGTTGGCATTCCATTTTTTGAAAAGGCACCCCCATTATTTTATTTTCATTTTCATTTTTTCCCATGATTTTTGAATGTATCATAATACAAAAGAAACACAATTGGGATCTTCTTCTTCTTCTTCTTCTTTTCAAATTTTCCCATGATTCTTGGAGGTTTAGGGTTTAGTATACCCTTTACTGACATTTCTTCAAACCCAAAAAATCCAATAACTAGTTTTGGCTAGTGTTTTTTTTATTTTTTTCAATTTTGTGATGTTGCTTGACCAATGATCATCCCTAATTGTATTTAGCCAAATTTGGCAATATTCAAAAAATGAAAGTAGAAAATCTTAAGTACCCTGTACACAATTGTGGTGATTTTTAAGAAAAAAAAAATTGGCAATTTTTTCAAAAACCTAGGGATTTGACAGAATATTCTTCTTAAAAAAAAACTTTTTAGCAAAATGGCGAAAAGTCGTCACCAAAAATTTCACTAGTTCTGACCCTTGACTGTGGTTCTCAATAATAAAGAATAAAAACACTTTTGTCCCATAAGTGAGGTTCTTAAAAATCAAAGAATCGAGTCAAAGAACCTACCCTACAATGTCGGCCCTTTGCCAGTTTTTTTTAATGAAAACCACCAATCCTTCCCAATTTTCATGAATAGAATTGAAGGTTCTTTCAATTGTGGAAATTTTCTAAACCCTAATCCCTAAACCCTGGAACTCATTTTGTGATGTCTCACAGAAATCACAAAAGACCCATTTCAAGAGATCCCCACAATCTGCAGCAACCCACTAGGGTCACCTTTCACGATGTTTCAGCCATGGATGGATTTGAAGTACCACAAGTGAAAGAAATTAAGGTTGTTTGTATGTGGTAGAATTGGAACCAGGGTGAACCTGCACTTAGAACATCCCCACCGGTGCTCAGTATGTGACCCTGCAAAAATATTTCTCGCATCCAAGTTTAGTTATTTACCTTTTTGGAACCCCATCCACAAGATTGAAAGAGCAAATAGGTGGGAATAACTAGTAGCAAACCACCTGGACCACTCATTATGATTGACCAATCAAAAACAGGGAGCAGCAGACATATCATATTTATTAGACTCTTCTTTAGCAGGTGCACAGCTTTGCTGCGCTTTTTACCAGCCTCAGCAAACTGAGGAAATATGCAGGAGAAAAACCATTTTCCTGAGCCAAACCGGCAAATGTTGACTTTTCTTCATCCATTTTCAATGTGCAGGGTCACATACTGAGAACCAGTGGGGATGTTATGGTACCTTCACGTTCGTGACTAATGAAGGCCTAAGAAGCTAATAATAATTGAAGGAGGAAATGTTAAATTTGGTGTTTGAGACCTGCTTTAGTTCAGGGATGGGATCTAACTATGAAGGAAGGTTGTTTTGTTTTGTAGTTATGAGATCCACTGAACCGGGATGCTTCAGTTCTTGTTCTTGGTGTCTTTGGAAAGCTCTCGATGAGGAGGGGTGCATGGGCTTGGTTCCAATGACAATTGGACTTGTGGGACAAAAGTTCTTGAATATTGAATGAATTTCTTCACTGAAAATTCAATTAAATCGTAGCTGAAAATTTCGGAGGAATTGGAATGTGCCTTTGGTGTTGTTGGAAAGATCTTTATGAGCAGGATTTAATGGAATTTATTGATTTTGGATTCAGAATGTGGGAGATATTGATTTTAAAAGTGATTTCTGCCCCTGAAAATTCAAATAAATTCCAAAAAATCAGGTTTTGGAAGGAAAAATCAGTTGAGGACGTGGTAACACTTGGGCCACCGGCACAGGCCACACTAGTATCTATAATGTTTAGTAGCAACCCATTTTATCTACTCCTATCCCATAGGCAACTGCAGTGGTTAGCCATGTACTATCCATTCAAATGTATCTATCTACCTTGTAGCCACCAAGTGCCTTAGCTACTTGCATAGGAGGTTACCACCTACATTCCCCACCTACTATCTCATGAGACTTACCCATTTTCACAAGTAGTTCCAAAGGTGGTGTTAGGGGGAAGTATGAGGGGATAGGTTACCAAGGTAACTTGGTTCTCGTTCATCAACAAGCTAATCATAATGGGTTTCCATTGGATGGTGCATTAATGCGTGTTGGTCATATAATCCTCTCTCTAGTTCAAAGCTATCGCTAATGGGTTTCCAATGGATGGTGTTGGTTGTCTAATTTTCTCTCTACTACAAAATTGGTCTTTTATCACTAGTATGTGCTTTTGGAAGCTTGATTTTCATGTGTTGGATATTGCATCCAAAGTTTGTTTGTTTCTTGACATATGGTCCATTTTGAGGGAAATTATAAATTTTTAATTTGTTGGCAAACAACTCCACAAGGTTAATATGGGTAAACATTTAAGCAATAAAGGATCTTAATGATGTGGCTTTAGATAGAACTATGTGTTTAGTGTGTGATATTTGCTTAAATTTCAAAGCATGTCGTGTAATAATTTTTCCATATTTTGTCATGTGTTCTACTTTAGCTCAAACATTCTTGTGTGAAATATTGTAAGATAAGTCATCTATTGTGTGTTGTATTTTAATGAGCATTCCGCAATTTATTTTGTAGGGAGAATGTGTTTGCAAGATTTGACCACTTTAAACTTGGGTGCATGGTTATAGATTTTGGGCTCAAGCCAAGGGTGATTCATGCTACAACATTCAAACTAAGGTTGAACATATGGTGTATGAAGTTGAAGCCAACAATTCACAAATCTAGGAATCTGACGAATGAATTTGAATAAGATATAGCAAGAAGATATTTTTTATTTTCAAAATAAAAATGACGTTTAACATATGATGTATAGTCATGGATTGGCAAGGAGTTATTCATGTTACAACATCCAAGCTAAGTTCAAGCCCAAATGCAAGTCTTAAAAATGTCACACACAATGGATCATGTTCATGCATAGGAATGTATCGTTATGTGCACCAATGGCACAACAAGTTGTACCTATTGCCTCAAGTCTTTTAAACATACATAATTCTTTATGACTTGCACCTTGAAGATTTTAATTGCATTTATAACATGTATCATTTAACAAAGATGTGCAACTTGTGTGTTTTTTTCACAAGGTGAACAGATTGTGCATTGTCTTTCAAAGTATTGTAAAAGGCATGATCAAAATCTAGTGTGGACATTGAAATGTCATGTGATTCAAAAGGGAATTTCAACTCATCATCAAAATATGTTTTGAACCCTCTATGTAAGTTCAAATGATTTTTTTTTTGTTACAAGTTCATTATATACATAATACAACACAAATGGAACAATAAATTTAACAAATTTATAGACATATAAGTATTCTTGAATCTCATGTCATGAAATTTCCAACATTTCATATAATGTTAAACTTAATAGACAATGACACTCAAGTTTTCACTATTTTGAGTTATGCCACACAAATACATACATGTCCAACAATTGTGTTCAATGTCCTTTTACTATGGTTCATGCATGCATGTTCCTATGTAATACTATGATCTATCCATACATGGCTTTTTTATTAGAGACATGATGTGGACTACATTATTCAAACCCTAATTCATTAAGTCCAATCTTATAGAAGATACTTTCAATAATTATCTATCATGTTTACTTCAAACACACCTACCATAATTAAATAACAACATATCAACCATGTACCCTACTTGGGAGTGTTATTCTATGAACCCACCTTTAAAAGTTTTATTTGTCATGGTATTCTAATTTGAAAGAACTACCTTCATCTATTGGCCAATTGAATGCACTCTAAAAGTTTTATTTGCCATGGTGTTCCAACTTGAAAGAACCACCTTCATCTATTGGTCAATTAAATGCACTCTAAGGTTTTAATTTGTCATGGTGTTCCAACTTGAAATAACTATGTTTATCTATTAGTTAATTGAATGCACTCCAAAAACTTTATTTATACGAGTTGAGAGAACTACTTTTATCTATTGGCCAATTGAATGCACTCTAAGAACTTTATTTATACAAGTGTCCCAACTTGAAAGAACTACCTTCATTTATTGGCCAATTGAATGCACTCCAAATTTTTATTTATAAAATTTCTCAAACTTGAAAACATTGTGAAAAAAATACATTCATCTATGGGCAAATTGATTGCACTCAAAGCACTTCATTTGTCAAGGCATTTCAACTTGAAATAACTACTTTCATTTATTGGCCAATTGAGTTTATTCTAACTTGAAATAACTACTTTCATCTATTAGCCAATTGAGTACTTTCCAAAAGCTTCATTTGTCAAGGTGTTCCAATTTGAAAAAAATACTTTCATCTATTGGTCATTAAGTGCATTTGAAAATCTTGATTTGTGCGAATGTTACAACTTGCAAGAATTACTTACATGTACATTGGCCAATTAAATGCACTCCAAAAAATTTAGTTGTGAAAATGGATGAGCTTGCAGGAATTACTTACGTATATTGGCCAATTTAACGCATTCAAGGAACTTAATTTGTTCAGGTGTTTCAAGTTGAAATAATCACTTTCATCTATTGCCAACTGAATCACTAGTAAAAAACCCCTCTTTTTCAACCAACCCATTTTTGATTTGACGTCAACTTCAACTATGTTTCAATTTTAATTTTTTGAATATTTAAAAAAAGTATTCACAATTGCCAAACAAATTGAGCTGCCTATTCTTTTGGTGGACAAATGAAGGCAAATCCCAACTATTTTGGAATTCATGGAATATTTTTAGCACCCACATGGTCTACAATTGAATTTTAATTGAAACATTGATTTGGAAAATTACATGGTCTATAATCAAGCCTCCTAGGGTGGTGTGTCAACTAAGAAAGTCCCATGTTCAACTACTTTGGTCAATTACAAAACATAGTGATGGATGATAAATCACACATGGATGGATGACATTGAGATTGGGATTAATGTCTTCGTTGTAAGTCCACGACATGATTGTCTCTTGATTACAACTATAAGTTGAAAGGCAAAAAACGAATGTTGGGCACTCTTACATACTATGTCAACACTTCAATTGCAAATGCTACTTAATAAACATGACAACAACCATTGTGCCATGTTCTACAAACATTGGTATGCACGGTTTTGGTTTTAAGAAACACATATTTATTGAAGTTGTCAAAGCCAACAAAGCCACAATGATGAAAATATCTTCCTTCTCTTTGAAAGACCTCAACAGGTAGATTTTGAAAACTATCAAATTAATTGATGATTTGTTATAAACATTCAAATCCTAGGTTCCATGATAGATGGTGGGCAAAAATGACTCAGTTTCCAAGAAAACATTGTACACATCAAGATGTGATCTTTCACTTAGTTCCTTATCAAAAGAAATTTGGCATTGAAAAAACAAAAAAAACTATTTTTTAAAATATTTCAATGCATTAAAAAAATAAAATGGACAAGGATAGCTTCATGCCCAAAAAAAGAAAGGTCTTTTTTATCCATAGAAGCAAGGCTAAAATGTAACCAAATTATTTGTGACTACATGCAACTAATTGTTGTTTACAACTAACATTGGTTACATTTGGGACCAAAAATCACATCACACATTTTTTGACTACATTTTATGACTATGTTGTTAATATTTATAGGTTTTTCATTTTTCCAATGGAATGAATTTTCACATTATTTTCATCTTAGAACGCCTTTGTATGGTCCATTAGTTACAAAAGTGACCAAAAAATGGTAACTAATACTTATTTATACATTAAGTTATGTACTAATTTTGTTTAGGGTAACTCATGTGTTTTATGTTATGGTAACTAACAATTATGTATAATAAGCTGTATGTACTCCACATTCATAATGGTATACATATGTATTATTTTTATGGATTAGTTAAACATGGTTTGAAAAAACTATTATTGTATATTAGCCTCATATTAGGGTATATGTAAAGGTGGCAATACATTAATCATCCATAGGTGTATAAAAAACAAGTACAATAATTATTATAGAATTATTGTAATTAAATTAATTACCCAAAAAAAAAAAATAGAAATAATCAAATTATTTAGAACTTAAAATTTATAATTAAAATCCATATTTCATCTTTTTACTTTCATCATAATGTAATTCAAGTAATTAGTGTAATTATCATCATTAATGTAAAATTAATATATCTATTATTTATAATGACTTATTTACAATAAATAATCTTCCAACAGAAAAATTCACCCTAATTATTATTATTTTTAAAATGCTAAAAAAATATTTAAAATTTTATAAAATATCAAATTGCACTTAGTAATAATATTGATAACTTAAAATTTAGATTAACATTTAAAATTCTTATGATAATTTTATTATAATGTGAATAATTAATGTACTTATTGTAATTAAAATAATTCAATTATGGTAAATTATTGTATGTAGAACCTATAATATTTTACTGAAAGTGAAAAATTATTATTATAACAATAATTTTAATATTTTACACAATAATAAAAATATAAAAACTATAATAAAATGATTTTAATCAAATTAATTACTATAAAACCATTTCATTTACAATAATTATATATTTGTTTAATAATATTATCATAAATAATTATATAATATTTCAGCTATTTATACGTTATAAATTATAATTATTTGGGATCTAAGTTTTGTACAATAATTATATTGTAATTATCGTAAATTATTGTATTTGTAACTTAAAATTACTTATTTATTGTTAAAAATTATTAACATTACAAAATATTCACATTAATTATTCATATTTTTATAGTTATCAAAATTAATTATTGCAATTATAATAATTTAATGAAAGTTCATGACTATATGTTTGGTGTATATTTTTTGAATTTCATCTTTATGTGCATATTTTTATTTAAATTGGCAATTTAAATTGTAAATGTTTTTGTCACATTGATGATTTCACCATATGTTTATGACATTTGAATAAAATACAATATGTAGAAAATCAAATGTGAGGAAAAAATGCAACCTATCTTGCAACTACCCCACATGTCATCTTTGTGGATTGTGATTTAGTTGCAATGATTTATTGACAACCTTTTTTGAGGATACCTATCACCTTTGGTGTATAAGAAAATACACACAACTTTGTGCCATTGTGTTGTTTTTTTTTTATGACACCATTTTTACTACAAATTGGTGTGCAACTTGGGGTTTAAAACTAGATTCCAAGGATGTTCAAGGAAGGGCGGGCATGAAAATAAAAGGGAATATGGTACAATCACTCCCAATGGAAACACCCAACATTTCACTTTTTTTTCCCCTTCCCCTTGTTTTTATGCCATTTCATGCCCTTCCCTCCCATGCCTCTTTAGGCAATTAAAAAAATTCAATCACCATCCAACATACTCACACCATTGGATGGTGATTGAAATTCTTTGATCACCTAAGATGTAAAATGGGGGATGATTTCTTTTTCCCCAAAATGATAACACATGCCCCACTCCTTTCGGTCACCATTCGATAATGGGGGTACATCAGATGGTAATTGAAATTTTTTGGTCACCTTGAAAGGGGGAGCACATGTAATATCATTTTTGAAAAAAAATCATATCCCTCCATGCCCTCTTGGGCAAATGAAAAATTTCAGTTGCCATCCAGTCATGGGGGTGTGTCAAATTACAATTGAATTTTATGGTCATCGAAAAAATTTGGTTGCCATCCAACACAACCCCATTGTCCGATGGCGACCAAAGTTTTTCAGTCGCTAGGAAAGGGGTGTGTCATATGTTTTTGGTAAGCCTTTGTTGAACGCTTTCCAAAAACATGTGACATGCCCCTTTCCATGGTGACCAAAAAGTTTCGGTCGCCACAGAAAGGCGATCGAAAAACTTTCAATCATCACAAGGTTGGTGACTAAAATTTTTTAGTTGCCATAAGGTTGGTGATTGAAATTTTTTTGTCACCATAGGATTGGCAATCAAAATTTATTTTCGATTGCCATTTGTAATAGGGGTTGCCCAAATGTTAATGAAAAGTTTCTTATGTCCATCCAAACAAACATGATGGACATGGACTAAGATGGACATCAAAGTGACACCTTACACAAAATGGCCTCATCACATTGGTTTTGACAACCCTAATGAAAACATTTTATGGACAATGTAGTGTGTTTTCACCCTTGGGCTTTTCATGGGCTATTCTAATGAAAGCAAAGTTTATTGAATTTGGGATGTTGTGCAATGAAAGATCATGCCATCAATGGTGAGCAAAATTGCCACGGTTAACGAACGCATAAACTACTTAATCTTTTTGATTAATTCTATTGGAAAGTCCAACATTGCTGCCTTAGTTGACATGACAACACCATCAACTATTGGACAATTAGAGTAGTTGGAGCAAAATGTCTCACCCATGGAAGAAATTCTAGCTAAATTTCAGCCAATATGTTCACTTGATCAACTCATTGTAGATCTTGAAATTAAGTTGGAACATACTTTGGAAATTGATAGATTTACAATGTTGATCAACAATTTATCAACATGAACATGACAAACTCTGACCATATTTGGTGATTGGATTTACCCACCAATGCATGCATGTAGTGCTTCTAATATTGATCCATTCATGGAGCTAATTAAATATTTAAAAGAGCTATCATTTCTCCACAAACACAAGAATGGAAGATGGTTATGGAAGATGGTTATGGAAGATGAAATGAAATCCAGGCTTGTAACAAAATGACACATGGAATTTTGAAAATCTACCATTCGAATCTTTCGTTGTCAATTGTAAATAGGTTTATAAGTTGAAGTTAAAATCAAATGGTAGTGTACAAAGTGGATTGCTACAAAGTTAAACTTATAGCTCATGTTTTCACACAAACCTATAGTTTGGACTACATAGAAACATTTGCTTTAGTGGCAAGATTGGATTCAATTCGAATCATTCTAGCAATTGTTGTCATGGAAGATATGCATATGGTGCAGTTTGACATCAAAACAACATTCATTTATGGTGACATTTTTTAAGAGCTATACATGGGCCAAGCAAAAAGGTTTGAAGATTTTTTTTCTCCACATGAAGTGTAAAAGCTTCAAAAATCCATTTATGGATTAAAATAAGCTTCTTGCAATTGGAACCAAAAGTTAAATGAATTTTTGGTGCGACAAGGACTTTTTCCCATTACTATGTGTTTATACATGAATAGTCTTCCCCCAAGTTCATTCTAGTCATATTTGTAGATGATGAATTTGCATGTAGTATTTCCATAGATCACATTACTTACACCATTAAACCATTTGTAAATACTTTTGACATACAAACAAATGAACTAGATTGTTACATTGGTTTTTGGATGAAATGTGATCATTTTCACCATCTTTTGTACATTGAACACATCATCAAGAAGTTTAGGTTTTTAGATGCAAACTTAATGTTAATACTTGTGAACACTAATACTCATAGTAGTTTAAAGGTTGGTGTGGATGATGTTGACACTACATTTCCTTATCAAGAAATAGTGGGCAGCCTTGCATTTGCTAGTCTTGGCACATGGGGCAAAAGCGTCCTTGGGTGGACCATTAAGAACATCACACCTTGATTTTCGTATACCCATCAAACTTTCAAAAATCATAGGAAACACTTCAATTAATTATTTCATAATTTTTTTAAAGGAGTACATTTATTAGGTTTTATAGATTTTAAAAGTTTAATAATATCAAGAATATTGTGTATTTTGGTGTTCTTTAATCATTGCATTTAGAAAAAAATTAAAAAATGTAACAATGGTCACTTTTCCTCAAACTTTTTGGTTAGGAACATAAATTTGAAACATAATTTGAAAATTTTCTTGGGATTTTTTTCCCTTTAAGGTAATTTCAAAGTCATTTTATTTTTAGGTTTTTATTAGGTAATTAATTGAATAAGTATAATTTAGTTATGAATTTTCAAAATTAAGACTATCAATTTCTAAAAAGACCATTTTAATTATGAATTTTAAAAAAAAAATTTTCATTTAAAAAATTCCAAGATAAATTTCAAGCCATAAATTAATGCATGCAATTAATAAACATGAGAAAAAAATAATTTATAGTTGTGAAAACATTTAGAGTAAAAGGCTTAGGAAAATGATTTGTGCATTTTTGGTTTTTTAACCATTCCTTAAGATGGTTCTTAGTGGTCCACCCAAAGATGTTTTTGCCCCATGGCCAAATATTGTCTATGTTGTTGTGTCTAAAGCAGTTAAGTTTTGTGTTCAGCTCACTAAAACTCATTGTGTTCATGTCAAACACATCTTGAAGTGTACTTGAAGGGTATTTAACATCTTGTCGTATGTTTTGGAGGTTCTAGTATGAATCACTCTTTCACTGCTTATTGTGATGTCAATTACATGTTGCTAACTTGATGCTTATAGTGATGTCAATTACATGCTGCTAACTTGATGACGACAAGGCAAGGAGTGGTTACATGTTGGTTTTGAACAATGGTCCAGCGAGCTAGGGAAGCCACAAGCAAACTCGCACTTTTGGGTCAACCACTAAAGTTGAATACATTACTAGTTTTGTGGCAACGAAAGAAGTTGTTTGGATGCATTGCTTTCTATCTTGTCTTCGACATCCACAATTGAATCCCACACCTTTGTTATCTAACAATCAAAGCTACATTCACTTGGTTTATAATCCTGAGTTTCCTAGATGCATCAAAAAATTGACATTCAATTTCACAATGTTCAGGAAAAACAACTTATAGGAGAAATCAACATGTCTTATGTTTCTTCCGAGCACCAAATTGTAGACATCTTCACCAAAGGCCTGCTAGTAATCAAGTTTCAACAACTAGGTAGTCTTCTCAAGGACTTACTCTAGTTGACCAAGATCAAAGTGAGTGAGACTAAAATTTTTATTCCCTATTGAACTGAGTTTAATTTTAATTCATTAGTGAACTGAATGAATAGCTTCTTGAAACTCTTCAACTATTGTTACGTTGCTACTCTGCATGGAGAAATTGGCCATCAATGTTTGACTATGTGTCTTTCTGCACAAAGAGAAAGACCAGAAACAATATATATGTGTAGTAATCATATATGAGCAACATATCAAAAAGTTCTGAAAAGATGTTTTTGACACACATGATGCTTGATAGCTCTTGAGTTCTTAATGCACCTTAGTTGTACAAATGCATGGCACAAACTTGAATAAAGATGCAGATTCTATTGTTATGATTCAGACTACCAACGTGTAAGAGTGTCTACCAATTTTAACATGAGTTCAATAGTCAGGAAATATTCCTCACTAAAGAATTCTATCTACTAGTTAACATTTTTGTAAAGGTAGATACTGCTGCTGGTTTGGGTCATCACCTGCAGGATGTTGTTGATATGACCATGATCAATTTGCCATTTGTT
>Ga0116227_10014297_pt1 | contig 12142 bp, 12 predicted proteins | sample S1TSphgellanicum_FD_89693 | JGI IMG/M metagenome (GOLD analysis project Ga0116227, IMG submission 89693) | Host-associated microbial communities from peat moss isolated from Minnesota, USA - S1T2_Fb - Sphagnum magellanicum MG | ecosystem: Host-associated > Plants > Peat moss > Unclassified... | reverse complement strand
TGCAAATGGATGAATTCGTTGGGCATATAGCCGTAGGTAAAACCCCGGGGCTGTTGCATATTAGTGATCTTCATGCCGGTAGTATTAAAGTACTTGCCTAACAATATATGCTCGGGACTATTATAAATTGGAACATAAGTTATCTATTGCAAATAAATATTAGTTAGTTTTATCCAAATTTTTGCTTTCTCAAACGATTGCATAACCCCCCTGTCTTGGATCACACATGAAAAAACGTTTGTTTACTTATGCAATAGTATTTTGTTCGGGCCTGTTCCTCGCACTGTCTGTTATATACTATGCCGAGTGGCGATACGAAGAGGATATTATGGACGTATTGGTCCAAAATGTTGACAATTCATGCCAAGGGCAAAGCCTTGCCAACAGGCTGGACACAGCTATGATGCTCACCCACAAAGTAGTGGACCCGATGCACGAGATCTACGGCAAAACCGATTTCTATCCCCTAAAGAACTTTTTTGTGTCACCCTCTTTCGCTATCTACTATTTTGGCAAAGACGCTTGCGGTGGTTATACCTCCTTCACTGCGCGCTTGCTGGGCAAGATGGGTCTGCACACCAGGTTTGTAGAGCAGTACGTGAATGGAACTCCTGGTGCTCACATCACACTTGCTGTAGAGCAGGGACAACAGCTATTTTTAATAGACCCGATGTTCAAATGGAGCATGAGGGACACGCTCGGTAACCTGAGTGATATACATACCGTGGCGGCCAACTGGGATTATTATTTCAGGCACAGACCATCACGTTACAGGCGTTCGTACAATTATAAAGGTGGCTGGACGTACACTAACTGGGACAAGTATGGCAGGTTTTCAAGAGGCATATACAATATTGGGGTAAAACTTGTCGGTGCTCCCAAAATGAATAGTATTTCGCTCAGAACTCACTTCCTGAACATTACTGAAGGTGTTTTTTTCCTTATCTGCTTGCTGCTTACCTGTCTGCTCGCCTATCTTATTAGGAGATATATGAGATACCGGAATATAAATAAAGGAACAACATCCGTCCAGGCTTAAGGGCTCCTCAAATTTTTGTGCTATTTATAGACTAACACACAGTGCGGAATGCATAGTGCTAATAATTATGTTTAAAGAAAAGCAAAAAATATTTTTTTAATACTTACTCACTCAGTACTTTTGACTTACAATTCAAAATTAATTGAACTAATAACCAGTCATTAACAATTGGAAAACGAACGGTTAACAATTGAATTGCGAGAGAAATTTTTATAAAGGATAAAGAGAGAATGTTATGAGAAAAATTACATGCTTTACAATAGCACTGTTCTGCTGTGTTGCAAGTGCTTATTCCCAGGGCAATTTTGTGAGAAAGGTCGGGATCAATCCAAATTTCCTCACTAAACACGGTGCGTACTTCAGTATCGAGGACACCCAGTCTGAGCTTGGCGTTATATTCCATTCTATACTGTTTTACAACGATGGTACCTTCTATATTGGTGGCAGTAGTTATGATAGCCGTATAAGCATGAATAAAAAACTGGAAGAGTACAATAACCCCAGCAGAGACCAGGCATCGCTGAGTATACAAGATGCATGGGGCAGCTACTATATAAGTAACGATACAATTTACATGCAGCGTTTTTCTTACAGCCCGGGCAACGACTATTCTGAAAAGACAATGGGCATGGTGGGGGTTATCAGCAGTGACAATTCTTTTAACATGATCAAAGAAACTTGTGACTGGTGCGGCATAAATGAATATTTTGGCCCTGAAGGGCACATTTTTCACAAGCCAATGGCTTATAATTTATACCCGCTCAACAGGCTGCCAGATCCAAGCCTGGCATGGTTCAGGAAAAAACAATGGTTCACAGAAGGTATGACCTACGATCAAAGAACGATCGTAGTTACGACCAGGTAGAAAATATTGAATGCCATACATAAAGAGAGCGCCCTTGCAAAGGCGCTCTCTTTATGTATCTATATGGCAATAAAAACAGCGTTCTAAGGGCTGCCGGTAATGGGGCTAATGCTTGGCCGTATTGGGTATATATCAATGTTCTCGTATGCTATCAGCGGGACAAGGTATTATTAAAAGCCTTTACTGACAAATATTGGCATCTATATACGGGAACATCCGCAAGCAAATTATCGGCATTAAGTATAAGCAAAATGGCTTATGTACTTTTGGTATAGATCTGTCGGTGAGGCTATATGCTCCGTTTGTCAAAGCATAGAACTAGCTCAACGCAGGGTACTATTGTGTGATCCGTGTTCGTATCAACCACCTAAAATAAAAGAGCCGATGCATGCACCGGCTCTTTTATTGAATATTTTTAATGGTCTTTAATTTCTCTGTCCCATCTTTTTAAGATGCGATACGTGAGAGCCTATTGCCACGTACATTTTCTGATGCTCTATGTAAGGCACTCCAAGTTCTGCACAGGCTTTCTTAATGATCTGGCTGATAACTGGGTAGTGAATGTGAGATATTTTTGGGAACAGGTGATGTTCGATCTGGAAGTTAAGGCCACCTACACACCAGGTAATGAACTTGTTTTTAGTGGCAAAGTTCGCAGTTGTTTTTAACTGGTGTACTGCCCACTCGTCTTCAATTTTATTGGTGGCTAAAGCTACCTGCGGGAAAGAAGTCTCCTCCACAGTGTGTGCCAGTTGGAACACTATGCTGAGTACAAAGCCACCCAGACTGCCATACACAAGATAACCTATTAGCCATGGGCCAAAGCCACACATGTATATTGGCAAGGCAATGTACAGCACAACATACAAAAGTTTAAAGCCCCAGAAAGTAACGTGATCTTTCAGCTTTAATTTTTTCAATGGCACAGTGCCTACTTTATTCGAAAAGTATTTCTTGTAGTCGGTATAGAACACCCAGAATATGTATAGCAATGAATACAGGAACCAAAAGTACAGGTGTTGGTACTTGTGTATCTTGTAGTGTTTTTGAGTGTCGCAAAGGCGCAGGAAAGGCTTTGCATCTATATCATCATCTATACCGTCAATGTTGGTATATGCATGGTGTACCACGTTGTGCTTCATGTTCCACATAAAGCTGCTGGCACCCAGGCAATCGAGACTAAAGGCAGCCATATTGTTCACCCAGTCACGCTTGCTGAAACTACCATGTGCACCATCGTGCATAATGTTGAAACCGATAGCAGCTGTAAGCAGGCCCAGCAGGCCACATTCAGGTATAGCTATCCATGCTACTGGCGTAAGAAATATAAGGTGGATGTAAACGAATGTATAAGAAGCCAGCAAAATAGCTGCTTTCCAGTAAAGACTTTTATTGCCGGTAGCCTCTATATTGGCTGTTTGGAAATATTGGTTCACCCGTTTCTTTAACTCAGTATGTACTGATGCTGTAGATGAACTAAATTTTGGAGTAGCCATATGATGCCAGATATTTTTTAAAACAGTTACTATATACTGCCTGACAATGTGCGATATACAAAAACACGTCGCGCCATTGAGGCGCAAATATCCGACATTTTAAAGGATACTCAAAATGACATTTGTAATTTGTTTGACATTTATTGCTTAATTCTTTGTTAACCGCAACAGAATGCCAATTTACGACAGCTTACATCTGTTCAGTGGTGCCATCGGCGAAGATGTGATATTGATGTACGTACAAGTCTTTGCCGAATAGAGACGAAATCTCGTAGGTGATAATAACGTCAGTGGTCCCAATGGACTTACCTCCGGTACTACTATTTACTGGGTCGTCTGGTAGCAATGCGTGTATGGTGCAGTTGTTCTTATTCTCAAGCAGGTACACTTCGGCTTCTGTATTTACACAGCCTGTAACGGTACATTTCGTTTTCCATTTTACCTGTATGGTTGCCTTGGTAGTATCGTCTGAAAAGTTCTTTGAATAATTGTGTATCGTGGCCTGCAATGAATCGGAAGCAGTGGAATACGTTATTCTGTTGAGCAAACCTTTCTCAGTACTGCTATGGCCGCAGCCCAAAAAAAACGTAAGTATAAAAAGAATAACGGTCGCAATAAGTAATGACGCTAATACCAGTATCTTTTCGTCGTATCGGTCGTAATATTTGTGATCTTTCATGGTCAGCTTCAATTTCTGATACAAATCTCGTTACCATTGGGCGGGGAATACGGATGATAACCCCCTATTTGCAATGGGAAAAACACCCTTTTGCATTAGCCAGATATTTGTAATAATGCATACGGCGCAATAATGAATATGCTAACTTTATGCTGCTATGACCGATAACTTATCTGTATTTATTGCCAAGAGCGATGTAAAGGCACATGACCTGGAGCATAAGCGAAAGATCAGTTTTAACATACAGAAGTATAATGACAGCGTGGTAAAAGGCAAAAAGCAATTTACTGACCTGGAAGCCGCGCGCAAGAAAGCGAAGAATATAAAGTGGAAGGCAATAGAGAACCTGGACAAGTACCTGGAAAACTTTGAACAGAACTTCACTGCACGTGGTGGTAAGGTGATATGGGCCGAGACCGTAGAAGAAGCACAACAGGCTGTATTGCAGATATGCAAAGAGAAGAATGCACGCCAGGTAGTGAAATCAAAATCGATGGTGACCGAAGAGATACACCTGAACACCTTCCTGGCACAACATAATATAGAGTCGGTAGAAACAGACCTGGGCGAATATATACAACAGCTGGACGGCGAAGCACCATATCACATAGTAACACCAGCTATGCACAAGAGTAAGGAAGACGTGGCCCGTGTGTTCCAGGAAAAGCTGGGTACGCTTCCCAATTTATCTCCGGCAGAGCTGACACAAGTGGCAAGAACTAACCTGCGCGAAAAATATCAAACTGCTGAGATAGGGATAACAGGGGGTAATTTTTTATTGGCAGATATAGGTGCGGTATGTGTGACGGAAAATGAAGGTAACGGCCGGTTAACAACAGCTTTCCCTAAAACGCATATAGCTATTGTAGGTATTGAAAAGGTACTGCCATCGGTAAATGACCTGCAACTGATGTGGCCTTTGTTGGCTACATTCGGTACCGGGCAAAATGTTACGGTCTACAATACCATTTTCACCGGCCCAAGACAGGCAGGCGAAAATGACGGCCCAGATGAAATGTATGTGATACTGCTGGATAACGGCCGTACCAACCTGCTACGTAAGGAAGTGCGCGAAAGTATGTATTGCATACGCTGTGGTTCTTGTCTTAATGCCTGCCCCGTGTATAAGAACATTGGGGGCCATGCTTACGGTACTACTTATAGCGGACCCATAGGTTCGGTCATTACACCGCATATGCGCGGTATGGAGGAATATAAACATCTGAGCTATGCAAGCACCCTTTGTGGCAATTGCACCGAGGTGTGCCCCGTGAAGATAAACATACATGGTATGCTGCTCGAGAATCGCAATATAGCAGTAGCCGAGGGCCTCAATACCACAAAGGAGAATATGGCATGGAAGTTATGGAGAACAGGTATGATGAACCGCACTATCATGAACCTGGCGCCTGCAGGCTTGAAAACGAAACTGGCCAATAAGGTTTTCAACGATACATGGGTAAAGGATAGGGCCGCGTTGCAGTTTGCACCAAAGTCTTTTAACCAACTGTGGAAAGAACGTAAATAATCCCTGCATTCATGAGAACAATAATTGTGTATGCTCCGCAACAGTCTGCGAGGCTGGAGTATGTACTGGACTGGCTGCTGGCCAGCAGGCTGAAGGTTCCCTATACACTGGTGCACCATGTAACAGAGATACCCGCTAATACGTTCTTTATAGCCTATGGCGCCCACTTTATACATGCCTTGTCTATACCTGCTGCCGGCCTGCTTACCGAGGCTGGTATACACCCACAGACCATAGCTATAGACAAGTGGTACGATATGCCTACCCTGTATGCTACTACTAACAAGAAAGAGGAGGACTATACGTTGCCTTTCGATGTGCTGTCTGCGCTATTCTTCCTGCTCTGCAGATACGAGGAGTACTATACCTACACGCCAGATAAACATGGGCGCTATCCCGCAGCAGAAAGCATACTCTTCAAAAACGGTTGGCTGCGCCGCCCCCTTGTCGATGAGTGGGTGCATACCTTTGGCCAGTTATTAGAAAGCTATACGGAGCCACTACCCAAGGCAACTTTTCATTTCCAGCCTACATATGATATCGATATAGCATACTCATACACGGGTAAGGGAATACAGCGCAATGCCGGCGGTTTTGCTAAAGATGCACTGGCAGGTAATATGCAATTGCTGCGTGAACGTGCTGCAGTACTTGCAGGTAGTCAGCAAGACCCGTATGACAGTTTTGAGTGGCTGACCGACCTGCACAAGACACGTCATATCTCGCCGGTATACTTTATTTTATGTGCGTTGCGCAATACTGCACACGATAAGAACATACTGCCCGGGCATCCATTGATGATAGAGCTTATAAAGCGCCTGCAACAGGATGGTGGCAATGTATTCATCCATCCATCATACTATGCGCTTGGGGGCGATGCGATAGAGGCGGAAAAGAAAGCCCTGGAGCAGATAACAAGGCGTACAATATCGTCATCCCGCCAACACTACATTAAGAACGTACTGCCACGCACTTATAGGCAGCTATCAGCTCTGGGCATTACCAGCGACCACAGTATGGGCTATGCCACACACCTGGGGTTTCGTGCAGGCACCGGCAGTTCATTTGCCTGGTACGACCTGGAGCGGGAAGTGACCACACCTCTTATTATTCACCCTTTTTGTTTTATGGATACTGCTGCGCTTTATGAGGAAAAGCTTGATGTAACGACCGCATTCACAGCCCTGCACTTAATGGCTCAAATACTGAAGCAAACAAACGGTACACTTACTACTATATTTCATAACTTTTCGCTGGGTAGCAGCAGGGAGTGGAAGGGCTGGGCACATGCTTACAAGGAGTTTGTGGAGGAGTTTGCGTAGTTATCCTACTTCTTAATCACCACTCTCGTGCCCACATTCACCATACTATACAGGTCATCAATGTCCGCGTTCTTAATAGCTACGCAACCGTCTGTCCAGCCTACGCCCATTTCTATCATGTCATCGCCGTTGGGCCATATGCCGTGTATACCTACATCGCCACCCATGCGTGCGCCCGCTGGTAGCAGCCCTCTTGCCTTCATCCTGTTGAAGCGGGCTATAGATGAATCATTAGGGTAGCTCAGCAACATGAATTTGCGGTAGCGTGATGCCGGGTTCTTACTGGCTATTTTAAACACACCTTCGGGTGTGCACCTGTCGCCTTCACATACCTTATTCTCCAGGGGGTGTGGGCCAAAAACAGCTTTGTAAATCCTTATAATGCGCCGTTTGTAATAGACCTTGATGTTGTAATTGGCTTTGTCGACCACCAGCATCACCGAGTCTTTGTTCATGGTATCTGGGTTTATGGGTACACGCATGTACTTGGGCTGCGGCGCCATAATAATGGTCTCGGTAACACGGTTGTTGCCTTGCACATATTGTACCTCGCGCACAATATTGCCTTTATTATCCCGATACTCTTTGAGCAGCTTCAGGTCTTTTATTGGAGCTACACGCTTTTCTTCTGCGGGTAGGGTGGGCTTTTTTTGCTGTGCGGTCGCTACCAGCCATGCTAAGGAGATGATAACACAAATTGCTATGCCCCATACTTTGTGTGCTTTTGCAAAATGTAGTTTCATATATCGTTATTGTTGTACTCTAACGAATATAAGAAAAAAAGAAGAGCTTTCCTATGGGCGCTCAATGAAGTGGCTCAATTTAAGAAGCCTGCTTAGCAACAGCCTTTTTATAGACAGGCACAGTAGAGCAGGGCTCTCCGTACATGATGGACTTGACCACCGGGCGCAAGTGGTATGTAGCAGTTACATATGCAGCATCTGGAATGGCTATATCACCGCAACCTTTTATGACCACTCTTTTATCAGCATAGTCATCAAGGTTTATGGACTTTATATTATTGATGATAACGCTCTTTTTTAGTTCTTCTACAGAGCCGAAGTAAACGTCTTTGGCAACTGTGTACAAGTACGTGGCGGCCAGCATATATGCCCACACGGGTACAATAGCATCTACAGTGCAGAATACTGCCACCTGCTTGCCTTCATATTGTTGCCAGTCGTGAGTTTGCAGGGCAGCGCGATAATCTTTTTCACGAAGTATCATTTCCCGGAACAGGAAAGGTTTCAGGTCGAACAACATGATATCACCATCATCAGGTATATACTGCGCAAGGTCTAGTGTGATGATGCCACTCTCCGCTACTTTATTTACAAATGGTTCCATAGTCTACGATGCAAATTTACGAACAGTTGAACGATATATAATCGGCAACATACTGCCGATGACCGTGTTTGGCACTATGCATATATAGTGACAAATTATAGTTTCTCACCCCTAAACAAGAAGGGCAGCTACTTAGCGTAGCTGCCCTTCGGTATACGATAATGTATGACCTACATATTAGAAGGAGTATACTTGATGGTTGCTTTGTTGATCAACAGATCCTGCAATTGCTGGCTTACAGAGTTCCTGGTCTGCATTTCCATTTGTTGCTTTTGCTGCATCAGCATTTGTGCTGCTGCAGGGTTAGCTGGTTTTTTCCACCTTTGTGATACGCTGATGAGGTAGATAGCGTCTTCACCTTTAATAGCAGGAGAAACTGTATTGACCTGGAAGCCAGGATAGAATGAATAACCCAGGACAGCCGGTACATAACCGAGATTGGCTACATAAGAAGCACCCAACGTAACAGAATCTGCATGCTGTACTTGCTGGCCAGACGTTTGTGCAGCAGCCTGCAGGCTGGTAACGCCCTTGTACTTAGCCAACAGCATATCTGCTTTCTTTTCGTTCCTTACCATGCCTTCCAGCATTGGTTTGATAGATGCTGTTATGTTCATTGTGCCTTTGTCTTGTATGCTTACCAGTTTGGCCACTACATTATGTCCATCGAGTGTGAACACATTTGACACATCACCTACTTTGGCATCATATATCCAACGTACCATTTCGCGGGCAGGGCCTATACCTTGTATCTGGAAGTCGTGAACCTTTATGTTCTCACCCACCTTCTTATCAAGTCCTTTTGCTTTTACTGCATCGTCAAATGCTGTAGCACTTGTATTGTTACCTGCAAATTCAGTTGCTTTGGCATAGATGCCGTTTACTGTGTTATCGCCAGCATAAAGAGATTTTTCGATAGTAGCGATCTTCACTGCTGGTTGTATATTCTTCTGTTCCAGTATCTCTATATAGTGATATCCTGAATAGTTATCATTTTCAACCTTCACGATCTTATTTTCGCCGGTATGGCCTTCGAAAACGAAATCACCGAACTCTTTAGAGATGCCAGTTTTTTGTGATACAGAGAATATGTACTCGCCACCGTTCTTGCTGCTGCCTTCATCGTCAGAATATTTAAGAGCCAATGCTTTGAAATCGCCACCTGCTTTTATTGCAGCTACAGCACTGTCTAATCTTAGTTTAGCAGCACTGTCTGTCATCATTTCTCTGCCCTGCGCCTTTGTGCGTACCAGTATGTGGCGGCACTTAACAGTATCCGGAAGTTCTTTGCGCTCCATCACCTTAGTGATCTTGTACATACTGTTGGAGTAATACGGACCATATACACCACCTACAGGCAGGGAAACAATAGAATCTTCAAAAGGTTTTGTAACAGCTTTTTTGTTTACCCAAACCGGTGCGTACTTGTTCTCTGAATTGCGATTGACAAAGCTTTCGTTGTCTGTGGCAGCTGCAAAATCGTTCTTGATCTGGTTCAGTGCGTCTAAGGCACGAGCTGTATCCTCGTGTGAAGGTTTGATATCGAAAGAAACATACTCAATGCTGCGTGAAGGTTCATCGACCTTGAACCGGGAGCTATACTTCTTAACGTAGGCTTTCAGATCATCGTCTGTAACCGGTACATCTTTATCTGCTACTGTAGTAAAAGGAACTTTTACATAAGTGATGTTTCCCGCCTGGTTGGCATCGTCTGCCTGACGCTCCAATATGAACTTAGGCGTATATACACCGTTGATGAACAGGAAGTTGAATTTAGTAACTATGTGGTTATGTATCACATAAGCCTTTACAGTTTCCCATGCCTTGCGCGCATTGCCAGAAGGGTCGTACTGGTCAGCTTGTTTTTCGAAAGCCTGTACACGGGCCGGGTCAAAACGGCCTGTTTCCGGATTGGAGAAGATGGTAGTGCCCTGTAGTGCGAATTGCTGTACCATAGGATCGGCGTTAGGGCTGTATATCAGCTCACGTTCTTCTTCTTTGGTAGTGGTCACGCCCAGTTTCTCGCACTCAACGCCAGATAGCTTTTCGTAGATCTCCAGTTTCAGTGCTTCCTCGTTCATTTGTGCACGAGTGGCCTCATCAAGGGTATGATTCTTACTATATAATGTATACAGCGTTTCAAAATCCTTCATGTTCTGTGAGTATTCCTTCACATCTATCTTGTCACCGTTCACTTTGACCACCGATGTGTTACGACCGAAGTAATCGCCGAACTTGCCACTTGCAGCATCCATTAAAATAAAGCCCACCAACGCAACGACGATAACGCCTGCGGCTACTTTACCATATTTATTCCTGATCTTTTGAATTACAGCCATAAAGGTTGTTTATAATTATTATAAGGTCTTGTTGTAAGGACGGCAAATTTATACGAAAAATCGAGATCATACACTAATTATATCAAATAAACTATTTGAGACATAAAAATGCGGCAATTTGACAGTGCGGTAACGTGATAATATAATATAGGTATTATTTTATATCTATTTGCTTTTTTCTTCCCGGTGTGTCATTAGGAAATGAAATTTCCGGTTCGGGTGAAAAAAAAGCAAATCGGTAATTATTTGTTAGCCGTTTCCTTTAAACGCTGTGTGATGGCTAATATAAATATTTTATAGCCTGTATTTTCTTGCCGATAAATTTCCGGTTTTTACCGGTGTCGGAAATTTTGTGGGAATCTACGGGCCTTTATCTGGAACAACCGCTGAAGAAAAGCAGTAGCGACCGGGCTGGATATTGACGCTGAAAAATTATGTCTTCCTTCCTGGAGCTTTTTATCTGAAACAAATATACGATGAAGGGGTAGGGGTTTCCAAATAAGGATATCCACATTTTGGGGCCTTGGCGCTGAATGGACCGACCAGATGGAGGCAACTACTTACCGGTATAGCTATTGCCTGCAGATGTTTGCCCGCTCTTTCTTAGGTCGTAATTGACAATATGGTGATGGGGTACGGAATGCTGGGTATGGTCGAAATTCAAGATGATGGATGTATATCCATTGCATGTGGTGCTACCAAAAGAATTGCTGATGGGGATCTCTATACAGTCGAACTTGACGATGGGCGATCTGAAGTCGTTAAATACTTTCCATTGTGATCGTGGCGGTATGCCATAACGGCTAAAATAGCTGTGTAGTAAATGAACGTGCTGGCTTAGGCCGAAAGTGTCGCACTTTTGAGCGCCGTTCGTATTACCTAACAAGCGCGCTGCGCCAGCAACATCATCGTTGTTGATGCAGCTAATGAATTCATCAGCGGTAACAAATTTATCTGGTGCATGCTGTTGCTGGCACGATGCTAAAACAATAACCAGAAAGAATATGCATAATGACCTCAACCCGAGTGTGTTTATTGTAAGATAGCTAAAGATAAGAAGATAGTAAAAAAAGAACTGAGGAAGTATACCTTAGGGAATGCCGTTCACAGAACGGTTCTTATTTGCAATTCCAGATGCCTTGCAGAACATCTGGAACATCATGGTAAATTATGTCGTTATTCTTGGAAAGCTTTGCGCGAAAGAGAAACGCGAGTTCGTAGCGAGGGTTCAAGCGAGGATGCTTGAACGAGCGAAGCGGCGTGTTGAGTGGACAGTGTGATAATAAGTAAGCCCCGGCGTTTTGCGTTGGGGCTTACTTATTTATAAATAGCTTAGTAGAAAAAGTGTTACTCACCCTCCACTACCCGCAGCTTCGCAAAGTTCAGCATGATCTTCTTCTGTCCGTGGCCCGGTCCAAATTCTATAGTGGCTATGCGATTGGGTGTGCCACCTTCTACTGCGGTTATTTTACCGAAACCAAACTTTTGGTGTTCTACGGTCATGCCGGTGGTCATCATGGCCGGGTC
>Ga0116227_10014296_pt1 | contig 12143 bp, 7 predicted proteins | sample S1TSphgellanicum_FD_89693 | JGI IMG/M metagenome (GOLD analysis project Ga0116227, IMG submission 89693) | Host-associated microbial communities from peat moss isolated from Minnesota, USA - S1T2_Fb - Sphagnum magellanicum MG | ecosystem: Host-associated > Plants > Peat moss > Unclassified... | reverse complement strand
GGTGTGCCAATCATCCGAATCCAAAATCTCAATGGATCAGACGCCTTCAACTATACGTCAAAGGACGACCTGCCCGACCGGATGCTCATAACGAGAGGTGATATCCTATTCTCATGGTCGGGAAACAGGGGAACATCGTTCGGTCCATTCGTTTGGGATAAGGATTTTATCGGCTATCTCAATCAGCACATCTTCAAGCTGACCAATATCTCCGTCCATAGGCCATTTTTCTATTTTCTGCTTCGCGCCGTGACCAAGCACGTTGAAGAGCAGGCTCATGGGATCATCGGTTTGGTTCATGTCACCAAGCCAGAACTGGGCTCGGTCTGCGTTCCATTGCCGCCGCCGGAAGAACAGGAAATAATATCGAACTGGCTCGAAGCACAAGTCGCGAGTCTGAACGCCATCATCGAGTGTGCGCAACGAGAAATTGCGCTGATCCAAGAATTTCGCACGCGGCTGATCGCCGATGTCGTCACCGGCAAGCTCGACGTCCGCGCCGCCGCAGCCAGCCTGCCCGAAGTCACCGAGCCTGAGCCCATCGACGATCTGGTCGAGGGCGATGACCTCGACGAAGCCATCGACGATACCGAGAACGAGGAGGTCGCTGCCTGACCATGCCCGTCCCGGCCCAACCGAAAATCTACCACATCGTCCATGTGGACAACCTCGCGTCGATCGTCGCGGACGGGTGCCTGTGGTCGGACGCGGTGATGGTGCAGCGGCAGGGCGGCACGGTCATCGGCATGGGCAGCATAAAGCAGCGCCGGCTTGGTCTCCCTGTCTCCTGCCACAACGGGCTGCGCGTCGGGGATTGCGTTCCGTTCTATTTTTGTTCGCGCTCGATTATGCTGTATGTCATCCACTGCGCGAACCATCCCGAACTGACCTACCGGGGCGGCCAGCAGCCGATCGTCCATCTGGAGGCCGATCTACATAGGGTCGTGCAATGGGCGGCCGCGAACGGGCGGCGCTGGGCGTTCTCGCTGTCGAACGCGGGGGCCTTCTATACCCAGTTCCGAGCGGAGCTGGCTCAGTTGGGAGAGATCAACTGGGACGCCGTCGCGGCGACCGATTTTCGCCCGGCGGACGTCAAGGAAGCCAAGCAGGCCGAGTTTCTAGTCCAGGACTCGTTCCCTTGGCATCTGGTCGAGCGCATAGGCGTGCATTCCCAGGCCATCGTGCCGAGGGTTGCGAGCGCCATGCAGGGCGCCGCGCATCGGCCGGCAATCGAGATCAAACGAGACTGGTACTACTGAGGGGAGATGGCGATGATCGAATTCACGACCGGAGACATCTTGAGTGCCGATGCCGAAGCGCTGGTCAATACGGTCAACTGCGTCGGCATCATGGGCCGCGGCGTCGCGCTTCAGTTCAAGAACGCTTTCCCCGCCAACTTTAAGGCCTATGAAGCGGCGTGCGCGCGCGAGGAGGTGCAGCCAGGCAAAATGTTCGTGTTCGAGACACGCGAACTGACGGGCCCGAAGTTCATCATCAACTTCCCGACCAAGCGGCATTGGCGCGGCAAGAGCCGGATGGAGGATATCGACTCCGGCCTGAAGGCGTTGGTGGAAGAGGTTCGCAATCGTGGCATCCGCTCTATCGCCATCCCGCCGCTCGGCAGCGGCCTCGGCGGGTTGAATTGGGCGGCCGTGCGCCCGCGCATCGAGGCGGCTCTGCGTGGCGTCAACGATCTCCATGTCATCGTCTTTGAGCCGAACAGCGCCCCGGTAGCGACCATGTCTCGGGAAGTCCCGAACATGAGCCCAGGGCGCGCGGCGCTGGTCGTGCTGATCCATCGCTATCTCGGCGGATTGATGGACCCGTTCGTCACGCTGCTCGAAATCCACAAGCTGATGTATTTCATGCAGGAAGCCGGCGAACCGCTCCGCCTGAAATACGCTAAAGCCCCCTATGGCCCCTACGCCGAGAATCTCCGGCATGTGCTGCATGCGGTCGAAGGGCATCTCGTGTCGGGCTATGCCGATGGCGGCGATGCGCCAGACAAGCAGATCGAGCTTGTTCCCGGCGCGGTGCAGGACGCCGAGACGTTCCTGAACGACAAGCGCGAGACGGTCAGCCGGTTCGATCGGGTGGGCAAGCTGGTCGAGGGGTTCGAGACGCCGTTCGGGCTCGAATTGCTGGCCACCGTCCATTGGGTCGCGACGCGCGAGAACGCGATCGATGCCGACGACGCGGCGGCGAAAGTCTATGCCTGGAACGAGCGCAAGAAGCGCTTCTCGCCGCGTCAGATCGGCATCGCCTTCGACACCCTTCGCGCGAACGGATGGCTTGCGGCGGCATGACAACCGACACGTCGGAGAAGGGCCTGGAAGCCCTCATCGTCGCCGACATGACCGGGCGGCGTATCGAGGATTTGGGCGCGCCGGCGGCCGGCGGATTCTCCGAGGAGCCCGTGCCGTTCGTCGGCCTGCACAACTGGCTGCTTGGCGATCCCAAAGCCTATGACCGGGCATGGACCGTCGATCTTGTCCAGTTGCGCGCGTTCGTCGCCGCAACCCAGCCGCCCCTCTTGGTCGCGCTTGATCTCGACAACGACAGCCCGACCCGCCAGAAATTCCTGGCGCGGCTGCAAGGCGAGATCGGCAAGCGTGGCGTCATCGATGTGTTGCGCCATGGCGTCAAGCACGGCCAGCACGATGTCGATCTGTTCTACAGTACGCCGTCTCCGGGCAACGCCAAGGCCGCCGAGCGTTTCGCGCAGAACCGCTTCTCCGTGACCCGCCAGCTTCGCTACAGCCGGGACGACACCGCCCACGCCCTCGATCTGGCGCTGTTCATCAACGGCCTGCCAGTGGCGACGTTCGAGCTGAAGAACAGCCTGACCAAGCAGACCGTCGAAGACGCCGTCGAGCAATACAAGCGCGACCGCGATCCGCGCGAGAAGTTGTTCGAATTCGGCCGCTGCATGGTCCACTTCGCGGTGGATGACGCGCAGGCGATGTTCTGCACCCACCTCAAGGGCAAGGCGTCGTGGTTCCTGCCGTTCAACAAGGGATACAACGACGGCGCGGGCAATCCGCCAAACCCCGGCGGGCTGAAGACGGATTATCTCTGGAAGGATATTCTGACGCCGCTCGGCCTGACAGACATTATCGAGAACTACGCCCAGATCGTTGAGCGGCGCGACCCGAAAACCGGAAAGGTAAAGCGCGACCAACTGTTCCCGCGCTTCCATCAACTCGATGTCGTCCGCAAGCTTCTCGCCGACGCCCGGTCGAGGGGCGCGGGGCGGCGCGTGCTGATCCAGCACTCGGCGGGATCGGGCAAGTCGAACTCCATCGCCTGGCTGGCGCACCAGTTGGTGCGGCTCGCCAATAACGGTGGGCAGGTGTTCGATTCCGTGATCGTGGTCACCGACCGGCGCATCCTCGATCAGCAGATACGCGACACCATCAAGCAGTTCGCGCAGGTCGGCGCGACCGTCGGCCACGCCGAGCATTCCGGCGACCTGCGGCGCTTCATCGCCGATGGCAAGAAGATCATCATCACGACGGTTCAGAAATTCCCCTTCATCCTCGACGAAATCGGCGCGCTGCACCGGGATCGCCGCTTCGCGATCGTCATCGACGAGGCGCATTCCAGCCAGGGCGGCAAGGCCGCCGCTGCGCTGAACGCCGCCCTGACCGGGTCAGACGATGGCGACGAGGACGAGACGATCGAGGACAAGATCAACGCGATCATGGAGAGCCGGAAGATGCTCCCGAACGCGAGCTATTTTGCCTTCACCGCAACGCCGAAGAACAAGACTCTGGAGGTGTTCGGCGAAGCCTTCCCCGAGGGCGACGCGGTCAAGCACCGCCCATTCCACAGCTACACGATGAAGCAGGCGATCCAGGAAGGCTTCATTCTGGACGTGTTGCGCTATTACACGCCGGTCAACAGCTACTACCGGCTGGTCAAGACGGTCGAGGCGGACCCAGAATTCGACACCAAGCGCGCCACCAAGAAGCTGCGGCGCTATGTCGAGAGCAATGACCACGCCATTCGGCTGAAGGCCGAGATCATGGTCGACCATTTTCACGAACAGGTGCTGGCGCTGAACAAGATCGGCGGCCAAGCCCGCGCGATGGTGGTGACCTCGGGCATCGAGCGCGCCATCCAGTATTTTCAGGCGGTCAGCGCCTATCTGATCGAACGCAAGAGTCCTTATCGCGCGATCGTCGCCTTCTCGGGCGAGCATGAGTTTGGCGGGACCAAGGTGACCGAGGCCAGCCTGAACGGTTTTGCCTCGAAGGATATCGTCGATCAGATCGAAAAGGACCCCTACCGTTTCCTGATCTGCGCCGACAAGTTTCAGACCGGCTATGACCAGCCCTTGCTGCATACGATGTATGTCGACAAGGCGTTGTCGGGCATCAAGGCGGTCCAAACGCTGTCGCGGCTGAACCGGGCGCACCCACAGAAGCATGACGCCTTCGTGCTCGACTTCATGAACGATAGCGAGACGATCCGCGCGTCGTTCGAGACCTTCTACCGAACGACCATTCTCAGCGACGATACCGACCCCAACCGGCTGCATGACCTCAAGGCGATTCTCGATGGCTATCAGGTCTATCAGACCAGCCAGATCGATCAGCTTGTGGAGCTCTATCTGGGCGGCGCCGACCGGGATCGGCTGGACCCCATCCTGGATGCGTGCGTCGCCGTCTACAATGCGGACCTGGACGAGGACGGGCAGGTTGATTTCAAGGGCAAGGCGAAAGCCTTCGCCCGGACCTACGCCTTCATCTCGGCCATTCTTCCCTTCACGAATGCGGATTGGGAGAAGCTCTCGATTTTCCTCAACTTCCTGGTGCCAAAGTTACCGGCGCCGCGCGAGGAAGACCTCTCGAAAGGCATTCTCGAAGCGATCGACATGGACAGCTACCGGGTCGAGAAGCAGGCCGCGCAGCGGGTGCAATTGGCGGATCAAGATGTCGAGATCGATCCCGTCCCCACCGATGGCGGCGGTCACAAGGCCGACCCTGAACTCGACCGTCTCTCCAATATCATCCGGGGATTCAATGATCTGTTCGGAAACATCGCCTGGGAGGACGGCGACCGCATCCGGCAACTGATCGCGACCGACATTCCGAACAAGGTGGCGGCAAACGCCGCCTATCAGAATGCGAGGCAGAACTCGGACAAGCAGAATGCTCGAATCGAGCATGACAAAGCGCTCGGTAGCGTCATTATAGGATTGATGAAGGACGACACGGAACTGTTCAAGCAGTTCAGCGACAACCCCGAATTCAAGCGATGGCTGGCCGACACCATCTTCTCCGCGACATACGATCGGCCGGCGCCCGCCGCTTCATGAGAATGAGGGCCGGCGCCGAGGATTGACTAAGTGACAGATAGGGAATGACGGCGATGCCGGTGCGCAGGCGCGGCAATAAGCTCGAACGCTGGGAGATCGCCCTGATAAAGGCCATGGTTGCCGATGGGCGATGGCCGAACGATCAGGATATCCTCGCCCACTTCACCCGCCCGACCCGCTCCATCAATCACCGGGCCATCGCCGAAATTCGCACGGGGACGAAGCATACCGCCATCAAGGCCGCCGCCTTGGATGAACTGGACAGCTTCATAGCCTCCTGGCCGGAGGTGGACGCGGAAACCGGCCTGTCGCTACGCGGCGATGAGCTACTGATCAAGGCGCGCGAGGCGATGATCGCGGCGGTCCACACCTTCAACAGCGCCGGGCTGACGTTCCGAGCGGAATTGTTTATCGTCACCGCCATCATCGCCTGGACCCACCTGTTGCACGCTTGGTTGAAGCGCGAGGGGATCGACTATCGGCATACCAAGAACCAGAACGGCGAACGGGTCGTGGTCAAGACACCGAGCAGCGCCGAAAAGTATTGGGAACTGTCGCAATGCCTGAAGCACGCGAAGTGCCCGGTGGAACCCGGCGCGCGGGACAACCTAACCTTCCTGCTGGAACTGCGGCATGAAATCGAGCACCGCTCCACCAGCCGGATCGACGACACGGTGAGCGCCAAACTGCAAGCCTGCTGCATCAATTTCAACGACGCCATCAAGAACCTGTTCGGCGCGCAATATGCCCTTGAACGCCGCCTGCCGATCGCCCTGCAATTCGTCACCTTCAGCCCCGATCAGCGTGCCTTGCTGAAAAAGGCGGCCACGCTGCCGCGCCATGTCGAGACGATGATGGACGCCTTCGAAAACCAACTAACGCCCGAACAACGGGCCGATCCTCGCTTCGCCTTCCGTGTTTTCATGGTTCACAAGGCCGCCAATCGCGCACCGGGAGCCGACCTCGCGGTTGAACTCATCCCGCCTGGCTCGGAGATCGCCGACAAATTCAATCTCGCCCTGAAGGAGGTCGAGAAGCGGAAATACCTGCCCAGCGAGATTGTGACGACCATGCAAGCGGAAGGTTGGGACCGCTTCACAATGGATAGCCACACCAAGCTGTGGAAACGACTGGCGGCAAAAGACCCGGCGAAAGCTTACGGAGCGGTCGCCGTGGGCAAGCAATGGTGCTGGTATGAGACTTGGCTCAATCGCGTCCGGGAGGAATGCCAGCAGCATCCCGATCAATACCGTACCGCCCCCGTAGCGAAGACCTGACAAAGGTGTCGATCAAGCCAACCTTGCCGGCCGAACGGTGCGGGCGAACCCTTGCCGAAGAAGAAATCGTCCGCATCCGAGCCCGTCTGGCGTCGCTCGATGCCGAACGGGCCGAACTCGAAGCTTCACTTGCGGAAATCGAGCGGCGGACGGCGGGGGTGCAAGCTATCAATGCTTGCTCAATCGTGGCCGCGAACATTCCGACCGTCACCACGGCATCGCCAACAGCGGACAAGGTGGCGCTCTTCCGTCGCCTCTTCGCCGGCCGATCCGACGTGTTTCCGCTCCGCTGGGAGAACGCAAAGACGGGAAAGGCGGGCTATGCGCCCGCCTGCGCCAATGAATGGATCAGAGGCGTTTGCGGCAAGCCGCAAGTCAAATGCGGGGAGTGTCCCCATCAAGCCTTCATCCCCGTGTCGGACGAGATCATCGACAAGCATCTGCGGGGCGGCGATGGTCCGCGCGCCTTTGTCGCCGGCGTCTATCCGATGATGCCAGATGAAACCTGCTGGTTTTTGGCCGCCGATTTCGACAAGGAAAGCTGGGCGGCCGACGCTGCGGCGATGGTTGAAACCTGCAAGGCGAAAGGGGTGCCCGCCGCCCTCGAACGCTCCCGATCCGGCGCCGGCGCCCATGTCTGGATCTTCTTTTCGGAACCGGTCCCCGCCCGCGCCGCGCGCCAGCTCGGCGCGGCGATCATGACGGAGACGATGGAGAGGCGGCCAGAAATCGGCTTCGCCTCCTATGACCGCTTCTTTCCAAGCCAGGACACCATGCCGGTCGGCGGCTTCGGCAATCTGATCGCCTTGCCCCTGCAGCGCAGGGCGCGCGAACACGGAAACAGCGTCTTCATCGATCACGCCCTTCGACCCTACGACGATCAATGGGCGTTCCTCTCGTCGGCGCAGCGTCTGTCCGCCGCCGCGGTCTCGGACCTGGTTGCCGACGCGGAGGCGCGGGGCCGGGTATTGGGCGTGCGCATGCCGGTGGAGGATGAGGACGCCGACGAGCCATGGCGCATGACGCCTTCCCGGCGGCGGGAGCCCGGACCGATCAATGCGCCCATGCCAAGCAAGGTCGGCGTCGTGATCGCCGATCAGGTCTACATTGATCGGACCGAACTGCCATCGGCGATGACGGCGCGGCTGATGCGTCTGGCGGCGTTCCAAAACCCGGAGTTCTATCGCGCGCAATCCATGCGCTTCCCGACCTTCGACAAGCCCCGGATTATCTCCTGCGCCGAACTTCATCCGCGCCATGTGGGCTTGCCGCGCGGGTGTCTTGACGAGGCTATTGAGTTGATTGGCGCCCATGGCGTCGAGGCGGTGGTCGAAGACCTGCGAACTTCAGGGGCGCCGCTTCCGACCGAAGCCAGTTTCCATGGCGCGCTATATGGCCCGCAGGTAAAGGCGTTCGATGCGCTCGTCCCGCATGACACCGGCGTGCTGGCGGCGACCACCGCCTTCGGCAAGACGGTCGTGGCCGCCGCGCTTATCGCCGGGCGGGCGCGCAATACGCTGGTCCTTGTCCATCGCCGAGAGCTGCTTGCCCAATGGGTTGAGCGCCTTAAGACATTCCTTGATATCGATCCGAAGCATATCGGGGTCATCGGCGGCGGTCGGCGCAAACCAACCGGCGTCATCGATATCGCCCTGATCCAGAGTCTCGTGCGCGGAGGTGAGGTGTCCGATCTGGTGGCCGACTACGGTCATCTGGTGTTTGACGAGTGCCATCACCTCTCGGCCGCGAGCTTTGAGCTGGTGGCGCGGCGCGCCAAGGCCCGATATGTCCTCGGCCTGTCCGCGACCGTCGCTCGCAAGGACGGGCACCATCCCATCATCTTCATGCAGTGCGGTCCCGTGAGACACCGCGTTGACGCTCGCGCGCAAGCCGCGGAACGGGGCGTTGCTCACCGCGCCAAGCATCGGGCGACGAACTTTCAGTTGCCGCCGCCTTTAGCGGCCTCCGACCGCCCCGCAATGCCGGCGGTCTATGCCGCCCTCGCCCAGGACGAACCGCGCAATGACTTGATTTTCGACGATGTGCTCAAATCGCTGGAGGCGAGGCGCTCACCGCTCGTGCTGACCGAACGCAAGGATCATCTCGAATATTTGCAACGCCGCTTCTCGCGCTTTGTGCGCCATCTGGTTGTCCTCCGGGGCGGGATGTCGGCCGCCGAACGCAGGGCGTCCGAGACGGCGTTGCGTGCGCCTGACGATGAAGAGCGCCTCATCCTTGCGACCGGGCGCTACATCGGGGAAGGCTTCGACGATCCCAGACTGGACACGCTCTTCCTGACGATGCCCATTTCCTGGAAAGGAACGTTGGCGCAATACGTTGGCCGGTTGCACCGGCAACATCATGGAAAGACGGAGGTTCTCGTCTTCGACTACGTCGATGAAGCTGTGCCCATGCTGGCGCGCATGGCGGCGAAAAGACGAACGGGATATCGGGCGCTTGGGTATTCCCTTGAATAGACGCGTCATTCCGGCCCAACATCGCCTGGTGAATGCAGTTCCGGCTTCCGGCGAAAACCTTTTATAGGGCTATGGCGTAAACGTAGTGATCATCGCTATCGCTCGCGGCCCGCCAGAGGCGCCGGCGCGAAGCAGGCATGTCTTTTCAAAAAACGGAAACCGGCTCATCGGTGCGCGGGGTGGACTCCTCCCGACTTCTCTTAATCTGCGTTAATCTGCGGATAAAAACGCTTTTTGGTCTGCGGTCCCGGTAGAGCGAGGCAGATCGTGGCGAAGACCTGGGCAGTTACAAAAAAGAAGCAAAAAACCCTTATTCGGCTGTCGCGGACTTAACTGCGCAACACTGCATGAATTGGACCCGTTCTTCGCAGTACGTTCATGGCGACCTCGTCTCCGCTGCGACGCAGCACCACCGAAATGCGCGCTTCACCCAGCACCAGGTTGTGTAGCGTCACCACGTCCAGAAACGCCGGCAGGCGAGGCCGGTCAAACACCACTTCGCCGGCCGCCGGATTGAACGACAGGCCCAGGCACGCACCCAGCGTCGCGTGCAGGGCGGTGGCCGCCCAGGCCTGCGGCGAGCAGGCCACCGGATAAAATGTCGGGCCCTGGCTGCGCCGGCGCGCGAAGCCGCACAGAAGTTCCGGCAGACGCTTCAAATCGATATAGAGTGCGGCATTGAACAAGCCGGCCATGATGCGCGCGGCTTCCGGCCGAAACCCGGATGCTGCCATGCCAAGCGCGATCAGCGCATTATCGTGCGGCCATACCGAGCCGTTGTGATAAGACATCGGATTATACCGCGCCTCGTTCGACGCCAGCGTGCGTATGCCCCAGCCGTTGAAGGACCGGCTATGCATGAGCTCGCCGACCATGCGTGCCGCGCGGCCGGGTGCGGCAATGCGGCTCAGCAGCAGGTGTCCGGCATTGGACGCGCGCACGCGGCAGGGCGCTTCCGTCCCGTCGAGAGCCAGCGCGTAAATCCCCAGCTCTTCGCACCAGAATTTCGCTTCGAACGCCACGCGCAGCGCCTCGGCAAGGGCGGTCTGTCGCGCCGCCTGTGCGTCATCGCCGAGGGCGGCCGCGATCGCGGCGGCGGCCCGGCGGGCCGCAAATACGTAGCCCTGCACTTCGCACAGCGCGATCGGCCCCTCCGCCAGGCGCCCATCGGCGTGGGAGATCGAATCAAAACTGTCCTTCCAGCCCTGGTTCGCGAGGCCTTTGTCGGTCTTGCGGAAATAGGTCAGAAAGCCGGACGGGCTGGCGGCGGATGCACCGTCGATCCAGTCCAGCGCCCGCAGGATGTTGGGCCATAGGCTGCGGATCGTCGCCAGATCGCCGGTGCGGGCGAGATAGGCGCCGGCGAGCATGAGGAACAACGGCGTGGAATCGACGCTGCCATAATAGCGGCGGAACGGCACCTCGCCGAGTTCGGCCATTTCGCCGCGCCGCACTTCATGCAGGATCTTGCCCGGCTCCGCGTCCGATGCGTCATCGTGCTCGTCCGCCTGGTTGGCGGCGAGATAGCGCAGCACGCCGCGCGCAAGGGAGGGATCCATCCAGCACATTGAGCGCGGTAATGATCCCGTCGCGCCCGAAGGCGGTGCTGAACCAGGGCACGCCGGCGTAAGGATACGGGCCGGTTCCAGGCAGATCGGTCACCAGCATGGTGAGGTCGCTGATGGCCCGCTGCATGGCTTCGTTAAACGCTTCGTTGCTCGTATCGATGGCGGCCGCGCGCGCCGAGGAGGTGCGGGTCCAGCGCCGCTGCTCCACCATGCAGGCCAGAAAACTCTCCGCCGGGCGGCGCGGCCCCGCGGCACGGTCGCAGGCGATTTCGATAAAAATCAGCGTGCGCGCGTGCGGCGGCAGCACGATGTCGAAGCGTGCCCGCCCCTCATCCAGCAAGGCCGGCGGCGGGTCGAAATGCAGGCGCGTGTTCCGTGCCCGGCCGTCCAGCCCGGTATAGGCAAGGGTTGCGGAATCGGCGGTCAGCATCACCGGCTCATGCGCGCCGTGCCGGTCCCGGCGCATGCCGCGCACTTCGAACAGATCGGCGAAATCGGCGCCGAAGCGGATTTCCATGGTAAATCTATGCTCAACCGTATCGAAATTGCGGATCGACACGCGCTCATGGCAGACCGATTGCCACAGGAAGCGCGAGCGCCTGATGTGGATCAGATTGCCGGCGAATCCGCCGCTACCGCCGAGATCGGGGTTACCGAGGTCGCAGGTCAGCGTCGCATTGTCGTCGCGCAGCGTGGAGCTGAGCAGCACCGGCGGCCGGCCGGCGATCCAGAGTTCGAGTTCCGACAAATAGCGTGTGTCCTGATAGAACAGGCCTGCGGTGGCACCTGGCGCTGCGCGTATGTCGCCGCGCTGGTCAAACACGCCGAACATGTCGCCGTGCTTGAGCGTGCGCATGCGCTCCTCCACCAAGGAGACTTCGGCTGTTATGGCGAAATCGTCGGGTTCGGCTCTGGCGTCCAAGGTCTGGTGCCCTTTCAGTCTGGTGAGATGTAGGCCCCGCCCCGCCCCAGGGTTCCCCGCAGGCGTGAGGACCCAGCACTGCGCCTGCCACGTTGCTCGGCCATGACAGTGCCGCGGCCTCTCCGCATAGACTCAGCCCAGACTCGCAAAAGTTTTTTGGTTCTTTTTTTCAAAAAAGAACATTCTTGTTCAAGGCTCAGAGGCGTCGCCGCGCCGCGTTGAGCAATGCCGCACGGCGGTCTATGGCTTGCCGCCATGCCTAAGATCCTGTTCCGCAGCCTTCTCGCCCTGCTGCTGCCGGCCGCCGCCATGGCGCAGGTCAGCACCGACGATCACGCCCTCGACTCGCTCAAACCCACGCCCGCGGCGCCGGCGCCGGTGCAAAAGCCCAAGCCGCGACCACGGCGCGCCGCCCACACGGAGGCGCACAAGAGCGTTGCCACGGCCACCCCGGCGAGGAAGCCGCCGCCGCCGCTGCCGCCCGGCCCGCCGCTGAACCCGGTGATCGCCCCGCCGCCGTTCGTCATGCCGGCCCATAAGCCGCCGCCGCCGCCGGTTCCCGTCCGCGCCGACGCG
>Ga0116227_10014294_pt1 | contig 12145 bp, 7 predicted proteins | sample S1TSphgellanicum_FD_89693 | JGI IMG/M metagenome (GOLD analysis project Ga0116227, IMG submission 89693) | Host-associated microbial communities from peat moss isolated from Minnesota, USA - S1T2_Fb - Sphagnum magellanicum MG | ecosystem: Host-associated > Plants > Peat moss > Unclassified... | reverse complement strand
AGTTTATTTATAGGGGAGTTTGAACTTTGGGCAAAGCATATGGGTTAAACACCCAGGTGCTATTGGCTAACTTGCAACATTTCTGCAACATCAACAACATCATCATCTTAAATTATTATTATTCATTCCTGGTTTATTTCCTTCGCATTCTTGGTGGGCAGAAAGCTGCAGTGTCAGACTCAGCAGAGGGATGGTGTGCAGCCGGCAACCTCGGAGCTTCCAGGGTGTCCATCCGCATGGACGACCGGACCGATGGACAGAGGATGAATGACGGGACGGATGACGGGACGCACGGATTCACGGGCGGCTTCATCGTTCCTTTACTATAAGTAATATGGAGGAAAATTTTGTAATTCCCCTCTGAAATGCACAGGGACATTAATGATCCTTCATCAAAGGAACTCTGTCCAGTGCATTTTCAGGCTTGTCTTGTTGCCTTCTTTTTGCACCCTGTGTGATTTACCGAAAAATCGTGTACTGTGCACAACCTTGCTTGTTTTGCATGTTTTGAAAGATTTTAAAGTTTTGTTGAAATTATGCCAAAAATCATGTACTGTGCACCACCTTGCTTGTTTTGCATGTTTTGAAAGATTTTAAAGTTTTGTTGAAATTATGCCAAAAATCGTGTACTGTGCACAACCTTGCTTGTTTTGCATGTTTTGAAAGATTTTAAAGTTTTGTTGAAATTATGCCAAAAATCGTGTAATGTGCACCACCTTGCTTGTTTTGCATGTTTTGATAAAAATTTTAAGTTTTGATAAAAATTTTAATTTTTCTTTTTGGTTTTACATATTTTGTTATTTTGGACACTGATTTCAAACTTAGCACCTCTCACTCAAGAGAGGTGGAATACCTACCATTAGCATAGTTTGTTGCATTAAATGACAACAATGTTTCTTTGGAATGTGTTTAGTGTTTTTGGTACACATGTATGAACCAGTGTTGGGTCGATATTTGAATTTTTCAAATATCCACCTTGGATACCAAAAATGACATTTGATGAATATCATTAGGAATAATATTCGATTTATCATCCAAGGTGCTAGATATCACCCATCATAATATGTAGCACTTTGATATTCGAAAACTATTTCCAATACAAAGACACTGATATCGGACTTAGATATCTGATCCAATGTTGAATATCAAGGTTAGAACTTTGTAAGTATGTTCAAATTTGTTTATATATTTTTATTTTTATTTTTATTTTATTTTTTATTTTTATTTTTTGCTTTCTAATGTGGCTAGGGTAGCAAAAATGCTTAGACAATTTTAGACTATTATGGAACACATTTTCAGAGGTCTCTTCAAAGTTGTATTCAGTAATACTTATTATTGTGGCTGTATTTTTTTAATAAAATAAATTATGATTTCTTTTTGGAAATGATTTTTAGAAAAAGAATATTGTGACAAAATATTCTCTTTTTAAAAAAGGATGCTAGCTTTTGAAGATTTTTCACCCTTAAAAAAATTGGCACCCAACATAATTGGCAAACAAATTTTTCAATTTTTGATATTCAGATGTGTTAATATCCAACTAAGATATATATATATATATATATATATCCTTATCTGGTGGATATCCCAAAAAAATGATATCCGCCCGACATTGGTATGGGTATATGGGGGGGGCTTCATACATGAGGTACATTGTGTGACTTAAGGTGCTCACCATTTACATTGGCAAATTTCTAGGAGGGCTTTCTATGGTATAGAATGGGCCCAATAATACCATGCAAAGCATCAATCAAGCCCAGTAGGGTGGCACACCCTTCCATCATGTGATAATTGGTTCTACCAAGGCCTGTTGCAAAGCATCCTTTTCTAATTGGCAATCTTTTGCCAAAAAGTGCAATCAAAATTGAAATTTTCAAACTGAAATGATTTTGAAAATTTTCAATGGCAAGAAGTGAGGAGAAAAAAATCATCGGATTTGTAGATTTGGTTTTCAGGGCACAACCCTAAAATTTTCATAAAAATTAAAAAATTAAAAAAAAAAAAAACTCCGTAATCAAAGATTGTATTTCATGTCTCATTTATAGCGAGATTTAACTAAATCCTCCTAATGATGATTGTCATTCTTTTTTTCTTTTTCTTTTTTTTTTTTTCTACAAATAAAACTTCCTAAGGAAAACACCGATGCAAATTGTAACTGGTATTCCCCATCATTCATTCACATAAGTATAAGTGTTCCTTATTCCTTACATTGCATCACCAGTGAAACTGGCAGAATCCAAAATAGAACCAGCAGATGGCAAGGCCGACCACTTGTTGTGACCTTACCCCATCTACTAAGCAAAAGAAAAGAAAAGGAAAACCTAACCTTACGAGGAACTGAATTATACAACAAACAAGTTATTAGTGTTGGAGAAAGCTCTACCCCACCACTTACTTAGGTGGACATTTTTTGTGGTCAACTGAAAAAGCAGAGGAAGTGTGTGTGTGTGGTGGAGAGTGGCATTATTGTAGTATGTAAGTCGTTCTATCCAATTTTCAATTCGATTCTTGCAGTTTTCCCTTCAAATTGTGGACCCAATGTAAGTTGTTCTATTGATTTTCAATTTGGTGGTTCTTGCAGTTTTTCTTCAAATTGTGGACCCAATGTAAGTTGTTCTATTGATTTTCAATTCGGTTCTTGCAGTTTTTCTTCAAATTGTGGACCCAATGTAAGTTGTTCTATTGATTTTCAATTCAGTTCTTGCAGTTTTTCTTCAAATTGTGGACCTGATGCATTTGGCATTGAGGTCTGGGTGGCTGGCTGCCTGGCTGCCTGGCTGTTGGGTGAAAGAATCCCTTCCTATTTTGGACTCATTTGGTGTTCAATAATTTGTTTCCCCAGACAAATATTATAGTTGAATACAACATACATGATGGTGATCATGCTTATGGCAACTCTTCCTCCGCAAAAGAAGTCTTTTTTGACTTCAATCTAGAAGAGGTGTCACTTTGGCTTGATGCTACTGTTGGCTTTTTGAGCACGAGCTTATTATTATATAACCAAGTTGCTAGCACTCATGGCCACCTTGCAAGCTGTTGTCGCACGGCTTCCAATTCACAACTATCCCGTGTTCAATGCCCTATTATTATACCAAGGATGTTAGATGAGCTCCTTGTGGTTGAAAAAATAAACTATTCCCTTGAACATGCATCCAATATATGGGATTAAAGCGGGGTGCTATTGGTAATACCCTTGGGGAACACATGAGGAACCTAGGGAACCCATTGGGAACCTGATGGAACCCATTGGGAACTTGATGGGAACATTTTGGGAACAAAGGAAAATAGGAAAAAATTCCTCTCCCCCCTCCCCCCCCCACAAGCCAAAACTTAAAAAGAAAAATAAAATCAAGGCACTTTGAGTGCATGCTGAGCCTTCCCATTGGCTGCATGAAATTTCTATTTCCAAAACTGTTTGTCACCATTTTTGGCCTGGGCTAATACCCCCACTATAAACTGGGGGTACTTATTGAATACGGAAATGGCAACCAAAGTGGGAATGGCATGTTGGAGCCCTAAGAAACCATACTTGCAAATGGCATGCATTTCCAACTGGAAATAAATAGACTTCCTTTGAGTTTTGTCCTCCCAACATGATGAAGATGGTCTCATGCTTTTGTAATAAAATGCTCTTTCTTTCATAAGACAAGTCATGAGTAGTTCCAAGTCTTTTTTTGACCTTATGTAGTGCAAGTGGGTATAATCAAGAAAATATTAAAGGAAATTAATTAATAGGAAAAATATATATTAAAGAAAAAATTTGTTTATGAATCTCAATTTGTTTTCCAAAATCCAATTATTTGATAGCCATAGTGGGGGAGGAAAAAATGTTCACAAAGACCCTACCCAATTGGTTATGAAAAAATAAAATTGTTAGTTCACACATCACACCCCAAGGAACGTAATTCCATGTCCTTTGGGTTATTCCATTTATGATGTTGCATAAATGGTTCAATAGAAAGACCTCCCAATGACAAAAACCTCATTGTCATTGTCATCATCATGACAATGTTTATGAATGATGAGAACCTTTAAAAGGTCATAAAAAAAAAGACATGTCTTTTTAGCTTTTGCTACTATAGTTGTTCTTTCAACTTTTCTTATTATCATTGTTTGCACTCTTTGAAATGTTTGTGGCACAATATTGTGAAGTGCACACAACCTTGTTTGACATAACAAGTGCAACATTAGTGATGTCACAAAGGAACAACTCGAAGACCAAAAATTGTAGCTATGCACAACCTTGTGCAACAACACCTACACAACTTTTCATCCCCTAACACATTTTGTGCCTACATCCAAAATACTTCTACCCATGAAACTTGTGAGACAATGTAGTATCAATCCAAGCAAAAGAAAGGTTAGACATTGTCCACTTGCTTGGTACCCACTTTCCATGAAATGCATAGACGTCAAAGGTTATCAAGTCAAGACAACCTAATGGAGGAACCCAATGAGCAATGGAACCATGGAGTTTGATTATCTCTAGGATGTATGTCAACTACCAATTTTCATAACCAACTAAAGCTCTTATCATCAAGATGTCATGCTTGGGGAAAAAGTCGCATATGGTTGGAACACTAATGAAACATTAACAACTTTAATTCTTCCAATCTCACCTATTTTTATAGAAACCAATGACTTGTAGTTTCCAATCAAGAATGCCAAATCTTCAACTGATGCACTATCCAAACCCACCAGTGCAAAGTTTGAATGATTCTAGCACAAGTTGTTATGAACCGAAACAGGCAACCATTCCCCACTTGCATCAATTATAACATTGTCCTTTAAGTTCAACACCTTCAACAACATGTAAACACAAAGAAATAAAATAAGCCATTTCCTTGTTATAATGCATCAATAACAAATGCACACAATCTAGACATCATGTCAAATCCTTTTTCATGGCAATCCCACTAGAAAAAAAATGTCAATTTGCAACTATAAAATAGTTACAACCAACATTTACAACTAAAATTGCTTTAGTTGGATAAGTGAAGTCGCACCCAACATTTAATCACAAATCATAACTTAGCATGACATCACCAAATTGACCATTGATGATGTATATAAACAACGTATACATGTTCATTTGGATAACATTTGTGATTAAGTCTTGTTTTTACAACTATTTTTACAATTATCAAATATTCACACATTATTTGTCACATGTTTTAAATTAAAGTAATTTTTAAGAATGATTTTAAATGTTCAAAAAATCCATGACATCAAATTCCAATGACTTGTGATGGTGCCACTTGGCGAAACCAAAATTCATCATGTAACAATATGAAGAATTTTGGGTGAATTTTTTTTTTTATTATTCAAAAATTGATCTTGACCATTCATTATGAACATTCATTTTAGATGGTCCTAGATTGTGACACGTGATGTAATCAAAATTTGCCAAGTGGCATATTAATTATATTTTGGAAAAAAATAAAACGAATATTTATTTGAATAAATAGGTAGGTATGTACATAGGCCTATGTAAGTAGGTAAAATAAGGTAGGTAGAACATATGTACCTACCTAGGCCACATACCTAGGTAGGTAAGTAGGAAGTAGGTGGGCTAAAAATTAGACATGTAATTATTTTTATTTTTTTTTCCTTTTTTTTTGAGGTTAAACTTCTTTAAACTCATCTTCAATGGCACATGCAAGTTTTTAATGCGTAAACATAAAAGAAAACACCTTTCTTATGTAATTTGCAAGATGAGATTAAAAAACAAAACATATGCGTTAACTTTTCTAATTACGCTTAAGCTGTAAATTGAGTTGCAAATAAAAATATTCTCCCATATGTTTTGTGTTTTTTTTTTTGGGTAAACTATGTAACTAAAAGGTAAATAAGAAAATATTTAATTAACTAGTTAATTACCTACCTACCTACCCACTTACAACCCTACCTATAATTACCTACCATTCTTTAATTATTTAATTCTAAAATAAACATCCAATTTTACTTCATATTTTCTATTAATTAATCAATCAATTTATAATCATAATTCATCAACAATATGTAATTTTTATGCAATTAATTATATTTTATTATTTTAATTCTAAATTTAATTATTTATTTAATAATAATAATAGTATATATTTTATACTTAACCTTTTAAATATAGCTTATCAATTAGATAATTTTTTAAAAAATAATGGATTCACTATTTAATATAATTAATTATTATATTAAAAATAAATACTACATATTCAATATTAACTATTAAATTATACTTATTAACTTATTTAGTTGATAAATATCATCAAAAATGATGATCCATTTTAATTAATCACTAATATTAAGTAAATAATCTAGCTCAAAAAAATTTAATTAATTAATATTTAACAGCTCACAAAATATTATTTTATTTAATATTTATTAACCATAACTCTTGATTAGAAAATATGAATTATCATTATAATTAATTGAATTAGTGATCAACTTTTAATAAATTCTAAACTGATTAATAAGAATAATTTATACTAAGCTTATAAATTAAATATGAAATCTATTTAATTATTCATTAGTAATAACTAGATAATTTAAGTTGTGAAAACTGAATTAATATTTTTATAAACTACATATCTATTAATTAATTAATAGATATCTGTTATTTACCATAACCCTTCATCAATAAATATTAATGATTAGATAATGAAATGAAAATTAATCAATTAATAATCAACTTATTCAATAGTTATTTATAGTTTGTAGTTTGATCAATAGCTTGAAATGAAAATTTTATCAAATAAATCAGTAAATATTGAATATCGAATATTAAAATATTTAGTTGGTTTAAGAATCAGATTGAAATATTAATTTAATTTTTAAAATTATTTATTGATCAATCGATATTAAATTAGTAAATATGATTTATTTTTTATTAACTTATGAAACAAATAAATTTTTATTAACTATGAATTTTATTGAATTATTTATTATTTCATGGTTTTCATTCTAATCAACTAATTATTAGTATTAATTGATCAATAGTTATTAATTGATTAATCAATAATAAATTATTTATATAAATTATTAAGTCATCAAAAGAATAATTCAGTTTTATTTATTTATTTATTTATTCCATAGTTTCCATCTATTAATCAATTTATATATATTATTATATTATGAATAATGAATATTGTTTTGACATTAAGATTATGTCATTTTCATATGACTTCGCCACTATAGTTTAATTGTACATTACAATGAAGATTGCATATTTGTAAACAAATCAAAATACAAAATCAAGATGAAATTTCTTATTTTAATATGTTCGTAGTAAGAAGTAATATGTGTATAATATGCATTGAATATAGATTATATATTTTTAAATATGCTAATTAGGTTTTAAGATATGTTTCATGTACCTTGACTACAAGTTAATTTACATGACTATTTTTAATCTAGTCCAAAATAGTTTAGTGTATATAAAATGTATAGGCACAACACAAAAAGTAACCAAGTTACAACTAAATTTGCAACTAAATGAACATAATGGTCTATTATTGGATGAAAAATGTATAACTTAATAGTCACATCATAGTTGCAAAAATAGTAAGAAAATTAAAAAGATGGTTATTAATTGTAAAAATTATAAATCATAGTTGCAAATGACGAATAATCACATGTAATTGCAAATTGAATGGTTACATAATACAAGATTTTTTGTAGTGTCCAATGGCAATGATCCAACAAATCTTTACATTGCAATAATCTAAAATGCTTTTGTCCTAATGACTAAATTAACAATCATTTAAAAATCCAACCATGTGATGAGAAAATTCTTAGATTTTTTTGTCTACTTCCCATAATAAATATTTAATAACATTCAAGATTCAAACGTGAAAAGAAATGACAGACCCATTTGTGATCATGTTACTACTTCTATTGCCTTTCAAAAACATGTTTCAAATATCAACAACAAATATTTTATAAATGAAGTAGCTAAATAGAAATTTTACATAAGCCATCAAGGAAAATGCCACGATCACTTAAGGATTGGCACATTGTGTGAAAGTTAGTGAAAATGCCATAGCAACCATGAAAAGGTCCCAAAAAAAGGTAGTAACAACAATAGACCAAAGAAACCTCAAATAAAGGTTACAAAATGACATTTATGTTTATATAGGTTATCATTCGTATATAGATAGGTACAAAGAAATGTACAAACATTTAAAAATATCTCTTTATGTGTATTCAAAAATCATATGTCATTCATTTATTCCCAAATTTCCTTTCCATTTTTTGTTTCCTAGAATTTTTTTATTTTTGCCAACTTAACTGTAATGATCTGAAGGGAAAATCCATGTTCGCTAGTAAAAAATGCCCCTTTTTAACCAAAAAGTTTTCAATTGCATGTCATTTACCCAATCTTTGCTTGTACCATTGATGCATGATCTTATTTTCTACTTCTAGAGTTTGTAAAAGCTAGATGAAGAATGTTTAACATTTTTTCCTATTTTACTGAATTATTGTCTTTATTTTTTTTAATGTGTTGGAAGGTAAGGCATGCTCTATCAAGTATTATGTTTCACCACTGAGAAATAATTCAAGAGAGGAATTGGTTGGTTTGTAAGAATCAAATTGTGAACCTTTCCCAAGTTGGTTGTAGGGGCATTTGGCAAATAGTCCTAAGCTATTGTGGGCCCATTAATTTGACATCAATGGGAATTTTATAGTTGATTGTCCTATAAGTGAAAAGGATTTTAGCACTAGGTGTTTTAAAAAAAAAGTATGACTCATTGTCAATTTAGTGAGACTCTAGGTGATGGTCATTGTGGGTGGAGGGCTTCATGCATGGTAGTTTAAAATGTTTAATTCTACTTTGAAACATGAACATAAGATGTTATTTGCTTATGGGTGTGAATATTCCTCAAAAAGTTTATGGTGGCTTTAATAGTGTTTAAGTTATTAAGGTTAATGATGAAATGGAGCCAACTTTATGTGTAAAATGAAACAAGCTAAAACTAGGGGACAACATACATGCAAATGTTATATTTGATGATGTGAATGGGGTATAGATTCAAGTGGTCATTGATTTTGCCGATTACATAGGTTTGTGCATTTTAGGTTCTTTTTGTATTCACTTCTAACATTAATTGTATAGTTCCACATTGACATCTAAAGCAATAAAAAAATTCAAGTTTTCTAATGTGACCTTTGCAACTAGTGTTGAACATGAATGGCCAATTTGCCAATTTTTAATAGAATGACATGTTATAATGTAGGAATCATAGTTTGAAAGTAGTATGTCCCATGGCGACAAGGAGGTATTTACATTGTTATTCATGTTAATCTACAATCAATATGGAAAAATAAGGTTTCTAAGCAACTTGCTAAAGCAAAAATCTTGAACTACGATATTATGGGATGTAGTCATTGACAATACAATATGTTATGGGTTCAAACCACATTGTAGTAAACCACATAAACAATTCACTTTTGCAATAACTTTCTTTTGCAATAGTAGTTATCTTCTACAACAACAAAGGGTAATAGCAACTCATTTCTACACTAACAAAGGGCAACAACAACTCCATTTTGTAGCAACAAAAAGTAACAACAATAGTTCACAACTAGTTTTTCTATGATCCATTAGCAACTTCTTAAACATGAAATAAACTATTGAATGAAGAAGCAATTATACTTGTCTAACCATGATGAAGTTAATGGTAAGTTCATGCAAGGACCCAATGTTAGAGGCATGATAAATATTTTTTAACCCCAAGGTCGAGTTCAATCCTCAAAGATCATTAATGATTTTTTATACATAACTTATATATTTTTTCTTCCTAGCTTGCACATGCATCTTATGTATTGTTCCTAATGGGCTTACACTTGTGGATGGTGATCTAGATGTAGATTGAAGAGAGTTCTCTACAACTTCTGACATTGGAAAGGTTGGATCAACATCAACATTCACCTCTACTATTTCTTCTGCAACTATTGTTTCTTTGAAAAGTGGCATTGCAATGTTGGCTTCCATAGTTGTTAGTTAAAATGCCGTAAGAAAACTTTGGTGATGCCTATTTTGTTCCATCCCTTAATGATTATTGATTTTATGATTTTCACCTTTATTTCATACTTCATGTAACCAACCACATATTTTAGGTTTCAAATTGCCCATTTAAAAATCTACCAATGGCTCCTAACCATCATCAATCTAGTCTCTAATTGTTTGAGAAGTCCATGGGTTGAAATGAACTTTGAATTCATGTTTGAATGGCTTCTACAAAATCACATGTATGGGTTGTAGTTCACTTATGTAGTTAGCAGGAACAAAAATCAAAAATATGTTTGCATGTTCTTTTTTATCCAATCCAAAAACCTTTTACTGATGTGGACACTCTAGCAATTTATTATCCATACCATCTTATGTTCCTTATCTAACCTTGAAATTTGAATCTATGATTGTAGGTAAAGAAAAAAATGTTGGTGACAAACTTTTTGGTTGTTTCCAATGATGACCAATGGTTTTCACTAAAGGTGAGGTCCCAACCATCTTTGATGCAATTTATCTTTCCTTGGTTATTTGGTGCAAATGATTGAAATGTATTGCCAATAAACATAAAATATGGTGGAAGTAAATCCCCTATAACACTAGAAGATACCGCCATGATGATTTGCTTCTTATCCTCTAGACCTAACATTTGCACATGTTTGGTACCCTTATTTCACCACCATTAGGGACAAAATGGACTCCAATTTGATCACTGTTCACAACAAATGTTGATGGAGTAGAATATGCTTTCACCAAATAAACAACCTTGTAAGCCATGGTGTAACCTTGAACAAACCAATATGGTGGAAGTTTGTTTGTAACAACGATTGCCACGCAATAAGTTTAACATATGTATTGTTCCATGAATTATCTAGACCATTATCTTATGACAATAAACCCTCTACATCTAGGTCTTATGATTCAAAAGCAATGGACTATATCATACCTTTGAGGATGGGTTGCACAAATTTCTATTGATAATGGTTAATTAACTTGTTTCATTTTTTGCAAAATGTGCACCATCTCATCTTTTAACTTGGGATGCTCTTCAAGTTTAGGCATGTTTTGTTTGGGATTCTTCACTATTGTCCTATGGTCTATAGCTTGAATGTAATTTTCTTTCAACACCCCATCCTTTATAAACCACTCTCACATTGTTGGAACCTAGTCAATTTTGCATAAGGATTAGGGACACCTAGTGATTTGTAAGAGGTTTGCAAGAAAATAAAAGTGGATTTGTTGTTTCCATATCTTTTCACTGCTACTAAAATTTGTGGCCACAAATGTGGGTAAAACCAATTTTGATATTCCCTTTTTTCTTGTTTTTTCTTGTCATGTTTTGATGGTCTCTTGCTCTCAATGGCTTCTTTTTTCTTAGTTTCTTGTTCATTCAAAAGACTCACATTTTGTTGTTTTATAGGTCTACCAACTGGGTGTTTTTCTCTCTGCACAATGGATGATGCTGAAGGTTATTTTTTCTCATTTTTACAAGCTTTCTTTTTCAAATTGCATCCTCTCTTCCTTTGAAATTCTTTGAAATGAAATAGTAATAAATCTTTCCTTTCATTGTCAGTCATTTTGCACAAAAATTTGAAGCACAAATTTCAAACAAAAATATGTAAGCTAAAAGAAGAAAGGAAAAGTTAACAAGTGTAATATGAGACTATGATACTAAGATGTGCCAAGGATTGGAACACTACAAATAAAGGCTAAAGTTCAAGAACAAGAATTAAATTATGAGATCAAATATGAATACAACTTGATGACACGTGCATGTAAGTTGTTAAGAGCATAACTAACATTATCATTGCTACAACCATACCCAATGTATTAAATTTGTTGAATTTATATTTTTTCACATTTACTACAGCCAAAAAATTTCTAAATTCTATTTTATCCAAAGAAATTTTTAAATGAAAAAAGTTTTTAAAAAATCAAGGAGAAATAGCTGAAATGGTAAAGGTACTAGGGTGGGAGTGAATGGGAATGTGTAAATGGTTGTGCGTAGCAACATAGAGCCCTAGTTTGAAGAAATTTCAACACCAACAAATTGTTTACTGGTCCCAATATATTTTTCAACATCCGGTTATTTGATAGCCACGGTATGTGGGGGGGGGGGGGGGGGGGGGGGGAGGAGTTTTT
>Ga0116227_10014293_pt1 | contig 12145 bp, 5 predicted proteins | sample S1TSphgellanicum_FD_89693 | JGI IMG/M metagenome (GOLD analysis project Ga0116227, IMG submission 89693) | Host-associated microbial communities from peat moss isolated from Minnesota, USA - S1T2_Fb - Sphagnum magellanicum MG | ecosystem: Host-associated > Plants > Peat moss > Unclassified... | reverse complement strand
GTCCCGATCATGTTGATTTTCATGTGAGGATTTTAAAGCCTGCGCTTCCTGGACCTCTTTGAGATTTTTATTATGAATACCTCCCCCCCCCCCTCCCCCTCCCACTTTCCCTTTTGTTTTGTTTTGTTTATGTTCCATACAATTCCCAATAGTTAATCACTATTTATGCCATATCTCAAAGTTGCACCATTTCATGTTTACATATATATGCAAGAAAAGGTTAAGTTAAGAAACTTAAAAGAGGTAGGTTGATATTATAGTACCTAAACAATTTTGGCAACAAACTATATAATAATTAATTAAATTTTAAATATTAGTTTCGGCACTTGGTTTTTTAATTCTAAATTGTTGGTAGGTAATGGTTATATAAAAAAACAATGAGGTTTTCTTCAACGTCATGAATTAGTCTAGTGTGTCAAGATTGTCTCAATTTCATGTCAAAGTACTTGAAGGTCTGTGGTTCAAACTTGATAATTGAACTTTTGATTTAATTCAAATTTTAGCGCAAATACTAAATAATTTTTCAAAAATTCGACAAAACAAAAAAAATTTAATTTATATTGAAATCATTTAGGTATCACAATGAGCATTTGTTAATTTTCCTCCTTGTGTCCATGTAAATGGGTAAGGGAAAGGAATAAGGTAGTTGTGTTTTTTAAACACATTTTTCTTGGCTTTTATATTGAGAAGTTGACTAAAAAGTGGTTCATGGATATGATGTACATAACAAACTTTTTGGGCCACAATTTGGCCAAAATAATCATTTTTTAATTTTGATACATTTTTACCATCTAAATATGAATTTCATGTATCTAAAAGGCATATGAAACACATATAAGTAGGATGCCAGATTTTCACAATCAAAATCTTGCATCCTACTAATACATGCTTCATATGCATAACCTAAAATCTTTGTGTTATAATCAAGTTTCATTGAATCCACCTTTCCATACCCAAATAATAAGGACAAAATCAAAGTTTTTTACACATGGTTATTTCATCTCATCACTATTACAAAATGTGAGTGTAATTCATTAGTCCCCATTCACTAGACCAATGAAGTCACTTGGCATACATGGACACCTTTTGTTGTAGTGCATCTTCATGTGTGCATTTTGTTTGTTCTTAAGTATAATGTAATTGTCATATCACCTTTACAACATTGAAGATTTTTTAAGCAATTGCTCTACTAATTGAATGCAATAGATGGGCAACAATTATAGTTGAACAATCAATTGTCACCCTTTGTTGTGGACTTGATTATTTTTTATATTCCAAATGATTACAACTCTATTCCTCAAATTGCAAATTGTTACAATGTTTAAATTGGAACCTTTTGAAAAAATATTAGTAGAGCTACAAGTTTTCATTTTATTAGTTGATGATGAAAGAATATTCTTGGTGTTATATGCTACCAACAAATAACAAGAAGAAGCAAAAGACAAGTTTTTGCTTGCTCTTGGAATGAAATCCATCTTCTTTTAAAGTTGTGTCAACACCTGATTCCATTGACACATGGGGATTACCCTTCCAAATGGGTAAGTCGTTATTTTTCAAATGAATATATTTTTACATTTTTCAAGTTTGTATCATGGCAAAACATTATATTTGTCACAGGCACAACAACAACCAAAATTATGTGAGTTTCTAATCCAAATGAGAAAAAAGGTAGGCCTAGTTCCAAATCCATATGAAATAAGAAAAACAAGAACAAGAATACGACAAGTGTAAACAAAAATCCAACAAGATTTGATTATAAAAAATAAACAAAACAAGGCTATGATAAGAAAAAAATTGAAATTAGTGTTGAACATACTAAAGGTAATTGGGAATTCTATCTCTATTTATACCCCTTGAACACCTAGCTCAAGGAAGTTTATTAAAGAGCTTCCAATCTACATGTGACCCATGTTCACCCATGTGCACCCATGTGTGAATTATGAATGAACTAAAATTCAACTAAGAGTGAATTTAAACTTGATTAAAAGTGAATTGAAAGTTAATTAATAATGAATTAAGAGTTAACTAGAAGTGAACTAAAAGTGAATTAAGGGTCAATTAAAAGTGAATTACAAGTTAACTAGAAGTGAATTAGGACTTAACTAAAAGTGACTTAAAAATCCATTAGAAGTGAATTAGGACTTAACTAAGAGTCAACTAAAAGTCAACTAAAAGTGAATTAAAACTTAACTAGAAGTTAATTAAGAGTCAATTGAAACTAAATTAAAAGTTAGGTACAATTGGTATCCATGACAATGTTAACATTCAATTTTTATTTTTTGTAGACTTGAACCCTTAATGCAATAACATATTATAAGCATTTTCAAGTGCACAAAGGTGGTGTGCAATTGCTAATCTTGAAACCTATTATAGCAAAAATCAACTTGAATCAATTGACCCCTCATAGGCTTGAAACTACTACTTAACCATATCACAAATGATGATTTATGCATGAAAGCAAGCATGATACTATGGCATGGTGGGTGTGAAAGGATGTGATTTCCTTGACCCACATTGTTTCCCATGACTATTAAGGTTTTGAAATGTTTATTGTGTTAGCAAGGTTTTGCTTTTTTTTTTTATAAGTGTCATAGATTTTTCAATATTATCATTGTTTGCTATGAAGTCCACTCTTAATATTTTCATTATCTTCTTTTGTTTCCTCAAATGAGCTTCAACAATTTCACAAGATTACTCCTCCAACTCATCCACAATCTAATGGGGTGAAAACAACATAAGATGTATGATTTTTGTGTCATTACAATCTACTTGAAAAACAAACAAACAAAATAACAAAACTCATCATAAAATTACCATGCATGAGTTTTTTACTTGAATGAATTAAATAATGATATAGCTTTTCACTATTCAAGTGCATTGATGTTAATATTTTACATTGTAAAAGTAGGTTGGAAATAAAAATTTAAAAATCAAGTAGATTTTAATGTTTACTTTTTGTTGCATGGATTCATGTAAAGTCCTTATTAATTATATTTTAACAAATAGAAAGTTGAATAGATTTTTGATGGGTAGGTCAAGAATACAATGATCTTTTTATCTTAATTTAATATAAGCATATTTCATTAAATATTTTGTTTTGATAGCTCCCCAACCATTAATTATCAACTAATAATTGGAAAAAAAAAATTGTTTACTTTCAAAACTTATTTGTTCCTAATTTTTGGAAGTAGATTATCATACATTTATAATAGACTTGCCCAAGGGTTATATAGTATGCTTCCACCCATATTGATGTTATTTTATGGTTTCATATGCATGATACAAAGTAGGTAAATGTGGATATCCATATTTCTATTGTATATTTTACCATGTTTTCACCTCATGGGATTGGCAATATGTAACAACTTAGGGAGTTTGGTTAATTGAACATTGAACGTATGCCCTCAAATTGATTTTTCTCACCAAGGTTGCACTTTTTTAACAATTAAGGTACCAACTAACAATGTATACATGAATAGGTTTTTCCAACATTTGATTTTTTTAATAAAAATGATGTCAATAATAAAAGTTTTAACAATAAAGGATTATAATAATAATAATAATAATAATAATGCATTTGAACTTTGCAATAATTATGTGACATGTTGTGGGTGCTCCAATTTTTTCATTATACTTGTGTTTATGGGAAACACCCTCCAAGCCAATGAATTCCATTGAGAATCCACATTGCCATATAATGTCCTAGCATTCTTTTGCACATTCTTTCAAAAAATAAATTCAATAGGTTCATGCAAAATTTGATTTTGGATCTTAAATCATGTTTTGAATGCATTCATAATTGACTTACCACACTATAGGAACCATGACAAGGTCATGTCCCATGTTCCTATGTTTTGAATCAAAATGAATTTTCTAACTTGTCAAACAATGAAAGCTACATATAGATGTTTAATTCTTCAACCAATAAGTGTAAAAATGGTTGGTAAAAAAACAATTGATTTTCTTTAATGCCATGTTGAATTATAAACCAATAAGGAATGCATGACTTTAATACACTTCTATAATGACAATATTTGATTCAGAGTCACAAAACTTTATTTTAAAATATCAAATATTGTCATTTAAAAAAAATCCACATCTCCTTAACTTCCTTCCAAACCTTTGGAATGTAATTTAATAATGAAAATTTTAAATATGCTTGTTTTTATTGACATAAAATTTTTAATTAAAAATGAAGACTCTAAAATAAATTCCACATAATCTAATGTTTTATGATACAAAAACTTTATGTCATCATGTAAAACACAATTTATTTTATTTGTGGTTAAAGTATGAATCAATTTGAACAAATATTGATATTTCTATTGTTTCATTTTTGATAAAATTATGTTGTTGGACCTAATCCTAAACATTATTTAAGGACATTTAAAGACATCTTTTAATCATCAAAATTATGATTATTTTTTATCATGTTGATCCAAATGCATATTCCTATGTAATGAAACAATAAAAATTATATAACTTGTAGGCTATATTAATCATAACAATCAAAGTTGAGGTTCAGTGTGATTTTGAAGGTGGATAATCTTTTTGTGGACCTCAATTGTGAATGCACCCTCCTCCCAATTAGTTTCATCTTGTCAAATGACATGATCATGAATGTGAACCAACTATTAGTACCTACTCTATTTATGATATAGATGGAAAACATGTAATACAAAAAAATATTGAAAATTCAAATTAAAAATCAAAATTCAATGAAACTCGAAACCACCTTTTTTTTAGGAAGCTTTCAAAAGACTAGTCAATTATTGGAAAATTTAAAAAATTCCTTTGGCCCTTTAAGATTTCACTTGCATTCCAAACTTTCAACCACTTCATTTTGTGTTTAATGTCAACAAGCAACAACAAACCAACTTGCAGAGTCTTACATCATGTCAAGTTTTTTAGTATTCTCATAATGAATTTGAATTAATTGTTCTAAAAGACTAGACCCCAAAGTTAATTTTACAATTACCATTAGCTTTTGGAATAAATTTACATGGAAGAATTCAACAATGTTGTAAGCTTTTGTTCGATGTCTTTCATAACACCATCACAAGTTTTTTTATGAGTTGGAATATTTGATTCATATTGTTCATGCACATGAGTTGAAGTTGGTTAATTTTGTTTTGTACATGTGTTCAATAAAATAATGAAAGTATAATGTTTAACAAAAGTTTTGAAAATAAGTAACCATGTGAATAATTGAACATGAATATATGCATTGTCATAATGTACCACTTGATTTTCTTTTCATTATTCTCACATTGTTGATACCAGTGGTTTGGCACAATGGTCTTTAATTTAACCAATGTTTTTCATTTTTTGCAAATTGCATATCATACAACTTATGGTATAAGTTGGTTATGACACGTGATGGGTGAAAAGACACTACAACAACCCCTTTTGGAATACTTTAGGGTCTAGTATTATAATACATATAGTAAAATTGTTCCAAAAGTATAGTACATTTAATTTTGGGTATCAATTTTGGTTTTTGAGCCCTAAAAATCATTATTTTTACAAAATTAATGTTATTTTATATTATTTATAAAAAACTCATTACCTATATTGAGGGATCCATGAATATATTTAGAATATACATTAGTAGAATAGGGCCATTGTTTCATTTTGACTACATTAACTTTAAGGCTTCGTTAGTAATTAAAATAATCAATTTTAATGAAATTAAAAAAGTGACCCATCTAGCTATATGCTTGTCATCTTCCATGTGAATGTGATTACTTGTCAATATTTCAATTTATTACACATTTATCACATTTATGCTAAAAAAACACATTTTTCTTGAAATTAAAATTTCAAATTAATCACATGGTATCCAACCATGGTTCAAATTATGTGAAATGACATGGTTCAATATACCTTCAACTTTCATTAAAATTTAAAATCATTTGAATTGTTTTTGGAATATATCTGTGTTTTTGGTTACATATATACACTACATTTATTCCACAAATATACTCCAATCTCCCACTTTATAAAATGAAATGAAATAATTTATTTTATAATATCTTGCCTAGGTTATATTATAACATAATATGCAAAAAATATTGTGATTTTTTTTCAAAAGTTTGAGGTGGGATACATTCAAACATGCACACCCCTAGAAAATAGTACAATATGACATTTCAAAGGGGGTCAACGTAGTGTGCTTTCAACCTAATGTCTCCATGTGCTCCTATAATAAATAATGTTTGGGAATCAGAAATGCATGTTCATGAACGTTCAAAGTTATGCATAAAAATGGAATGGATCTCTAACTTATTAATGGATTTCAAGGTGTTATGGACAATGAACTCCATCCCTTTGGACAATAAACAATGACTAATGGGGATCAATGTTTTTCATAATCATGAAACCATTTTTCAACGACTTTTTTCCAAGCAAGAAGCAATGGTTCTCGTCCTATAATTTTTGTTTTCTCATTGAATTGAAAGACTTTTTCAAACTCATAATTTCCTTTGGTTCAAAGTTCATTCCAATGTGCTTTCATATCAAAAGTAACATCCATTTCATGCCCATCATGCAACAAAGTGATGAAGAAAGCTTGAAATCCTTCAATATATTTAGTATGAAATTCTTTTATAGTTTTTCAATGTCGGTTTTTTATTACGTTGGCGTCACATATTACATATCTGCCACTTTACATAATGGTACATGCAAACATGTCTTGAGTTATCCAACACAAAATTGCAATCAATGTAATGTTAACAAATTCCACCATCTAAACTTTCTTCTTGTAGTCTTGGTTTAATAGTCTCCAAAGAAGATTTTCATCTTCATTCCCCTTCTCTTCACCATCATTTCCTTCCATAAAAAAAAATCCATCTTTCCATCCATAAGAAAAAGATTCATAATTAGTGGAAAGACAAAAAAATCAAATCAAATTAATAAGCATGTACCCATAGCTAAAATTTTACCTTTTTATTTTTCACTTTCCATGATTCCACATTTTTCTCTTTTACATTTCTATGAAGTTTTTGGTTGCCTTCTTATCAATGTTGACTATAAGTTTGTCTACATGGTGAATGCCATTACATATGTATATGTCTATGGAAAATAAATTTGCAAAAAAACACATTAATGCCATTGTTCAATTAGTAGCTTAGAGAAAAAAATTAAATCAAATTTGAAGAAAAGGTAACAACATTAAGTCAGTGGTAAAAATGTGGTTTTAAAAAACTTACATATATAGTAAACTTTCAATTTTACCATTATTTCCAATTCGATATTCAAAACTTTCAATTTTACTATTAGTTAATATCTTCAATATTCTATGGAAACATAACATCCTAGACTTCAAACAAAAGAGTTGGAACTTTGAAGTTTGCATCAAATTGTTGCATTTGGTAAACAAATGAAAAGCAATATTTGTGAATATTGATGAGTTAAAGTGACTATATTTAAATGAACATGTCACATTCATAGATTATGGATATAAAAAGTTTAAAATCAAGGGACATTTGAAAAATTAAATACATGAAAAATCAAAGGGCTATTCAAAACCAATTCCAATTTTTCACAAATTGGTGAAAATTAACTTCATTACATTTCAAAACTTGGGTTCCACACTATTGCACACTACTAGGGACAATGAAATGACGATTTTCTTTTTTTGTGTGGAAATGAAAGTTCCATTTGAATGATATTGCACACAAATAAAATTGAAAATAGAATTAAGTTTAAATCAAATTGAATTCAAATTAAATTGAAGAAAATTGAGAAGAAAATTGGTGCATAACGTATTGGAAATATGTAGTCACAAGTCTATCATTTATAACTATCATGCAAGAAAAAAAAAACACCTTTCCATTCCATTTAAAGCAAATTCTAAACCAAAATCTATTTTGGTAGGAATATGAGATGACTAGTGGTAGGGTCTACCTTATATTGGTTTTGATTTTACCATCATTAATGGAATAACAACTTGGGTTTGGTATCATTACACACTACTAGTGACAATCAAATAATGAAAAAAATGGATTAATTTTGTGGAATTTAAGTTCTATATGAATGAAATAATTGAATGAAATTCCATGCAACTGAAATTGAATCGAATTTAGATTTAATTGAACAAATGTCATGCACTTGCCCTTTTAGCAAGGTTCCAAACTAAGCAAAATCCTTCCCTCCTTCATTGTCCCCCCCTAATATATTCTCATATAGTTCCCAATAGTTCATCATTATTTATGTCAAATCTTTCATGTCCATGTAGATGCACATGGGAAAACGTTTAAATATATAGGCTTGAAAGAAGTAGGTTATTGTATTATTTTAATATACATAACATGGATATGAAAAGACAATTTAATATTTGCCTTTTAATTTGTTTTTTCATATCATGTAGGTGGATAGGGAAAAGGAATGAAATAATTATTAGAAAAGGAGTGAGGTAATTAAGCTTGGAAGAAGTAAGTATGAATAACATAGATAGATAAATAAACAACAATATTTTTATTGGATATATGTCGAATGGTGCATTGTGTCAACTGATTGTCAAAAACCTTTACAAAACAAATGTGTTGAATCAAACGTTTTTTCATCAAATGTACTTTTAAAAATGTGCATGATTAATCATTTGTGCATGTTTCAACAAGATGATCCTTCTTCATTTGCGCAATGCCATTCATCAATTTAAGTAACCACATTCATTTTATTCTTTCCAACATGATCCAATCTTGTTGTGTGCTATTAAATTGGCACCTACAAATCACTTTGAAAGTTTTCTAACTTGTGTGTTTGTGGGCCACCTTATATCCATCAATAACCCCTTAGACTTAAAAAAAGAGGATTATTTCGCCTACTTGTTAAAAGTGGGAGGGATATTGTGCTTATTTATTCTTCATATATTCTTTAATATAGTGGGAGGGATCTTACACCAGGCTATGTAAAAACTTGAATAAAAATTTATAATGTTGATTGGTGAGGAATACAAAATGGCATTTCCCTACACATCAAATAGGGGGGTTTTAGGGTAGTATATTTTGTTTCAAAGGGTGTATTTTATAAATTTTTTTCCTTATCATTTATTTTATTCATAAATAAAAATTCAAAATGCAAAAGAATCTTTCAATGCATAAGAACCAAAATATAAAAGGAAAAAAATGCATCAAATATTTTTCACAAACCAAATAAGATTGCAGAAGGAAAGATCACCCATTCATGAAAAACCAACCATCAATTTTCAATTTCACAAAAGTTGAAAATGAACAACACAAATTGTGAGCTTTATTTGATTCATTATTAAGTTTGTCAAGTGGTATTGAGGGTAAAGAACATTGTTGGTTCCTCATTTTATAGCAAAATGCAAACCTAGAACACATTCCTTAACTCCCACAAATATAAAAGGCATGGAACTTTAAGATGGGACTAAGATGAGCTCCTTAAGATGCGCTTGAAATGAAATCAATTTGCATAGAATAAGAAAAAAATGGTTAGTGTAATTGGAACTGAATTGGTTCATGGACAAACCATTGACAAACATGGACTTATGAAACACAACATGGTTTGGACTTGAGAAAAGTCACCATTGTTTTCCCTTTATACTACATTTTGTATATGGTAATGGGGATTACGTTGAAATGATATAAATTTCCAAGTTGTACCAAAATTGTCAAGTCATGAGTTGTGCTATTTTATGGGTTCATAACTCCTTCATATGGGTTTTAATTTGAAAGTTATCAAAGGTAAAGTTGTAGCCTTTGGAAATAACTTTTTAATAGTGTATCAAGTTTTCAAATCGAAGTTGGTTTGACCCTTTTATCATACATTTTAATGACCATGAGTTGAATTATTAGTTCAAAATTCTTAGTCATTCAATTGGATATAATTTATGTTCCAAATCTTCAAATTGAGAAAGCAAACCCACTTTAGATATTTATAGTAGCCTCAATTTGAATGTTTGATTCATTGAACCTTGTTCCAAATTTGTGGGACACCCCAAGATTTTAAATTTATACAAATGAGAATTAATTCCCACACATTTCATTTCACAGTGTGAGTTAGTATGTTTGCATGCCTTGCTTGCCTTATGTGAACCTAATGTTAAGGTCACAACATTACCCATGTAAAGCTTGCCAAATTATCATGAACCTAAACATACATAAATCACAAAATATAAGATGGAAAAAGTTCTTACACTTATTTCATAATAATAAGATGAATCTTACACGTATTATTTATAGGCATCATTTCTTTCCCACTTTTAAAGAGTAGGCATAATATCCCTCTTTTTTTCTAAGAAGGATTTTCATAGATGTAAGGTACCATCCAAATACATTACTAATTTTCTTTGAATGTTTAATGAGTGAGACGGATTTTACACTTTGAAAGGATCCTTTAGTTCATGTACTCTTTAAAAATGAGAAAGGGATTTTTTAATTTAGGTGAAATAACCTTTCCCTTCTTATGTTCCATTATTTTTATATGCTTATGTTCCTGATAACCTTGAGCTTGTGCTTTGCAATGAAGAAGCCCATGGTTGGGGACATTCCAAAAATACAAGCCTAGATTCAATTACCATTGCCATTTATTTTAAGAAGGCCCACAATTGAAACTTTATCTTACATGAATAATACCAAACTTGGTAGCAAACTCACAAACACCCATCATAATCAAACATGTTGTGCACATCATCAAACCAATTGCACAAAATTATCAAACCTAACAAGCATACATGTTGTTGTCATAGGAACACTTAGTACATTATTAGATGGACACAACATGACTATCAACATGACTATCCATGTTCACAAATTCATAACTAACAAATAAACACAAAAATAGACCATAGTTTGGGTAATTTTTTTTCTTTCTCTCTCCTCTACCTATTTGATGTTCACAAGGAAGTAATAGTGATTGTTTAAAAGACTAATAATATCTTCCCTTAAAAAATACAAAATCAATACAACATTACAAATATGTGTTTGAATGGGATAATGAACAGATTAATAAATAACTCAAGTATGGATGGGTGATCAACAATTTGACATAATAGTATTGCCTTTGGATGATGTTATGATGACAAAACCATTTATTTTAAAAAGAATGTTTTCTTAAGGAAATTTAAAGTTTTTTTACTTAAAGAAAACTTATTGTTAAAATGTATTGTTGAAGGAATTGTCTTCTTAAAAAACCTTTTTTACTTTAAAAAAAATGCATTGTGAATATCTATTGTTGAAGGAATTGTATTGTTAAAAATCTTTTTTACTTAAGAATTTTTTTGCATTATTATTTAATGTATTGTTGAAGGCATTGTATTGTTTAAAAGGTTTTTTTTAAAATTTAAGAAATGTGTTGGTAAAATGAATTGTTGAAGGAATAGAAGGTGATGAGGAATTTGATGAAATTAGAAGGATTAGGGAGGTGTCACATAATCATATCAATGCTTGCTCACAAGTGGTGATAGTGGTTGTGGTATACAAAGCAACTACAAGAGGAGGAAAAGGAGAAGTAAAAATACAAGTAAAAGTGGGAGTGTTGTTGTGTTCACAATTGTTTATTTGTTTTTTCGTGGGAACAAATTGTTGGGGGGAAGGGATCATAGTAGGATTGATGCATATTTATGACAACACTTTTATATTACCTAGGAGTGTTTTGATTGTGAGGAAAGTTTTTGTAGTGAGAGGGAGAGGAGTAAGAATTTGGTTTTGGGTTTTGTTGGAATTTTGTGGATTTGGGTGTTGTGGGTTTTGTTGGTATTGATCATTTAAGTTTTGTGTTGTTGGGGTTGTGGGATTCACACATATGTATGAAGGAGTTTGATATATTAGGAGTGTTTTGATTATGAGGAAAGTTTGAATGGGTTGTGTGTGTGTGAGAGAGAGAGAGAAAGAGAGAGAGAGGGTTGACAATTTGCATATGTATGAATGGGTTCTATATGTTAGGGGTGTTGTGATTATGAAGAGGAAAGCCTTGTAGTGTAAGAGAGAGAGAGAGGGTTGACAATTTGCATATGTATGAATGGGTTTTCTATGTTAGGAGTGTTGTGATGATGAGGAAAGTTTTGTAGAGAGAGAGAGGGGGGGGGGGGTGGGGAGGGGGGTTGGTGGATATGGAGGAATTGGGTTTTTAGGGTTGGGGGGTTGGGGTGGTGAGGGAAGTTTTTTTTTTGGGGGGAGGG
>Ga0116227_10014292_pt1 | contig 12149 bp, 8 predicted proteins | sample S1TSphgellanicum_FD_89693 | JGI IMG/M metagenome (GOLD analysis project Ga0116227, IMG submission 89693) | Host-associated microbial communities from peat moss isolated from Minnesota, USA - S1T2_Fb - Sphagnum magellanicum MG | ecosystem: Host-associated > Plants > Peat moss > Unclassified... | reverse complement strand
TCAGCACATGTCTGCCCAATAATTAATTAAAATTTCAAGATTCCATTTGTAAAGCAGGGAAAGAAAAGAAGCAGAAGGAGACTAGTCAGTCCCAAAGTAACTTCCAAATTTCAGAAGTTACTTCGTCATAAACTTCCTAAGGTAGGCAGAAAACTTTCGTTGACCTAAACGACCTCCTTAAATATAATGCAAACACCAATGTGGCAACAAGAGGAGAAGGAACCATGTTGATTTGTCCATTAGATCTCAAGTAATTTGGTTAAAAGGTAGGTGAAAAGCTTGTTTGATTTTGTGTTGGATGGCTCGTAGTTATGAAACAAATGAGGGCACATGAAACGAGCTTCAAACAACCCCCAAAATGAAATTAGATTAAACCCATAGCCAACCCCAAGAAGCAAGGGGGATATAACTAAGGTGTAGCATAGGGGAAGAGAAGGACACTTGCAAAGACAAAGTAGCTTGGTTAACTTAGGAGACGAGGTTGGCATGAGGGTGACATGTTTTGAAAGGCCCCTTAAAATGTAAAGGCTAGAGCAATGTGAACAAAAGGCATTTTGAACTGATGGAAGATGTAAATAGGGAACCATACAAAAACATAGGGCTACACCCAAAAACATTAAAACCCAATCAAACCTTAAAATAATTTTTAAAAAGAAAAACCTTTTTGTAGTGTTAACAAAGGTAGGCTTGACCATTGCAAGAGCACAATAGTGATGGTGGGCCTTAAACACCACCCACATGTTACATGTTTTGTCTCCTCAAGCATTTACCAAACCCCTTCTTCACCACAACCTTGAAAACTACCAACCTCTCATCGCATGCACCTCCCAACCTGGTGTCTGTTCCTCCTATTACTTCTCTTTAGTTTAGTGGTGGGCAAATATGAGGTGTTACATCCTTGCAACCTGGGTTGCCATTGTTGAAACACCATTGCCATCAATGTCATTGCTGTTCTTTGCATCCATCATGATCCGTTAGTATTTTATCAACTTGACTAATAGTTCGATTCACAGCTCTCAGACTCCTACAATTGTTCCATGGTAATAGCTCATACACTATTTTTTTTGCATCCATTGGCCACAGTTCTTAGGGTCCTACATTGTTCCATTGCCATCGTTGTCATTGCTGTTCTCCGCCTCTTTGAAGCTAACTCATAGATCCAAGGGTACTGAAAAACAAAAATCTTGGTAATATTGGAAGACATCCTTGAATGACTAAAAAATGATCAAAAAATGAAGGAAGGTAGTTTGTTTGTTTGTTTGTTTGTTTTGTTTGTACTTATGAGATCCACTGGACTGGGATGCTTCAGATCATGTTCTTGGTATCTTTGGAAAGCTCTTGACAAGGAGGGGTTTATTGGCTTGGTTTTGTGCTGTTTTGACTTGCGATGCAAAAGTTCTTGAATATTGAATGATTTCTTCACTAAAAATTAAATTAAATCGTAGCTGAAAATTTCGAAGGAATTGGAATGTGCCTTTGACGTTGTTGGAAAGATTTTGATGAGCAGGGTTTAATGGAATTTATTTGATAAGATTTGGATTCAGAATGTGGGAGATATTGATTTAAAAGTGATTTCTATCACTGAAAATGTAAACAAATTCCAAAAAACCAGGTTTTGGAAGGAAAAATCAGTTGAGGACGTGGTAACACTTGGGCCAACAGCACAGGCCATACTATTCTATACAGAGGAAAGAAACTGGCTAGTTCTTTATGGCCATGTTAAGGTGCTTAAAACTACTTGCATGAAGAGTCAGGCCAGCTTTATATGTCCTTGGTGGGCTTTATGGTTTTTCATGAAGCCCACTGTTTCTCATTTCCCATCCACCTCCCCACTTTCAGTGACTCAGGAAATCAAATTCTGCCTAGGTTTTGGCACGCTGCAAAGCCCTGAACCACAAGCTTTACTGGAATCAAACTTGCTTGTTCTTAGGCTCTGCAGAGTGAGCCATTATTGTGGCAAAGCCTGCAGCCTAAGGCTTCACCTAGCACTTAATAAGAGGTTGCAAAAGACAAACGGTGGAAAAGGTCCTGAGTTCAAACCCAGTGGAGTGCAGATGAAACTACCGCCGGCCCTCCGCTAACTAGCTTGACTTGGGGGTGCCAACGGCTTGTCAGGTTGGGTATGCTGTTGTGGTTCAAAAGAAAAAATGAAAAAGACAAAAGTTGAGGTAATAACAAAAGGAACCCCAAAAGTTCCGCAAGTGAAGACAAATTTAAGGGCTCTTCACACTGTGTGCTAAGGCCCAATTTCATAAGTCCCAAGAAATGACAAAGTTCGATAGAAATCAGGCCCTGGGAGTATAATAAATATTATTATTCTTCAAATTTGGTGTGCCACAGTGTGAAGAACTTGGTCCCGAGTTCAAGGCCCAAGTCCCATGAGGAAGGCAAAGTCCCACGCTTTTCTTATTCCTAAATCTTGTCATTTCTCTTTGTTCTTTCATTTTGCCTCTTTACACATTAGAAAAGAATAAAAAGCCCTCCATTGTTTTAAAATGAATATAAAACTTTTAAAAATAAATTATCTTGCTTTTTGTCATTCTTGATAAATTCGGGCTCCATCTTCCCATCAAGAGAAATCAAGCCATGCACATCCATATCTTTCCCATTGATCTTTGGTGCTTCTGCATTTGCATTTTCACCTTTCACCTTTGCTAAATTGTTCTTGAACTTTCTTCTTGGATGCACTTGTTTTTTATTTTTCAACTGTCATTTTCTTAGGTCAGAAAATCCTTGCTGACTTCTACTACCTTCAACCTCGTCTTCTAGCCTCTGCTTTTCATTCTCACTTTGAATCATTTGCATATTAACAAAATATGTTTTTTATCTCAACTTTGAAATGGAAACGAATAAATGCACCATATGATCTCTCTGTATCTGCAGGAAAAAATTCTCCCTACCAACACACTTTTTCAAAGTTTACCCATAAACATTTTGTGAAAAACCCTTCATTTTTTCACATGAAAAAACAATATTTTGCCCTAAACCTTACTTTCTAGCTCCGACACTCTTGAAAAGAAAGACAACATGCTTGCCAACTTCAATTTCATGTCAAAGAAAGACTCTTACAATGAGGAGAGAGGATCAAGCCACTTTTTGATGATTTTAATAAAAAATATGACTGGGACTTGTCTTTGGAGTTGGGTTTCCATTTTGGTCCACACAACTCCTTGCCGAAGTCCCCACTCATAAGGCCAAAAAGTACAGCCAAATAAGATTGGTACTCATGTGAGGGACTTGAAAATCAAGCCCTAATGTGAGGGACTTGGTCCCAATTTGGAGCTCTAAACTAGTCAAATTGCAAGAATGAATTGGGACTTATTAATCAGGCCCTAGTGTGAAGTGCCTCTTATGACCCTTGGGCCCCCACCTCCCTCATCAATATGAGAGGTAGTTAATACGAAGAGACTTGAATTAGGACGTCGAAAAGGACGGTGGGAAGATACGAAGATACGTCCCCTTGGGATGTCGATTGAGACCTCGACTAGAAGCCTCCCAGTCTCTTGCACTGCGCCTTCGTGTCGTGTTCGCCGGCCTTCCGGCGACGTGCTGCTCTCTCTTGCGCTGCTGCATCGTCCTCTTCCTTGGCCTTCAGTTCCGGCAACGGGGTTTTGGAGTTCGCTCTCGTTGGTGCAACATCGCCAGTTCCTGTCGCAGCCCCATCTCGCAGTATTCTAGCGCACCCCCCAACTCGTAATCAAGCAGATCTTTTGCTGAACTTTTGGTTGTGGATTTCTTCTCAAATCGATCGGGTCCTCGTTGTTTGTATTCTTTGGTTGTTGAATCAGCTTCTGTTTCTTATCCTGGCGATCACGGGAAGTTCTCTGCAAATCATCGCATCGCATCGTTTCGACACAAGCTCCAGCTTACTCCACCTCCTCGTCGCATCGGAAGAACTGGTGAGCAACCTTCTTTGTCTATATAATACGCATCTTCCAGCTGCTGATCCAGATGTTAGGTTAGATGTTTGCTTTTCAAGAAGCTGTCGGTTTCCGTATCTCTAGTCGTTATTCCGAGGAACGCATGTACAGAAAACTGTTCTACGTCCATACTAGTTTCGCACTCTTGTCATGATTTTACAGTGTTTGAACTTGCCCTTAGCCGCCGGTGCCATGATCTGCATCAACTTGGCATCCAACTTTCTGCAAGCCTAAAGTATCCTTCTGACGCATGTGTCCAACAACTGCACAATCCGTATGCAATATGACCTTATTCCAGTCATTAGCCTGGTGGTTAGGGTTTGGTAGTAACCCTAGTGCCAGTGGTTTTGTGTCTGCAACAATCTATCCATCTAGATTGGGAGTAAGTGGGTGAACAAGCTGGGGATGTGAAGACACGGATTCCAGAGGTTTTGAAGGAGGGAAATACATGCTACTGGCATGTGGCTCTTGGTTACTGCCAGTAGAGTAGAAGTTGTCCACATCCAGCTCCAACTCTAGAATGTGGCCAGTGAGCCAGTTTGTGAAACCTAGGGTTCCTCCTCACCATCCTTGCATGGTAGAATTGGGCAACCAAGCTGATCTCATTTTTCAGTATTGTGGCCATCTGGAAGCTATAACAACATTCTGAACTCATGACAATTTCATGTGGTTACAGAATTCTTCAGATCTTGTCTCGTTGGTTCTGTACTGCATTGTGCACTTCCTTTTTTCTTTTGGTATTCTATCTTGACCATTAAGTACCAACTCTACTTGCAGTGAATGTTTGCAATGACAGTTGTCTTGGTGGAGCTTCTGATCTGGCTATGGCACCAAAGAAAAAGGGTAAAGGGGGAGAAAAGGCTTCCAGACCGGTGACACCGCCTGCAGCAAGTGTGCCTACCAGTGCACCGCCCAGTAGTGCTCCTGCAAGTGCACCTTCTTCTCACATATCACCTGACAACACTGCCCCAATTTCATCTTCCTCTTCTCTTCAAACTGTATGTCCTTCACCCTTCATTGAATCAAACACCCATTGTTAGATTTGTTTCTACCCCTCAAGATAAAGCACTTTATACATATTTATAGTTTTTTTTCCACAAGCACATTGCTGGAGCAAATGGTGTGTGTGCAGGATACAGATCAAACGGAACTGGAATTTGAGCTGCAAAATGCACTTTTAACTTATCCTCATTGGCGCCTCAAAGGTTCTTTCAAAGTGCCTCAAAATGCTGTTTGTAGAGATTCAATCTGATCACAGTTCTTGAAGAGATTTGTTGTGCTTAATTGTGTTGTACTAGAAGCAGCAGGAGCTAAGAGCAAAGCAGTGAAACATAAAAAGTTGATTGTGAGATGTTGCATGGTACAGGAATGCACCGACATTTTATTCTTTTTGGCCTTATGGAGTATCTGGAACGAAGGTTCACTTGCCCCAACCTGTTGTTAGGTCGTGAATGGCCATTGTCATTTAACATCCTTTGTTGTTGGGTGGACTGTATGTACTGTTGAGATGCAATTAGTGGTGTGCTTTAATGAGATGTTTATGCTACAGGAGGTCCCAACCACCACCCTTTATGAAGGCCTCTCTATGCCTTTGGCTTAGATGCTGTCTTGGAATATATGATCATGCTTCTCTCTGTTTTCTGTGTTCTCTTCCTCTTTCCTTGTTTGGTTTTTCTTCTTTTTGTGTTCCTTAACTTTGCTTTTTCTGTTATCTTCTCTTTCATAGTTTTTTTAGCTAGCCAAAATCCTCACCGAGTTTTCTCATTACTGTCAGACTTGTGACAGAAAGTTGGTACCATGGGTTAATGCATGACATTGACCTCCACTTAGCTGGGAGCTCATGAAATTAGTATGGATGCTATGGTAGCTAGTTAGTAGTTGATACCCCACATGTTGCTGTTGAAGTGTAACTCTGAACATGTAGGTGACTGTTGCTGTTGTCCAAACTGCTCTCAGTCTTTTCTCTGGGTTTTTTTTCTTTTCCTTTTCTTGTTCTCTCGTATGTTGTTAGAGTGAAAGTCTTTATGACAATAATATTGGGTCATTTCTCAATTCTATTCATGCTCATGTAAATCTTAAGTACAGAGAGTTTCTTAATACTTATGAAGATATGTATTCGATTGCATTTTAAGATGACATGATAACTTGAGTCTTCCCATTTCTTCCTGAAATGCAAAAGACACTCAGGATGCAGATGTTTGTCCAAGATTTGCCTGAAGATAATGGCTCATTATTATAATTGTCTACATCCACCATCGGGAGCCTATGAAGTCAGTGGGGGAGTTCATGATGAAGGTGATGGTCTGATGCTATGTGAGTGACTGTTTGTGGGACACTCATGAGGTTATGACTGCACTTATTCTAGTTAAATCAGTTTTGGTTTTGGAACTGACAAAAGGGTTACCTTTGAAGCATTGTCATGGAGTTCTCTGCCATCTCTTGTATGACAAAAGTAAGATTTTTTGAATGAGGTGTTTGTGCTCATTATAATCTAAAGGAGCTGGATGCTGCAGGTTAAAGCGGCGCTTCACATCAGATGAAGTCCTGCAGCTTCTGGACCGTTGCTACAATCTTGATCACATGGTAAGAAGCAGAGCACTTGCAAGTGTTCCAACTGGATTAAATGCCTGGTTTTGGACACTGGCACATCTCATCTCTTCATGAACCATCCTTTTCCCTCTCTCTCTCTCCATCTCTCTCCATTTATCTCACTTGTTCCTTCTAAACTGGTTGCAAGGTATCAAGCAGCAAGCAGGGTCAAGCCTTTCTCTAGTGAAAGCTTGTTTTGTAATGTGCTTTTCTATTTCTGAGCTACCTTGATGGATGGCAGACAGTGGATCATAAGGAAGTGGAGATGCTGAAAGAGCAAAAGGAGTTCTCTTTGCCACCTGAGATATTTGTAATGGATGAAGATTGATTGTGACAAAAGTGGCCACATGTTCCCACCCTATTAGTCCCTTCTACAGTTCACATTTTTTGCAAAAAGGTAAGCATTAAATTGCTCCCAGAACTTGCCAAAGACTAAGCTATGTTGATAACAAGTCTGCCACATTTCAGCATTTTCTTGAGAGATTTAGGATGTCACATGCAATAGTGGTTTATGCACAAGTGATCAAAATGAATCAAAATGAAAATGAAAACACTCATACATCTCAATAGCAAGGGGAATGAAGTCATCGCCTGGTGCTTGCTTAGCGTATGATTGTGTCTTCTCATGAGCAACCATTATCAATGCATGTGTTGTTTTCATGTCATCCCTTTGCCACCATTTTGTTTTCCTGCTTATTTTTCTTGTCTTTTCTCATTGGGTGTCTTATGAGTTTGGCTGCAGTGTTCAGGGACAGCATGATGGAGTATGAACTCAACAGAGTCAGGCAAATGTTGCACTAAGTCTTTCCCCACTTCAAGCAGTTTTTGGGAGAGGTCTTATGACTGCAGACCATGTATAACAGAAGTGGGGATGATCACTCCCTGTTCCAGAACCTTTCACACAGGCCTGCAGTATTTTGAACCAACATTGCTGGCTGTCATCTCAGAGTTTGAGCTTCAGAGGAGTTGAAACCAAATCAGCTGCTGTCATCTCAGAATCTGAGCTTCAGAGGAGCTGAAATTACATTTACTGCCAAAGAAGCTACCAATCCTTCGCTTGCAAAAGTATTTAAGAGGAAGGGGTGCTACATTCACCAGAATAGAAGGAAGAGTGGTCTGAGTATCAAGGGTGTCAGGAAGATTGTGCTAATTTTTTATGTTCGTTTTCTGTGATCAGTCCAGGAGAGAATTGCTGAAAGCCCATCTCTGCAAGCAAGATTGTGGGGTGGAAGCTCTTGTTGGTAAGATTAAGGATAAGGATTCAGTAAGCTGACATTGCTAAGTTATGAAGGTGGTTCTATTTTGTTTATTCTTTCTACACATGGTGGTACTGCTGAAGCTCCATGTAGCTTCCAATGTAGATAAACTTCCAATGTTGTATTTATCAGAAAGTTTATCATGAACTTAAAGAAGTAATTTCCTTTCTGCTGAATATCTGCTGAAAGAAAAGGATTGCAGAAAAGTACCCATCTTGAAAGTGGTTTGATACCAGGAGCACAGATTAAGATGGAAGGAAGAGAGAACAAGCTGTGCAGCCCGTTGCATCCATCAACATGAAAAAATATGCTAGGTATTTCTTCAAATGCTCCTACTTTTAGAACTCTTTTTTGACACAATTCTATGCTTGCTGCTGCAGAGTTTTCATCAAACACTAAACAAAGCACTTAGAGCATCTCCACCGGCGCTCAGTATGTGGCCCTGCACTGGAAATCTTGGATGAGGTTCAGCAGTGAAATCCAGTGGATCCACTGGAGACTGCTGTGTGCTGAAAAAATGCAGTTGCCCTGCAAGTTAGAACAATCTAATAACTACAGTTAAATCGTATTTATTGACTTTTCCCTGTTTCTGTTTGGCCAGATAGCCTGATTGGTCCAGGTGGGTTGCTTTTAGTAGTCCCACACCTATTTGCAGTCCCAATTTCAGTTTTATGGGTGGGGTTGGAAAAAAGTAACTAGAACTTGGATGTGAAAAATATTTAGCAGGGTCACTTTCTGAGCACTGCAGGAGATGGTCTTAAGAGCAATGTTTCATGGGTATTGGCTTTGTTGAGTTGAATAGACAAAGTTTGAAGGGTTTAGGTGGTAGATGAAATTTGTTGGCAATGAAATTCTGTTTCCAGTGGTGCTTTCATGGGATATCTTTGTTTCTCAAAAGCCATGAACTGCCCCTTTCCTTTGTATCCTATCCAAGAGTAGATTCTCTGGGTAGGATCTTTAGGAGTTGGGTCTCCTGGGGTAGACCTGCTAAAGGTGGTAGGGTGTCAGGAGTTTGAGACATAATAATGAATGTCTCAATTTTCTTTTAACACATCCTTCTATATTCCAAGTTGAATTTAACAATCTCCACATTGAAAAAGGAAGTCTGCATTCTAGGTGGCTTGTGATCAATGATTACTAGCAATTGCAACAAGGTTGGTATCATTGGTGGCTTTTCAACTTTCAAACTAATTTTAAAAGTGTATCATTTAGAAAACAATAAAATGTTATAATTACAATAAAATAGTTGTTAATTGGATGTGTTGATGTTGGAGGGACCCACAAAAAAATCCATTCTGAAAAACTAAAAGGTGTAATTTTACTGTAAAAGCTGCAATTTATTCACTATGGTGTTGTCCTTGGCATGGCATGTCATTGGCTTATGATCAATTTTCTGTTCACCAATAACTTGTGGATGGCCATGAATCAAGATACATAAGAAAGTGTCATTATATTTATCAGAAGGTAACTTCAAAACAAGTGGTTTACCGGCTGATCATGACAGCCAACTTATATTTTCATGTTGCACCCTATAAGCCTTTATACTCATTGGAACACTGTATCTAACCCATGTATGAACTTGTCTTTTGCAATTTTAGTTCCAATTCAAGTTTGATTTTAAGTCTATTTTAAGTCTATTCTTTTTTATGAAGCTACAAGTATATAACCTCTTGATATTAACTTGGGCTCTGCGGTGCTTCACATTACCAGTGATTATCGACTTTATTTTCCTCTCTTCTTATGTTCCCATATGGTTTTCAATATTTCATTATTATTTTTATTGTTAGACAAGAAGAGTAATGAATAAATATTATGGACATGAAAAGGCACATTAAAAAAAAAAAATTCTTATATCCATGGAGGGTACAGGAAAGGAATGAGGTCCTTATTAGGAAAGGAGGGAGGTAGTCATTAGAGGAGGGAGGTGGTTAGATTCTCATACCATTCTTCACATTTTAGTTAGTTGGGAATTGCCAATGGATGATCATATGAAGGATTATGTAAAAAAAACCTCCCTATACTAGCTTTGAAAAAACTCATCATAAATTCATGTTCACAATTTAAAATATTTGTAACCAAATTATTGGATGAGATAAATTTCCATGTGAGTGTCCTAGCCCTTGCCATGGTTGCCACTATCATAACATTATTGCCATATCCTTCAAGAACTTGTAATGGGTGCAATCATAAAAAGAAAATGCATAAATGCTCACTTACATAATCCTAGAAAGGATTGAGGGGATAATGTGAGTGATTTGATTGCTTACATTTTTAATTATAAATTTTTTAAAAAATTTACAATAATTCAAAAAATAATAAATAAGTATTCTATGCAATTGTTTTTCAAATTTGTGAAGGAGGTGGATTGGTGATCAACCACAAGGATTAACCCAAATTCAGCTATAGGTTAGAGAGGAAAGTATAAAAAATTAGGATCTTTCCTATATTTTGGTACATCTTTTTTTGAATTCTAGTAAAAAAGACCTTGATTCCACAAATGCAAATGGTCTTCAAGTCATGTCTTTGATTCTAGTGGTCATCTAAACCCTAGTGATAGTCATCTTCTTTTGAATTCTAGTAAAACAAACTATGATTCCACAAATGCAAATGATTTTTTTTGATGATCTTGATTATGGTGTTTATTTAAGGCCTAATGATGGTTGTCTTCCTTTGAATTTTGGTGAAATAGATGAGTTCCACTCACAAATGCAAGTAGTTTTCTTGGTGTTCTTGATGTTTGGTGTCATCTAAACCCCTATTTAAATGGTTTTCTTCCTTTGATTTTTGGTGAAACATACCTTGAATTGGGCAATGCAACTAAATTGTATTTTTGGTCTTCTTGGTTTTGATGGTTATCTTCCTTTGATGTTTGGTGAAATAGACCTTAAATTAATAGATTTGTAGGTGGTCTTGTTGGTGATCTTAGTTTAGGTGGTCATCTAAACCCATAGGCCCCAATTGTCTTTTTCTTAATATTTGTGGTGAAATATATTTTAAAATTGGGCAATATAGGTGGTCTTGGTTCCAATCATCGTTTAAAGTTTTATGTTGGTAATCTTTCTTTGATTCTAAGTGAAATAAAGTATAGACCCTCAATTGGGCAATGCACTTTTGGTCTTGTTGGTATTCTTGGTTCTAATGGTTACCTAAACCCATGTCATGGTCTTCTTTCTTTGATATTTGGTGAAACAAATCTTTTGTTGGGCAATGCAATTGGTTTTATTGGTGATCTTGGTTCCAATGGTCATTTAAACCCATTTTGATGGTTTTTTTCTTTGGGTTTCTTGTAAAACAAACTTTTAATTGGGCAATACATTTTTGGTCTTGTTGGTGTTCTTGGTTTTAGTGATCATCTCAACCCATGTTATGATTTTCTTCCTTTGATTTTTGATAAAACAAATCTTTTGTTGCACAATGCAAGTGGTCCTATTGGTGATCTTCGTTTTAATGGTCATCTAAATCCATATTGATGGTCTTCTTCCTTTGGTTTCTTGTGAAACAAAACCCTAGGCAATGGTGGTGGTCTTTGTTTTGGTTTATAACTAGGGTCTAGTGATGGTCATCTTTTATTCATTTTTGGTGAAATGGACCATAATGTGGCATTCAAAGGTGTTCTCAGTGGTCTTGGTTCTAATGGTCACTTAAACTTTGTTATTGGTCATCTTCTTTTGATTTCTAGTGAAATATCATCTAGGTGAAAATATGGTTGAATACTAACACAAGGAACAACCTCAAGGAATGGTTAAAGAATAAAATTAGCCAAATAATATTTTGGGGCCTTTTTTATTTTAAAATACTATAAATTATTATTTTTTCATGTTTATCTATTGCATGCCAAAATATATGTCCTTAAGTTTTCATTGGAATAAAAAAAGGTGGGAATCGCTACAAATTTTTATTCTTAATTCATGTGGCCCTTTCAAGAATCACAAACTTAAACTTTGAAAATTCATAACTTATAAATTATGTTTATTCAATTATTTAACTAATAAAAATCAAATAAAATACCATTTAAATTACCTTTGGGAATTACATATTCAAAAATGTTTCACCTCAAAATAAGTGTGAAAAGCATGCTTGACAAAAAGACATCAAAGGACATAACCATCATTATGTTCTTGAAGCATTTTGCTTGGGAAATGATTACTAAGATCAAAATTCAAGATATTTTTTATTTTATTGAAAGTTTCTAGATTTATACAATTTAGTTTATTTATTTATTTAAAAAAATGAAAACCCTTCTTTAAGTGTTTCTATGCTTTTTTTTTTTTTTTTTTTTGTTTTTAATTAAATGAAAGTGTGTTTTTTTTTGTTATTTTACCCAACTATACTTTCACCCTTTTGAAAGGGGTGTTTTGGGGGGTTTTGCTTTTGGTGGTCTTTT
>Ga0116227_10014291_pt1 | contig 12150 bp, 6 predicted proteins | sample S1TSphgellanicum_FD_89693 | JGI IMG/M metagenome (GOLD analysis project Ga0116227, IMG submission 89693) | Host-associated microbial communities from peat moss isolated from Minnesota, USA - S1T2_Fb - Sphagnum magellanicum MG | ecosystem: Host-associated > Plants > Peat moss > Unclassified... | reverse complement strand
GGGGGGTGTTTTTTATTAATAGGTTGGGGGGGTATGACATTTTTATGTTTGCTTTTTGTTCTAGTTTTCATAAAACAATTTATAAAAGGGTTTGTTTTTTTTTTTTTTTTCCCTCTAAAATTTATATGCTGGGCAAGGGTATCAATATATATATTTAAAAAAACCAATTCTCAATATGCCAATTCTTGAAAACAACCAGTTCTCCTTTGCTGGTTCTCACAAACTGGGTATTACTTATTAATTGGTTATTATTTTAAAATATTCCAGAAAATTAAAATTATTTAAAAAAAAATCTCAATTTTATTATTTCGCTTATTAATGAAAAATTACAAACATTGTTGCAAACAACTTTTTAACACCAAATAATATTTTATTTATTGAAGTTTTATTCTTCAACAATTTCATCCCTTTCAAATTCAACTTCCAACTTTTCTAATTCTTGTTCTAGATTTACATCCTTTTCAAGGAATTCCATTAAATTAGATGGAGAATTACAACCTATTCGAGGATCATTGGGCCAATTTTTGTTGACAAATATCAACTTTTTTAAATTTTTAGTTTGCAAATAACATCCTCCTCAAGTTGGTAAGTATTCCAGCCAAAGAAAAAATTCTTTCTATTTCAATTTGAGATCCAATAACACCCAAAATTTGTCGAGCTAAAAATCCAATTATAGGGAACATTGTTTCATATTTCTATCACCACTGAAGAAGACATTTGATGTCCTTAACATCCAATTGATATCTCCTGAAAACTAGCGACTCCCTATTCACAAGCTCTTCTACTAGTTCACTTGTGCCTGTAATTTGTTCAAAAATATTCAAATTGCAATCCTATTCAAAAAAATCTTCATGAACAGAATTCGTATTTAACCTTACCAAAGGATGCAAATGCTCCTGGCATTTCACCAACATAAAATACAGGGTTTTTCTATCATATTCCTTAACAAGAACAACACATGACACAAGGTTTCTCTATCATATTCCTTAACAAGAGCAACACCTTGTTCCCTTCCAACAAATGAGGATACTATATTAAGACTTTTAAACCTAGGGTTTAACATTAAAGAGATCATATTATGAACTTTCTTGTTTTCATATTTTTTCAAAAATGAAAGGAAAAAATCTAACACATTGATTATTTCCCTTTTAATGTTAAAAGCAAAAATAACTCATAAAAAATAATGGAATCATTTTCCCTTAGGCTTTCAAAGGAAAGAATATTTTTGCTTTTTGTTTTTTGTTTCAAATTCAAGGAGAATGTAAAACATCATTGAGGAGCCAATGTCCACGAGACTGCTTAAGAACACAAGTAAAAACAATTGGAAAAAGACAATCCATTACAATCTAAGAAATGTGCTAAATTAAAGGTGGAGGCATTCAACCAATGACTTTCACAACAATTTGTTTGCTATAACATAGCATAATGGTAGAATGAAATTGTAAGGCTTCTTGAAACATAATGACCTTATTAGCAAACTTGCAACACAACCAATAATAGAAAAGATTAATTATTTTGTATAATTCAGAACTTCAAAAATTATAAATTGTTGAAATTATAATGAAACAAAAATGACCACTTGGTTTTCACTAGAGTGTCCAATTTTCTGGGGTGAATGTTAGTCTCAACACAAGCTTTATTTCATTTTTACCTTCCCTTTCTAAATTTTTTAGGCCAAGTAATGCACTTTTGCATATTTGCTTGAACAAACTTAACATAAACATACTTTAGATCCTTACACACCTTTTCCTCTACATTGCCATATTGACATGCTTTTGAAAAAACTTGCCCAAAGCAAGTGCCTTGAAAGCTTTCTTATAAACCAAGAGATTAACAATTTATAACAACTTTCAATGTTGTAGTCATTGCATTGAGATTTGGCCCTTCATCTTTAACATGAGAAATGATATTTTTCCTTAAACCATATTAGTCCAATAATTTTGTTAGACTTCTAGTTAATGTTTGACCAATAATTTCTGTCATTTCAAGCAAGCCAATAGTTACATGTTTTGGCTGCCAATCATTGTTCAAAAAAATTGATCACTAATGCGAAGACATCATCGGCTCTTATAGACATCCAGATATTAAAGTTAGGTCTTGTAGAAAAATAATTTGCTAATGTAGGAAGAACATATTGTTGACTTGTCTTTTCAACTAACCCTGACAATATCTCTTATGAAAACTGCCTTTTGGAAGGGAAATTTAAGTTTGGACACAAATGCAAAACTAAACATTTCAACCACATGCTTTCCACAAATTGAATTGGTAAATTTTTTTTGATAATTAAAAGGTCCAAGTCTTTTAAAAATTATTTCTGTGGCACATCTTTTTTTTTGAAGGAATCTTTGACAAATTTTTTTATAAAAATTAACACACTAGACATAATCATTCTTTTATGGTTGTTTTTCTCCTCTTCCTTTTAACAAAAAAATTAATTCTTCTTTAAACATTTTGGCAATAGCAGTGTTGTCACAACCCCTCTTTGAGGGAAGTGTGAGGTCGCCACTCACATTTTCGAAAATGGGACTTGGGAGTCCTCTGGGCCTCCCAAAAACTCAGAGTGCGATTACAAGGGTCAAAACACCTCGCATTGAGGCATTCTTTATACCGTTGAAAAGGTCTTGAAGTGTAGATGTCCAAAATGGCCTTGCATGAGCCATTTTGACATCTCCAGCACAAGTTATGGTCAAAAGAAGGGCCGGGAGTCAAACTGGCAATTTGACTCTCGACCATTAAAAGTCAGGAATCGACCCAATTTCAGTGTGTGCAGATAAAGTGCAACACACCGTTGGAAAGCTCTCGAGGAGAGCTACAACTTTGGTTTAGACCTTGTCCCGATCCGAGTTCAGGGCGAGGAGTTATGAACGTCCAAAGTCCCAAGAGTCCAAACCAGGACAATTTCGGGATTCCACTTTGGGAGTCCTGGGAAAAAGAACCATTTGGATGCAAGTGCGGTGGAGAGCTGTAGAGAATACTATATGGGGGAAGGTGGTGGCTTCCCTTGAGTCCGGGCCGTGGTGAGTCAAGTGAGTCCAAGGTAGCCCGTGGCTTTTCCCAACACCAAAATGGTGCAAAATGAGTTCTAACCAACTTGTTGGTTGGATTTGGATGCAAGACCATGTAATTGAATAAGTTTGTCCCTCTTCCTAGTATATCCTGGAACTTTCAGCATGCCCCTTTCACCCCCCTTTAGTGCTAGAAGCTGGGAGTGGGCCCCGAATCCCATAAATTCCGTAACTTGAGTGACCTAGCCCTAACTTGGTGCTAACTAGGGACTTGGGAGCGTGTCAAGTGTGTTCTACATCCACATGTTTTTTGAAAAAAATTATTCCGTTTGTTTTATAGTAAGAAATTAGTCTTTTCCTTGCTTAAGTTCTTGAATTTATTCCTGTTACAAGTTTTTGATAACAAAGGATACAACACATGATTCATATATTTTCAAGATCAATTTTTGTATTATCATTGACACAATAAAAACTCCAAGACAAAAATAATTTTCCATGCAGTCACCAAATTTTTCTTTCAACATGCAATTTTTAAAGATTTATCTTCATTTGTTCTTCTTTTTCATTTTTTGGATTCCTATTTATTTCTGTTTGTGCATTTACATTTTTTTCCATAATTTTATGATTCACACAAATTTCAATTGTTTCATCATTTCCCATTACAACATTTTCATTTGTAAAAGACCGTTCCATTGGTAGTTTTCACAAAAATATTTCCAAAGTTAATTAAGGCATAAGATTAAAAGATAATTCCAATTTTTTCCACAAAAATAAAAAATAAAAAAAATTCACAAAGGTTTACAATTTAGAAACTTATTTTACAAAAAAAAAAAGGGTTTAAGGGTAAAGTTTACAAACAATGGCCTTGAAGGTTAAAAAAAAGAAATTACTCACCTTTCTCTCAATAAAATTACAAAAATGTATAATGATAAATTTTTTTAGAAATTTATTTTGGGTTTATGGATATCTTGCACATTAACAAAAATAAATAAAATTACATTATATACAAACATGTTACAAGAATGAAAAAAAAACAAGAATAAAATAGAAAATAAATCTAAGACAAAAATTATTTAGCAAAAGAAAATAAACAAAAGAACCTAAACACAAAAGAAAAAATACAAAAAAAAAAATATTAACCTTTTCTGGTGGTTGCTAGAGAACTTGTTTCTCTAAGCTTCCAACTCTTCCTTGCAAAAGAGGAGGGAGGAGGGAAATACCAACCAACACAAAACAATGAGGCAACAAGGCAACGAGACAACAAGGCATGAAGCAACAAGGCAACAAAACAACAAATGTGGGGGGGGGGCAAAAGGTAACTTGACATAACAACTTGGCAATGAGGTAGTGAGTGATGGTAGCGAGGCAACAAGTGATGGCAGCACGACGATTCATGAGGCAACAAGGCAGGGTAATGATGAGGTAGTGACAAGGCAATGTGTAAGGCAGCGCTAAGGCATCGCAAGGTAGCACTGAAGCAACAACAAGGCAGCACAAGGCAATGATGAGGCAACGCAATGAAGCAATGATGAGGCAGCAAGTCAAGGTAACAAGTTGAGGCAACATAAGGCATAACAAGATGGGGAGGCAACAACAAGATACAAGGCAAGAAGCAAAGGAAAGAACCATAAAGGGGAAAAAATAAATAAATAAAGAAAAAGGGGAAAAAAATAATTTATGATCCAAATCCAAAATCTAAACAACACAAAAACACAAAATACTAGAGAACATACACACAGAACCTTTGTGAACATAAATGAAAAAAACGCAAGAGGAAGAGCTAGTGTACAAAAATGCATTTTATAAATAAAATTTAAGGTTTTTTGGAAGTGGCTATTGGAATGCGGCACCTCCACCTAACCCTAATTTTTTCACATAGGATTCTCTTGAAACCCTTACCTGGGTTAGGGGTCAAACTTTAATTGGGTCCCATTATTTTTATTTTTGAAAACTTAACCAATTATCACCATTTGGTTCTCACTTTTGTGAAAACACATGATTCGGTTTTTAGGTAGGGTATCATTCAGTGTGATACCCTGAGGGGTTTAAACTTTGATGCTCGGTGGGCGTTGTGATACCCATTGAACATTGGTTTTTAATATGAATCCAATTCATTTAGAATCCTTCAATCAACACATAGTTCAAACATTAAGGTTTTGTGCACGATGAATATCCATTGGGTATCACAAGAATAAAAGAAAAATGGTTAGTGAGGCTGGCATGTTTTAGTTGCATTATTGCAATTCTTCTCAAGCTTCATCTTGCACAAATAATTTCAGTTTATATGATCATTAAGGTTTAATGTGGTAGATTTTTGTTTTTTTACCAGATTTTATGACATAATCTTTTGTTGATGGTTGATCATATTCATAATTGTGATTGTTATGTTGAACATAAATTAATTTTTTCAAATTGTCAAATTTGCCTCCTTAGACTTTAGTGTCATGGGATAGTCTTATTTTTGCCCATCATGTTGGGTGTGTTTTCTAGCTTATCTTAATGGACTTGTTGGCACCTTACCTAGCATAATGAGTAGGGACTTAATTTTTCCATAACATGCTAAGGTTTGATGTAACAAATTATGTCATTTTCTTAACCACATTACATGGCATAATCTTTTGATGATGAATATCATCCACTCATAATTGTGACCAACATGTATTTGTTGATCATAAAGCATTATTTGGAATTAGGGACTTTGTCACCCTAGACCATTTTTTTTTTCCCCTCAATTTTTCTATGTGGCAAAACTAGCTACTTTTAAGTAGTTCAAGTATGTCAATGTGGCAACTTGCAATTTTTTGGGGTTGATCAAGTGGCTATGCTTATTCATGCAAGCTTGAAAATTGGCTAAAAAGTTAAATCTAGAGTAGTAAAATTAGAGGTAACCACATTGAATTTGAGGTATGCAAAACAACAACCAAGTAAGGTCCAAGGTAGAAAAATGGTTATGAAATGGAACTCCATGTAGACAAATTGGCAAACAATTGCAATTCAATGGGGAAAAAATGGCAACAAAATACAAAAATCAGTAGACATCAACTACCTATAAACTAGGTTTATAGATGCAATTAGATTTGTTATTACAAATGAAATATGCTTCAGTAATAGTGTGGTAGGATTTGGTAACATTCCAAGCATTTATTGTTGCAGCAAATGGAAAAGTGTTGAAGGTAAAAAACTTCTAGGTGAACATCTTGACAACCAAATCCAAATGGGTTGTTAATTTGTTCTTAAGCTTACTCTTCATAAACCCTAGATTTGAAAAACATCTCCATCCTTTACACTACCCAAAACCATGGCCATAGATTATTTAATTAGTTTTAACCATTTAGTCCATGGGAAAGAAGTTGGTTGTTGGACAAGGTGGTTAAAATTTTCGTGCATGGATTACAATCCATAAAAGGTTTCATGGTTACATGCCAGTTGGCAAACATAGTAATCTTGAAAAAAAAGACTGTTGCATTAGTAATGCCTCATCCAATAAAAGTAGGATATATAATTATTTTGGATTAATATGCTTCCCAAAACAATAATGTGCTTTCAAAATTGAAAGTTGTGCCAAAAAATTGTGCTCAGTTTCAAGTTGCACCCAAAACTAGGGGTAAATCACCCTAGTGGCATTCATGATGTCTTGAGTTGGGAAATGCCACATTGTTGTTTCATGGCTTTTACTGCATTCAACCAATCCAATCTAGAAATATAATTCAATCAACATGTTATAAATGGGTTTTTTTTATAAACCATGTATGTGTAAAAAAATTGAAACCCTACATACTCCACTCCAAAAGTAGGTTCAATAATCTAAACCATTTGTAAATGATTGTATGTGTGATTTGCAACAACAAAGAAAGTCTAAAATATCCCATTTCCATAGCCATAACTTGTAACTAGATCAACATACATCCTAAATAGATCCCTTTTACAAGCCTTAATTGCATCAATGAAATCACAAATGAAAACATCTCAAGTTTGAACAAACTTTGAAAGAGATTGCATGCATTAAACAAGGGTAGGATACAAGTTAAACCTAAAATAATCTCGACATTACAAAGAAGGTCTAGATTTGTTTTTGCCAAGGTGTTGGTTGCTTGCTCATCAAACATATGCACAATTAGGGACTTATACTTTGCAAAGATTCTTTTGGTAGGGGAGAACATTGAAGTCCAATGTGTTTTCATGTTACATAAAATCTTGAACACTTTCTGCTCCCAAAATTCACTCAACCTAGATCTTTCCAAAAACCTTTTAGGGCTTTGTGAATAATAGTTGTAAACAAATTATATATAGCAATAATTCAATTTTTGCAACCAAGGTCAATTGAAACATCATTTGCACAACCAAATTGGTTCGGTGTGTAATACAATGCACATTTAACATAAAAGGTGTGTTCTTTCTTTTCAATTGCACAATAACATTAGTCTTTGAACCTTGGAAGGTTGTCACCCCATTTGCTTTAAAACATACCAATTTGGAAGCCAAGTTAGATTATGAAAGACCACTATAAATGAATAGAGAGTCCATGTTTACCTTTGTTAAATTGTTAGCATTGGAACCTTTTATAACTTGCTGCAATGTCAAAAGAATTGATACATGTTTCCATCCTTCCACAACATAAACATGGGTCAAAATCCATGATTGATTGTTTATGGTGGTCACTTCATAACAAGAAACAAAGATGAATCAAACTTTTTGCATTGCCAAAAAAGTAGATCAAAACACAAAATCATGCATGGCTTTAGCCATGCTCCAACTAGTAATGTTAATTTAGTGTTTTCAAGGGTTGTTTGGCACTTTGAAGAAACTAAAAAACTTTTTACAACCTTCAAAATCCATCATACATTGCCCTTGTTTCAACATATGGAAGATTGTGACAAATTGCACAAATTTTCTCTTGCTTTCTATAAGTCCCCATTTGTAATTTGTTGAGCCATAGAAACTTGCCCATGAAAAGTAGCAAATTGTTGTTTCTTTTTAACATGTTGGCTAAACGAGCTCATGTAATACTCATTAATAGCCACCCTTGGTCACGCACATGTTGCTTTATGATGACCTATATGTTTCCACAACCCATCAAGTTTAAAAATTAGTAAATTCTTTTTTTTATTTCGTTGCAAATTGTACATCTTATTTGGTTCATCTTACCATAATGACTAATGATTGTTCTGCCCAAGGAAGCTTAATAGCCCAAACATCTTGGAACACTTGATTAAACTCCCACTCCTTCTTTTGAACTTTTTTGGGAAGGTCTTGAGTGAGATCAATAATAAGAATCAAATCATCTCCAATAGTTCGAGAAGTTTAAGCTATTATAGTTCTTTTCAAAAAATAGAAAGGGTGCTTACCATTATGCATGATGCTAGACATATTTTCATTTAAAGACATGTTGAAATTTTTTATTGAAGGTGAGGGTGAAGATGAATCATCACCTAGGGAACAAAGAATAGAGGAAGTAAAAAACTTCCGGTACTTGAAATTTGATAATGGCCTAAGTGGTAACATTGTCTATGTAATGTGTAGCAACCAAAGCATGCACCAACCATAGTTGAACCCTAGATCGCAGGATGACAAAACTATGACCCTAATCACAAGCACACAACAAACTTGCAAGTAACACAAGTTATAATAGATCTGCACATAATTGATACAAATTTTTCACAATAAGAATGCATATAGTCAATTGCAGAACAAAAGCCTTAATAATGCATACAATAGAATGTACAAGTGCACACCATGAAGCATAAGTTTTATATGCAATATGAGATTGGGTCCCTGGAATACTTTCACCTCTTGAAGTTGAAGCTACTACAACTTGTAACAAATTTAAAAGTGGTGGTGGTTGCCTACTATAACTTCTTTGCATCGATGCTTGTTCGTTGAAGCTTTGAAGTTAGAAATTCAAGCAAGTTGCAAAACAACTTCAATTTGGAAAACTTCAAGTTGGCTTATTGCTTGAAGATCAAGGTTCAAATTAATAATGACAAAAAAATCATTAAGCAAAACTAACAATGACATATTTTTACACCAAAGGAGTAATGATGAACGAAGGCCTTTAAACATTATAGTAAAAAGGAGCGATTGGAGCCATTGTTGTCAAGGAGAATTAATGCGAAATTATCAGCACCATGATTAGATTGTGGCATTCGATGGCCATACGATTTCACAAAGGTGTATATAATTAGTCATCGTGGCTTCAACAAAAATGGCTTTTATCACATTAAAAATCGTTAATTGCTAGTGATTTCGACCCAATCCAATGGCCTAAAATAATTGTAGGAGGTTAAAGGCTTATTTTTTTAATTGAAAAAATACTAAATTTTGCTTAAATAAAAATCATTACCCTGAAGTGTAATTGATGCAGCCCCACACTCTTTGAAAGATTCAAATGTAAGTCCAAAGTGGAAACATCAGAAGAAGGAGTCATGGTACGTTTCTTAGCTCATAGAATTTCGAAAGTAGACGGGTGTGCTGGAGCTCTGGGATGGCGACTAAAATGAGTGACAAATAGGTTAATTATTCACATGAACCTGCACAAGTTAAACAACAAGTTGGTTAGTGCTTGGTTGGAGCACTTTTGGTGCACGGACAAGTCACGGGCATACACGAATTCACAAGACTTAGCACGACTTAGACTTGGGGGAAGCCACCACCTTCCCCTTTATAGTATTCTTTCTACTTGGCCACAAGGCTTACACTCAAATGTCATTTTGTCTTGGGACAACAAAATTGAGACTCTTGCAACTTTGGAGTCCCATAACTTTTTGTGCAGACCTTTGATTGAGGTGAGGTTTGAAGCAAAGTTTTAGCCCTTGTCATTGTTGAAAACTTTCGAATGATATGTGGCATGCCACCTGTACGCAAATAAATCAAGGCTATTATCGATTTTTAGTGGTTAGGAGTCAAATTAACAATTTGATTCTTAGCCTTTCTTTCGGCCATAACTTCTGTTTTGAGTACTCAAATTAGACGTGCAAGCTCATTTTAAACATCTACATTCCAAGATCTTTCTAATGGTATAAAAAACTTTTCAATCTAATGAGTTTTGACCTTTAAAATTGCTTTCTAAAAATTCGGGAGTTCATTGGGACTCCAACTTCCAAAGTGGGAGCCCATTTGGGAGTGTGTGGGTTCATTCTTTCATGCCCTCCTACACTTTTGGGAGCATGAAATGTGACTCCAAGGCTTCACTCTCGGCTTGCACCTTTGCAAACCTTTGCCTTGGTCGTGAACCCAAGGTTAGGGTCATGACAATAAGTTCATGGAATGGTTTTGCTCTTGCCCATTATGTTGGGTGCACCACCTAGCTTGTTTTAATGGTCTTGTTGTCCCTTAACCAACATAATGGGTAGGGGTTTGACCATATAGAATTAAGAGTAACTTCAATACAAGCCATCAAATATTGGTGATTGAAAAAAACTAGTTTGGTACTTCAAAAAATCTTTGCAAAAGAACATGAATACTTAAGGTAATGTGGTTGGTGACTAAACACTTAATGTATTAGTCACCTCCTTTTCATTTAATCCAACTTTTTTTTGGATGGGGTTTAAAGATAAAGTGTAGAGGCCTAGAAGGCACACCCATTTGAATAGGTGAAAAATGAAAATATATGCCCTTCTAAAGTTTGGATGGTTAAAAATGAGAATTTTTTTTTTCACACATTACAATTCATGAGAGTTTACTTTTCCACCTAAAATCAAAGAATCATATGTCGAGTAATGGACTTTATTTACTCTCATCATTGGGATGGATGAAGTAAGTAATGTCCACTATTTTCCAAATAATTATTCATTTTTTATCATACGATTGAGATTTAGTTTAGTTTAGGGTTTGGAAATCAATGGTAATGGATGTGAAATCATTCCATCCATCAAACCTTTGTGTAGGCTTTTAAGAGTTTGTGAGCATGAGGTGTTCCTCTTGATCATAGTGGTCATGGTGTTCTTCCTAATGGTTGTTGTCTTGGTGTTCCTCTTAATTGTTATGGTTTTGTGTTCCTCTTAAACACTATGGTCTTGGTGTTCTTCCTAATCACCATGGTCTTAGTGTTCCTCATGCTCACTATGATCTTGTGTTCCTTCTAATTGCCATGGTTTTATGTTCATTCTGATTGCTATGCTTTGGTGTTTTTCCTCATTGTTGTGATCTTGGTGTTCTTCATGTTTGTTGTGGTCTTGTATTTTACAACTTTCTAAATTGCATTTGTCTTTTACTTTGTTTGAGGTTTTTCTTGTTGTTATTTATGCATTTAATCATTAAAAGGTAATAACTTTACTATTTTGCACCCTTTTACGTATTGCCTTATGTGTGCTTGTTGTTTAACATTTCGTTGAGACCATGCCGTGCATGTGAGATTCACGCCTTTGTACTTTGCATAGATCTATTCATAAGCTTGTTTGAAAGTTTTAATGAAATCTATTGCCCACCTCCCTTAGGGTTGTTAAGGTCTTGGTTGCATCAAATTATGTCTTAGTGGGGGTACAGTGATCATGTTTAACCTAAACTCTTGTGCATGTTCTATTGCTTCTAAGGTAACATGGTTGTTTGATTTAGGGTTTATTATGAACAATTGCATGCCTTGTAATGTGATAAACAAAAGCCCATAACCAAACACTTTTTTTGGGATATGTTGGTGTTGTTTTGTGAAAATGAGTGCAACCCACCCTTAAATCAAAAGTTGCATTTTCAAAAAAATTGTTTCAAAACACACTCATAACTAAACATTCAAAACTTGATTAAAATATTTTTCACCTTATTTGTTTCCAACAATATGCATGAAATGTGTTGTTCCTTTATCATCACCAAACATATTTATAAATAACGAAGATTATTATTTTTTTAATATTGGTTTTTCCCATGCCCATAATTACACACAAAAATAACTTTGCACTTGAATACCCTAAAAAAATCAAACACAAATTTTCAAGATCGGCCATTTGGTCATATAGCCTTTTTGATTAACCCACATGTGACCATTCGTTGATGTTGGTTTGCATTAGCTTGACATTCAATTACTGGGTGATGTTTGATGGCAGGACTGCCCGGGGGGGGGGGGGATCTTTCCCCCTTTTCCATTCCCCCAAAAAGTTAGTTTATTACAGGAGAAATTGACATTTCTTTCATCATACACTCAAGAAATAAATATCAG
>Ga0116227_10014290_pt1 | contig 12150 bp, 12 predicted proteins | sample S1TSphgellanicum_FD_89693 | JGI IMG/M metagenome (GOLD analysis project Ga0116227, IMG submission 89693) | Host-associated microbial communities from peat moss isolated from Minnesota, USA - S1T2_Fb - Sphagnum magellanicum MG | ecosystem: Host-associated > Plants > Peat moss > Unclassified... | reverse complement strand
GACTCCGGCAAGGCTGACATCGAGGTGAATGCGGAGGATCTTCTCGGTGGGAGGGAAGGCTTTGTGCGCAAGGTTGGGCTTGACGCATTTGCCGGCCGTGAGGGTGTAGCCCAGAGGTTGCCAGACGCGTTCCATCTGGCCGGCGATGAGCGAGCCGACGCCTTCCATGATCTCTTCATCGATCTCGGTCAACTCGCGGGACTCTTCCGGGCTGGCGCCGGGGCCACCGAGCAAGAGATCGACCATGGTGAACATAAGTGAGTTGTCCAATTCGATGAGGACAGTGCTCGCGGAAGGCTTGGCGATGCAGGGAAGCATGTACCCGGAGAGGCCGGCCTGGTTGCGGAACTCTTCCATTGTGAGCTGCTGGACGTCGATCAGCCGGACTTCTAGTCCAGTGCCGAGGTAGACATCGAGCGAGTTGGTGAGATTGCGAGCGAGCACTTCATGCAAGGCTGTGAGGGTACGTGCGCTTTCGTTTGAGAGCCGGCCTGCGGAGCGAAAGTTGCACGGTGTGACGGAGGGTTCAACTGCCGGAGTCTGCTTGGAGCTTTTCGCATTCATCGTCGTCATCGAGCACCCATGGCGATCCGGTGGTGTGTGTCCGCGGGCGGTTCAACGTGGCCGAGCGAGGACTTCAGTTTGGCGAGTGTCGCGGCATGGATTTGCGAGACTCGGGAGACGGCAAGACCAACCACCTGGGCAACCTCCTTCATGGTTAATTCTTCGCGATAGTAGAGGGAGAGGATCAACTGCTCGCGTTCCGAGAGCTTCGAGACCGCGTTGGCAAGGTGCGCCCTCTCTTCAGTTTTGCAGTACATCTCGAAAGGGTTGTCCCATGTGCTGGGAGCCGCGTCGAGGAGGTTGTGCGTGGGCTCGCCTTCGAACGAGGACTGAACCTCTTGGCCGACGACGTGGAGACCATTCAGCTCTGTCTGCACCTCATTGAGCTGGTCGAGGCTGATCTTCATCTCGGCGGCGACCTCTTCTTTGGTCGGATGGCGGCCGAGCGTGCCCTGGAGCTTTTGTGTGGCTTCGGTGATCTCGCGGGCCTTCTTGCGGATTCCACGGGAGCCCCAGTCGAGGGCGCGGAGGCTATCGAGGATGGCGCCCTTGATGCGGAACTTAGCGAAGGTCTTGAACTGGGCGTTCTTGCTGTCGTCGAAGCTGCGATAAGCCTCTAGGAGACCGATGACTCCGGCGTGCACGAGATCGCTGAGTTCGACCTGTTGGGGGAGCCGCTCCAGGATGCGTGAGGCGATGTACTGGACCTGGGGAAGCTCCTGCATGATGAGTTCGTTGCGCTCGGCGAATTCTCCGTCGCCCTCGGCAATCATTTTGTATACGGCGTGCGCTGATGCCATGTGTGTCTCCAAACAATTACCGCGCTCTGCGTTTCGCTACTGCATTGCGACTACGGTGAAAACGGTCTCGATCGAACTGTACGTGCTGAGGAACTTGACTTGCTTCGAGGCGGGCTTGCTGCCGCGGGGCGTACTAACGAACAATGCCTACAGATTGCACCATGGTCATCGGAGGGATCTCGCTTGGTGAGATCACGACGATCTTGGGCAGAAACGGTTCGAGCAGACGGCGGAGATAGAAGCGACCCGGGGAAGAGCACAGGAGTACGGGTGGGGCTTCGCCGATTCGCTCACCAAATGTGGAACGTAAGCTATCTAGCACGCGTCGTGCCACAGACATCTGCAAGGCACTTGAGGAAAGTTGACCGTTGGTGTTATTCGCCGCACGCATGCATTCTTCTTCGATGGAGCTATCCAACGTGACGACTTTGAGTTCTCCACGAACGTCCAGCAGGGGCCGTATGAGGGCGCGTCCCATGGTCTGGCGGGCGGCTTCGACGAGGGCGACGGCGTTCTTATTGGTCGCGGAGGTTTCAACCATAGACTCGAGGATGGAGCCGAGATCGCGGATGGAGACCTGCTCGCGGAGGAGCTGTTGGAGGATCTTCTGAACCTCGCCGAGGCTCATTAGCTTAGGAATGAGCTCCTCGATGAGCTTCGGGTGAGAATCATTAAGGCGATCGACGAGACGCTTGGTCTCCTGCCGGGTGAGGAGCTCATACGCGTTGCGCTTGATGAGCTCGGCGAGGTGGGCGGCGAGAACTGAGGTCGAATCGACGACCGCATAGCCTGCGGCGATGGCCTGGGCCTGGAGCTCTTTGCCGATCCACTTGGCGGGGACGTCGAAGGCTGGCTCGCGGGTCTCTTCGCCGGGCAGGTTGGGGGAGTCGGTGTCGGAGCTGATGGCGAGCAGCATGCCGCGACGAAGCTCCCAGCGAGCGAGCTCGACGCCGCGTAGATAGACGACGTACTCGCCTTCACGGAGTGAGAGGTTGTCGGTGATGTGGATGGATGGGACGAGGAAGCCGAGCTGTTGCGCGAGGCTCTTACGCAGAGCCTTGACGCGAGCGAGGAGCTGCCCGCCCTGCTTGGCGTCGACCAGGGGCACGAGACCGACGCCGACTTCGAGCATGAGCTCGTCAAGCTTGAGGACGGAGTCCATCGGATCGACTGCAGGAGCGGCAGCGCCGCCCTTCGCCGTTCCGGCGGGCAGAGCGACTGCATCGGGATCTTCGGCGATCTTTTCGGTCTTCATTTTCCATGCGGCAATCCAGAGAGCGGAGGCGATGGAGAAGAAGGATACTTTCGGTAGACCGGGGATGAGGCCGAGGGCGACGAGGACGCCGCCGCTGATCCAGAGAAGCCGAGGGCTGCCGAGGATTTGATTGCGGACGTTGATGCCGAGGGATTCTTTTGATGCGGCGCGGGTGACGACGATACCGCCTGCGACCGAGACGAGCAGGGAAGGCAGGATGGAGACGAGACCGTCGCCGACGGTGAGGATGGTGTAGGTCTTCAGGGCTTCTTGAAAAGGGATGCCCTGCTGGAAGACGCCGATGAGGAAGCCGGCGATGATGTTGATCGCCATGATCATGATGGTGGCGAGCGAGTCACGCTGTGAGAAGCGAGCCGCGCCATCCATTGCGCCGCAGAATTCGGCCTCACGGGAGACGTTCTCGCGGCGCTTGCGTGCCTGCTGTTCAGAGATGAGACCGGCGTTGAGGTCGGCGTCGATCGCCATCTGTTTGCCTGGCATCGCGTCCAGCGTGAAGCGGGCCGTGACTTCGGCGGTGCGGACTGCGCCATGGCTGACGACCAGATACTGGATGGCGATCAGTGCGAGGAAGATGACGAAGCCGACGATGTAGTTACCGCCTACGACGAATTGGCCGAAGGCTTCGATTACCTTGCCCGCGGCGGCAGCTCCTTCATCGCCGTGCAGCAGAATTCTGCGTGTGCCGGCGAGATCGAGCGAGAGCCGCAAGAGCGTCAGTAGAAGCAGAAGACTTGGGAAGACCGAGAATTCGACGGGGCGAAGGATCTGAACGGCGGTGAGCAGCACGAGAACCGAGGCCGTGATGCTGAGCGTGAGCAGCAGGTCCAGCAGGAAGCTGGGCAGCGGCACGAGCATGACGAAGACCATGGAGACGGCCGCCATGGGGACGACCCATTCGCCGGAGGAGCCGAGAAATTTTTGTAGTCCTGTTTTCGGTTTTGTCACTTGATCAACACTCCTGAGGCATTTCGGTTACGGCGCATTGCTTCTTGTTTGCGAACTTCGGCTTGAGCGCGGAAGACAATTACGAGAATGTCGGCGACCGCCTGATACAGGGTGGCGGGAATGGTTTCACCCACCTCGACAGTCTTATAGAGTGCTTGCGCAAGGGGCTTGTTCTCGAGGATCATGATGCCGCTCTCTGCCGCCAAAGCTTTGATTTGCTGCGCGAGCAGATTCATTCCCTTGGAGACGACTTCGGGTGCGGCCATATCCGCGGTGTAGCGGAGAGCTACGGCGTAGTGGGTTGGGTTGGTGACGACGACGGTCGCGGTTTTGGCGGCGGCGAGCGCCTGCTTGCGGCGCATACGGCGCTGGAGACGACGGATCCTCCGCTTAATCAGTGGGTTTCCGTCGGTCTGCTTGTGCTCTTCCTTGACCTCTTCCTTGGTCATCTTGAGATCGTCGTTCATCTTCTTCAGAGTGATCATGTAGTCGATGCCTGCCCAGGCAAGGAGAACCAGACCGGCCTTCCAGGCGACCTCGAAGATCATCGAGCCGAGGTTAGAGGCGAAGGCTTTGACCCCGAAGGAAGAGGCACGGATCAGGATGCCCCAATGGTTGCTGATACAGGACTCAGATACCCAAGCGATGGCGGAGAACGGAAGCAGTGACTTGAGTAGATTGCTGAGGCCAGAGATTGAGAAGATCTGTCCGATTTTGGCGGCGGGGTTGAAACGCTCGAACTTCAGTGCGAGAGCTCCCGGGGCGATGTTGATGCCGCCCTGAGCCAAGCCTGCGGAGACAGACAGGATAAGTGCAGAGAAGAGTATTGGGATGATCCAACGGAAGACTTCGATGGCGCTCCAGAAGATGACGGGGCCGTTGCTGTCGAGATCACTGTTGGCTGCGGAGGCCAGGGTCATACGATAGAAGGTCGTCCAGTGGGTTACGGCGTCACGCGACATGAAGCATAGAGCGGCGGTTGCACCGGTCATAGCGAGCAGACTCGGGAGCTCGCGCGACCGGGCGATCTGACCCTGTTTGCGGGCCTCTCCGCGCTTCTTGGATGTCGCTTGTTCTGTTTTGTTATCGTCTGGCATAGTTTTTTATTGTGCGAGGTGAAGCAGACGGTCGGCGTATGCGACTGAGTCCGTGAAGAGCGACCGAAACATATCGGGCCAGTATTTGAGCGAGGTGAAGAGGATGGAGAGGCCGAGAAGACTTTTGATCGCCGGACCGAGGACCATGAGAGGGAGCTGCGGTGAAGCCTTGCCCATCAAGCCGAGGACGACGTCGGTGACCAACGTGGCTGAGAGGACGGGAGCGGCTATCTGAACTCCAATAAGAAGAATGGCGGAGCCGGAGCCAATGAGGCTCAAGACGAAGGGGCCGTTCAGATGGGCGCTGCCGACTGGAAGGTACGAGAAACTCTTGACGATCGCGCGCAGGATCCAGAGGTGAACGTCGAGCCGAAGGAATATGAGTAGAGCGACCGAGTTATGGAACATAGCCACGACGGTGGTGTCGACCTGGGTGGTGGGGTCGAGGATGTTGACGAGCGAGTAGCCCATCTGAACGCTGAGGACCTGGCCGGCCATCTGGACGCCCTCAAAAACGATGGAGGTCGCGATGCCGAGTGCGACGCCTACGAGCAGTTCGCGAAAGACCAGCAGGGGCCACTCGACGAGAGGCTGCGGGTGCATGCTGGGCGCGAGCATCGGATACATGACGAAGGTAAGCGCGAGTGTGAGGACGGCCTTGATGCGTGCGGGGATGACTGCGCTGCCCAGGAAGGGAGCGAAGAGCATCAGGCCGGAGAGGCGGACGCCGATGGCGAGCAGAGCTTGGATGACGTCCGCAAAGGGGATATTCATTACTCGAGAACCTTGTGAAAGTCGGAGAGCAGCATCGTGGTGTAGCTGGTCAGGTGACGCAGCATCCAGGGCATCAGGATGAAGAGAGCGGTTCCGGTTGCGAGCAGCCGGGGGATCGTGGAGAGTGTCTGGTCCTGCAGTGAGGTGACGACCTGAATGACGTTGACGACGAGGCTGGTCGCGATGGCGACGATCAGAACGGGAGCCACGAGGATGATGACCTCCTGGAGCATCACGCGTCCCATGTCTACGACAAAATCTGGATTCATCATCAGTTGAAGCTCCTCATGAGTGCACCGATCAACAGGTGCCAGCCGTCGACCATCAAAAACAGCAGGAGTTTCAGCGGCGTGGAGATGACGACGGGTGGAAGCTGCATCATGCCGACCGAGGTGGTGATCGAGGCTACGACCATGTCGACGATAAGGAAGGGGAGGAAGAGGACGGTTCCGATCTGGAAGCCCGACTTCAGCTCAGAGAGGATGTAGGACGGGACCATGACGCGGAAGGAGAGATCCTGCACATTGTGCGGCTTCTGCTCTTTGGCGAGTTCAAGGAACAGTTCGACGTCTTTATCGCGAACATAGTGCGCCATGAACTGACGCATGGGAACGCCTGCACGATTGATCGCTTCGAGTGGCGTAATCTGACCGGACTCCAAGGGCACGACTGACTGCTTGTAGATGACCTCACCGACGGGCTGCATGAGGAAGAAGGTCAGGATGACGGAGAGGCCGATAAGGGTCTGGTTCGATGGTGTGGTCTGGAGGCCGAGGGCTTGGCGCAGAAAGTGAAAGACGATCAGGAGCCGGGCGAAGGGCGTGATGCAAAGCAGGATCGACGGAATGAGTGAAAGGAACGTCAGCAGAACGACGATGTTCCAAGAGGCGGACGATCCGCCGAGGCCCGTGATCTGGATGCCGTTCGACGTGGCTGCAGCGAGCATTGCCGGTGAGGTGAAGAAGCCCATGCCGAGGACCGAGGTCGAGGGGGTGAGGTTCATTCCGTGCATCGAGTGCGAGATGCCTACGCCCAAGGGCGCAGCGAAGGATGCAATCGGGCAGACGACGGAGAGCAGGAGTGCGATCGTCGCCTTGAGGAAGAGCCTGTTACGCAACGCCATTATGCCGACTCCGTGGTAGAGCAGACATGAATCGGTGAGGATCCTGTGCTCTGTTTGTCGAGTATGGCCAGGAGGGATACGCTTCCGGCTGCGCCGCCAACGAGGAAGTTGGTGCCGTCTACTTGGAGGATGGAGACGAAGCGCTTCTCCCCGAGAGATACGGTCTCGGCGACCTTGAGGCGGCGGCTGCTGATCTGAGCCGTACGCTTCTGCGCAAGCCACTTCCAGGCGGAGGCGATGCTCTCAGCGAGGGGCCGAAGGATCGAGGACGACCCGGATCTCTGACCAAAGGTGGGGAAGCGAAGGCTGGCAATCGCGCCGATCTTGGCGGCATGGCTGCTGGTTCCCGGAAGGGATTGTTGGTTTGCGGAGGACGGGCGCCAAGTCATCATACGAGGTCCGTGATGCGCGCCGCGAGGCGGTCGCCGACAACTTCAAACTCTGTCCATGCCATCAGCAGGCCATTCACGCGTAGAGGGATATCGGAGCTTTGGTGGCAGGCCGTCCGGACCAGCGAGTTTTGCGCAAGATTGAGGAGAGAGCCTACGGTGAACCCTACTACCTCGATCTCGAGGGCCATCGTGCAGGGTAGCCAGGGGAGGAGGTCCCCAGGGTTGGGTTCTTTCACCACGGGCGGAGTGTTGGCGACCAGAGTTACTGGCTGCTTCGTCGTCGAAATCTGTGCAGTGCTTCCCACGGAAACCCCTTATGCCAATGAAGGCGGCGTCTTCCAATCTGCGATCTTCGAGGGAAGAGCCCTCAGAGGACTCAACATCTAGGAACGCATGAGAGGTACCCTCACCAATGCAACTGTGAGGCCAAACGTTTTGCAAGATTTTGGGTGCATGGGGCGCTGGAAGGGTAGATTCTGTCGTCGGAAGCGGAGAGCTTACGACTGATGTCAGCTCCGGCTACAACTTCCGTGGGAGGAGTTGGAGGCGGAAGGATGAGAACAGAGAGAGCCTGAGGTTCGTTCAAGGAGATGTCGGAACATCAGGCTCTCATCGGTTGCTCATAATTGGAGCTACGACAGGATTACGACTGGAGCATGTTGACGGTGTCCTGAGAGATTGTGTTCAGGGTGGTGACGGTCTTGGCGTTGGCCTGGTAGGCCTCCTGCGCGACGATCATCTTGGAGAACTCCGCCGCGACGTCGACGTTCGACGACTCGGTGTAGCCTCCGGCGATGGTGCCGCGGCCACCAGCTCCGGCAACGCCCACACTGGCTGCACCCGAGGCTGCGGTCGCGGAGAACTCGCTGGTGCCGGCCTGGGAGAGACCCTGCTCGTTGGCGAAGGTTGCGACGGCTACCTGACCGAGAGCGTTGGTGACACCGTTCGAGTAAGTGCCTTCGATCGTGCCATCGGAGGATACGCTGTAGCTTGTCAAAGTGCCGGCTTTGGAGCCATTCTGTGTTGCGGTGCCTTGCGTGCTAGTGAGATCGTTCTGTGTGATTGCTCCCGAGGTGCTGCTCAAGTCCCAGTTCAGGCTCATGGTGGCAGCGCCGTCCGCCAAGGGAGTGCTTATCGCTAGGGTGCTGGCTGGCGAAGTGGTGACGCCGGTAGCAGCGTCCGTTGTCGAGGTTAGGTTACCCGAAGAGTCGAAGGTCATCGTGCCGCTGGCGAGGGTTGCGGAGGTCGCACCAGTATCTGCGGTGGGCATGCTGACCGAATAGGTCCAGGTGTTAGCAGGAGTAGCAGCCTTCGTGTAGTCGACGGTCAGCGTGTGCTGCTCTCCGAGTGAATCGTAGACGGGGGTGCTGGTGCTGAAGGTTGTGCCCGAGGCCGACGCGGAGTCGAGATTCGCGGGAAGGGTGAATGACGTGGTGGCAGTCGCAGCGATCGAAGACCCGAGGTTGACGGTGAGAGGCTGAAGGGAGCCGGAGGTGTCGACGACGCCGTTGGTCGCGCCGTAGCCCATGACGGTGTCTCCGCTGGTGGTTACGAGCTGTCCGGAGTTGTTCAAGGTGAAATCACCTGCCCGGGTATAGGAGGTAGTTCCGCTGGAGCTTTCCGTGACGAAGAAGCCGTTGCCGGTGAGAGCCATGTTCGAGGGCACGCCGGTGGATGTGGTGGTGCCGTCGCTGAAGTCGGAGGTTGTGGAGGATGCCTCGGTACCAAGGCCTTGTTCAATCGGATCGCCGACGCCATTTTCTGCGCTGCTCTGCGCGAAGATATCGCTGAACGAGGTGGTCTGGTCCTTATAGCCGACCGTGTCGAGGTTGGCGAGGTTGTTCGAGACGGACTGCAGTGCGTCCTGGGCTGCGGTAAGGCCTGAAAGGGGAACTCCGAAAAATGACATCTACTTGCCTCCGAGTGAAGTGGTGAATTTCGAAAGATCGAGGGGTGAGTTGGGGTCGAGGGCAGCCTGGGCTGCAGCGCTGCTCGAGGTCGAAGGTGATGCGCTGTTGAGCAACTCTGCCTTCGCGGTCATGAGCGAGGACGAAGAGCTGGAATCGTCTGCCGCCGCTACATTAGCGGTTGCAGAGCCTTTTGTGGCCCCGCTGCTGGCGGACGAAGAAGATGCGTCGGTGGTGAGGGTTGAGTTGATGCTGATGAGCTGATCAAGCTGGTTCAGCGAGATCATCTGGCCGACCATGGCGGTAGAGTCCATGGGCGCGGTCGGATCTTGATTCTGCAACTCCTGGACCAGGAGGTTCAGGAACTCGGTGCCGGTGGCGGAGTCCGTGAGTCCGGTGCCGCTGCTCGAAGAGCTGGAAGTGGTCTTAGCGGTTGCGGCGGCCTTGGCGCGTGCAACGGCTGCGCTTGCGGTCGGGCTAAGTAAGTCGGATACGGATTGGGATGAAGTGATTCCAGATACAGACATGTTCCCCCTTGGGTCGTGCGTGAGAGCTGTTTAGATTCGTATGTCCAGCCGCGCGGTATCGGTGGCCAGAGACGCTGCGGTTGAGGTTGCGACGGTCGCCATGTTCGCCATGGGCAACGTCGAAGGAGAAATCGAAGAGGAGGAGGAACCGTTCTGCTGGTTCTGCCGATTCCCTCCTGATTGCTGAAAGGCTGAGTCGCTCTGCGACGAGGTGTTGCTATCGCGGAGTTCAACCTTGGCGTGCAGTCCGTATGCGCTTCCCAGCTTCTCTTCGATTGCGGGAAGATGAGCTGCGAGCGCACGACCGAGGTCTGCATGATCGAGAGAGATCGACGCCGAGAGAGCTTGATGAGAGACCGAGGTGCTGATCGAGATGGAACCGAACTCGGCAGAGTTCATCCCGACGCGCATCTCGGACTGATGCATCGACTGGATTAGTTGGGCACCGCTCATGGCAGAGGTCTGAGAGGCGTCGGGGGGCGCAGTCGTTGACGTCGCTGGAAGCGAAGTGTTTCCCGAAGACGCTGTGGATGTACCTGTAGGCGAAGCGGATTGTGACGCTTCGTGGGTCGATCCAGATCCACTCATACCGTTTTGCAGAGCCTGCTGAAGCGTAGCGTCGTTGCCACCAGCCTGCGCGCCAGTTGTCTGCATGTTGATCGCCGTCGCAGCGTCGGTAAGCTTCGGCGCGAATGAGGAGATGCCCGGTGTGGACGTGCTTCCAGACGATGGTGCTATGCCAGAAGAGTTCGTGCTGTCGGATGCCGATGTGGTGTTGGCGCTGGAGCCAGAGCCGGTCGTAGCACGATCCTTGCTTGAGGCATTGCTAGTCTTGCCTGTCAGGGTGTTCCCAGCACGGGATGAAGCCGAGGCATTGATCGCGGACAACATGGTAGCGGTGTTCGGATCAACTGTGGTATTCGAAGAGGTCGGCTGCATCGAGAGAGTGGAGGTAGACGCTGTGGTTTGATCCGTATTCGTCGATGAGGAGCTTAGGGTCGCCTTCGCTTCTGGGTCGGCAGGCTTAGTCGCTGCTGTAGAAGTAGCGTCTTTAGCAGCATGAGCTGCAACTGTTGCGGTAGTTGATGTCTGAGCAGCGCTCGCTGCAAGGGAGGCTATCTTTGCGGTCGAATCCGTCAATACGGCAGATTTCTTTTGTTGCCCCGAGACTGCATCGCTGGCGGAGATGAGAGCGCTGAGGTCACTTTCTTGATCGTCCGGCGCGGTAGGGGCAATTCCCGGTGCTGCTGTTGGAGCTTTGCCTGATGTAGATGAAGCCGGTGTGGTCGAGGGTGTTTGGGGGAATCCAGTTTTGGCCATATTCGCCATTGCGATCATCAAATTCTGAGCTGAGGTCGCTGCTGTCCCAGAGGTCGCCACTGTCGTCGCGGAGTCATTGCTCGAAGTGTCTTGTGGCGGAGTCGTGGGCAAACCCACAGATGGAATCGACATTGGCACCAAAGTTTGGGGCGCAGCGTCTAGCGGAGTTGCAGAAGCAGCAGAAGAAGCTTGAGTGTCCGACGACTTCGCCTTATCACTTTTCTTCTCCTGGCCCTGCTTTTCGCTATCGTGATCCGAGGTGACATGCACGGTGCGATCCGTTGAAGTGGACGACGCATTCGTCATTGCTGCACTGAAAGTTGAGGTAGAAGGTGTCTGGCTAGAGACCTTCGATGCACTCACCGAATTAGTACTCGATACTTGAGAGGAGACTCGCACGATAGTTATAAAAGCAACTCTTAGGCCAAACCTAAATGAGAAGTCCTTTCTCTGGAATATTGCCTGTTCATGAATGACTTACAGTCACTTCAAAGAATAGAAAGCTAGATCGAATACTTTTTCTGCTTGGCATTGCGGTAAGACTTGCCGTGTAACTCGGCAATCGCTGCCTAGCGTCGGATGCGGCGTGAGGCAAAGGTGTCATCCATCGTGCTTTGCTCGCGCCGGCTTTGTTCGTAACGGAAATGCTGTAACTGTTTTTCGCGGATCTGCGAGAGCGCCTCACGATCACGGTGCGCCGCCTCATAGGTCTTCATTTGCTGGTCACGAACGACCTCGAGTTTATCCAGTTGGTCCTGGATCTCTTTTTGCATTAATTCGAGGGATCGGAGCTGATTATAGGTAATTTGAAGTTGCGCGCCTGATAGCTGCCTTCTTATCTGACCTTCACGAGCACGAATTAAGTTCATGTTTTGCGTCTGGCACTCACGCAGGCTTAATCGTGTTCGTGCGATCTGACTAAGAATTTGAGCAAGGTGCCGCTCCTCGCGATCTTCTGCGATCTCTCTCAGCCTTAGAAGCGTGGCAAGTGAAAATTGAAAGCCCATAGACTAACTCGGAAGTCGATTCAGCACCTGTGTAACAGTGGAAAAGGTAGGTGTCTCGCTTGCGTCTTGCATTAGAAACTGGTTGAGCTCCGGAAGAATCTCGACTGCTCGATCAAGAACAGCGTCAAAACCTTTCTGATAGGCACCAATGCGTATCAGATCTTCGGACCGAGTGTACGAGGCAAGTAGGACGCGAAGTGCTTTGCTCTTTTCCAGGTGCTCCGGCTTTGCAATCGAAGACATGAGGCGGCTCAAGCTATCAAGAACAGAGATTGGTGGATAGTGGTTTCGCAGAGCAAGGTTGCGGTCGAGGATAATGTGGCCATCGAGCAGAGATCGCACGGTGTCAGCAACGGGATCTTGCTGATCGTCACCCTCCATCAGAACGGTGTAGAAGGCGGTGATACTACCTGTACGG
>Ga0116227_10014289_pt1 | contig 12151 bp, 7 predicted proteins | sample S1TSphgellanicum_FD_89693 | JGI IMG/M metagenome (GOLD analysis project Ga0116227, IMG submission 89693) | Host-associated microbial communities from peat moss isolated from Minnesota, USA - S1T2_Fb - Sphagnum magellanicum MG | ecosystem: Host-associated > Plants > Peat moss > Unclassified... | reverse complement strand
TTGGGGGAAGCCACCACCTTCCCCCTTATAGTATACTATGTGACTCGCCGCGGGGGTGGCATCCAAATGGCCATTTTGTCCCGAGACTCCCGGGACTCCCGCGTGGGAGTCCCGAAATCGCGCATTTTCGGGATTCTCGCGACTTTGAAGCTTCATAACTTTCGGAGCAGACCTGCGATCGACTCACCGTCTAAAGCAAAGTTGTAGGTCTCGTCGAGACCTTTCCAACGGTATGTCGCAAGTTTTCTGCAGCCAAGTATTTTGGGTCGATTCCCGACTTTTAGTGGTCGGGAATCAAAACTGGCGAAATCCCGGGAGTACGACTCCCGGGCCTTCTTTTGGCCATAACTTGTGTTTCAGATGTTCAAATGAGCAATGCGAACCCATTTTGGACATATACACTTCAAGACCTTTTCATTGATATAAAGAGCGCAACCAGCCATGGAGTTTTGACCCCTCAAAACGCTCTCTGAAATTTCGGGAGTCCTTTTGGGACTCCAATTCTCATCAACTCCCAACATGGGAGTTCACTTGGGAATGTGAAGGTTCACTCCCTCACACTCTTTGCACTCCCGGGAGCTTGTGATATGACTCTCGGGTCTACTTATAGGCCCGCAACCTTGCAACCCCCTTGCCTTGGTCGCGAGCCAAGGCTAGGGTTGCGACAAATATGGTGAATTGCAAATGGTCATTGGAACTCAAAAAATGAGTTGCAAGGCTAGTTGCAAAACACCTTTTTTCTCATAATGTTATGAAAGTATGGTTTAATTTTGACCATTCAAAAGTCCCTAATTAAAGTTTGATTATGATTTTTGAGGGAAGACTTCCACATAAAAGTTTATTACACTATTGCAATTCATGGTTTTTTCAACTGGATTTTCTAATAAAAAAATACCCAAAAGTGATAGATGTCAAAAAATCACCTTGTCAATTTGGACAAGTTGTTTTGGTCATTTCTAGTGCGATTGGGCAACCAAATTAGACCTTGTCATTTTAATTAATAAAGTGACTAACAAAATGATTAATTATTTGACTAATAGATAGTGGACCATTTGGTTGGATCAATGTTATACCTAAATTAAAATAATTTCTTAGATTATTATTTTAAAAATTAATACGTAGGTAAGATGTAAATAAGTTTAAATAGATTTTAAAAAGTCATTTAGGTAGGTAGGTAGGTGGTAGCCTAGCCTAGCCTAGCCTATTTAACTTCACCAAACTACTTTAGTCTAATCTACCTACCCTAACTTTCTAAGCATGCACATAGATTTTAAGTATAAGGAATTGAACCCCAAACCTTCACAATGATAAACCAAGTTTTTACTAATGGACTACACCATCAAAGGTGTTCAACTTCATCAAATTTTTTTTTTCACATGTTTATTTCACATTATTAAACATAATGGCTAAACCTAGGTGACAACTAATGATTAAATTCAATGATTTAAAGTAATAGCTAAACCTAGTGGTTAAACTCAATGACTCAAAGTTATAGCTAAACCTAGTGATTAAACTCAATGATTTAAAGTAATGGTTAAATTCACTGACTTAAAGTAATGACTAAACCTAGTGGCTAAACTTAATGATTTAAAATGATGACTAAACCTAGTGATTTAAATTAATGGTTAAATCTAGTGATTAAACTCAATGATTTAAACTAATGGCTAAACCTAGTGGTTAAACTTAGTGGCTAAACTTGATGATTTAAACTAATGGCTAAACTTAATGATTTAAACTAATGATTAAACTTAGTGATTTAAACTCATGGTTAAACCTTGATTAAATATAATAATTGAACATATTGACTAAATCTAATTGATAAACTTAATGGTTAAATTTCACATCGAAAAATAGTTGATAAACCTAATGGCTAAACTTAATGGTTAAATGTACTTCATGGTTAAACATACGTTAATAATGGCTAAACATAATGATTAAACCTTAGTTAAACATAGTGGTTAAACATAAGTTAAACCTAATGGGTAAACATAATGGTTAAACCTAAATTAAACCTAGTGGGTAACTCTAGTGATTAAACATAATGGCTAAACCTAGGTTATACCTAATGGTCAAATATAATGGTTGAACTTAAGTTAAACCTAGGGCCAAATTTAGTGGCTAAACATAATGGTTAAACTTTGTGGCTAAACTTAATGGCTAAATTTTAACTAAAATTTGGGTAAACCTAATGGTTGAGCTTAATGGCTAAACCTAATGGTTTCACCTACTAGTTAAAATTAAGTAGGTAAATGGGTGGATAGGGAAATAGATAATATGTAGGTAGGTCGTACAAAGGTGAAAAATATAGGTAGGTATGTAAGTAGGTAGGTGAAAAGGTATAGGTAGATAGGTAGTTAAGAGGGTAAGTAAATAATAGGTGGATGAGTGGGTGGGTGGGTGGGTGGGTAATAGGAACCAAAAAGTCGAAAGACTGAAAGCCATTAAGTAAGTAAGTAATTAAATAAATTGGTGGATGAATAGGTAGGAAGTAAATACATAAGGTAATAGACCATGTCGTATTTGATTAAAGACTATTAATTATTTTGATTAAATTTTCAATTTGACTAAAGACCATTGGTTATTTTTACTAAAAATCATTGGCCATTTTGAATAAATGTTCAACTTGACTTATAAAAACCATTGGCCATTTTGACTAAGGTTGTACAATTTGACTATGTGTATCTAATCAAATAAATCATTATATTCAAGTTGATTAGTACATTCATTACATGATAAGAAAACAATGAACCCAACTCAATTATAAAAAGATGAAAATTTCTCCTTCATTTTTTCTATGTCACACCATTCAATCTTTTGTTTCACATTCTTCTCTAATGAATCTTTCTCCTTAATCCACCATGATCCAATCCTTTTCCACCAAAAAGTTTAAGAACATCACCCCAATGATCCTTGATTTGTTTTAATTTTTAATCTCCAAAATGACATTTCCAATTATGAAACACTTATCCTCTCTTATTACTCTATTTATTGTTCAATTTTTCCTAAAGATTTAAAACCAAAAATTTTACTACATGATAACATCAATTTAATTAAGTGTTGATAAGAACATTAACTTTGAAAAGTGAAGTTGAGAGCTTGAAAACCCTCAAGCAAAGTGCTCGGAATGAGGGCACACAAGTTCATTCAAGAAAAATAAGTTGGAAGGTCAAGTTGTGCGAGAAGATGGTCCACGGAAGGATGAAGTGGATAGGAAAATGAAACAATGTCAACCAACAAAAATGGACCTTGGGAGTTGAATTAAAAAAAAAAACTCCTAAATATTTTATCAAGTGAGATTGAGGTAGCAATGTGTGTGAATTAAATGGCATGGTTTTGAGTGGAGAAATAAGTTTTGTATGCATATAATTGCAAACCATGTCCTCAAGGATAAAACGAGTTTGAGCCATAGAAGCTTGGTTCAAGACTATTTATTGGTTTGTGTAATAGCCTTCACTTGGCAAGGTGGCCAAGGTTGTCAAATGGAACCTAGACATAGATTCAAAACGAAGCTTCAATTCAAAAGGTTGAAAAGCCCAATGGGGGACTATGGAGTGAGAAAGTTGTCACAAATGATGATGCAAATGAGTACGTAAGATGCTTCAAATTATTCCTTTGTTGGAACCAAAAGAGGACCAACATAAATAAAAACAAAGTCAGGGAATACTTAATCCCAAAGTGACTTATTGAGACAAGTGCGAGCAAGTGTCAACAACATCAATGAGGACATTGACCCTTGTAAAATGAGGGTGAGTAACATGCAATTATGTGCAAGCCCACTTGGTTCAAACATGGTGAGACCCATGTTGGGACCACCATGGTGGCATGAAAGTCTAAGCTAATGGACTACCTCCCCAATTTGCCTTATGGATCAACTGGTGAGGTTTTGGGATTGGGATTGGGGACAACTGTGGGTTTGTCTTTAAACTGTGGGGCATCATAAGAGAAGGGCAATGGGGCCTCTCCCTAAGGTGGCCTAAGACCTAGACAAGCCTGAATCCCACCTGGTATCTCCCTCTTCTCAAACAATATTATAAATTGTATCTTATGTTTAGGTAGAAAAATCATATCATGAGGACTACTTGAGGACCCCATCCATCACTGCAACAGCAGTACATTGTTGGGTTGTTGCAACAAACCTCCTGAGTACAAGTTACCTAACCACTAGATAGATACTTTTTGTACCAGAGTATTTTTAGTCATATAGGTATATACATATGATGATGTGATGAGCTTTCTATGTTCCTTTAGAGCACCTCCATGGGCAGCCATACAATTGGCTTGTAAATTATATAATTTCGGATCGAGTTCATGCTTCAAATAATAAGGTGCAAAGTTTGAATTTTGGACATCCAAATACGTGAAAGGTAGATAGATTGCTCTTCCAAAGGCGAGTAAATGTTAAACAAAGTATAATTGACATTAATCGACCAAATATCTTTAGTGTACATTGTCCAATATTTCCTATAGGTGGGGGAACGGGGAAAAATGACTTGCACAATATTGAGGCCTCTTACATCATTTTTTTGGGTTTTAAAGATTCTATAAAAATGAAATTTTTTGTTACAAATGCTGCCTTTTGGATCTCCCCTTGGTTGGCAAAGTTGCTCTATGGAAATGATATTATTGCATGAAATTTCACCAACTTCTACATCTCAAGAACTCGACCCAAGAACTTGACCCAACGCCTAAACTTTCAAAAAAAGTCTAGAACTTTAACAACACCCAATTGAGAGGGTTACAATGGGCTGGTACTTGACCCAAGCACATCTCTTGTATGTAATGCACCATTGTCTAGAATTTTGGGTTTTAAGGTTTAGGGGTACATGTGCATAATGTGTCTCTAAACAATATGAGTTTTCTTCAATAATGTAACTAGTTTTGGGGTTATTTTGGTGCAAGGTTGTCCCATTTATTCCCATTGACCAAGAGCACTCGGAGCATACAAACTTATTACATTACCAAGGAGCACGAAGTCATGTGCCACAACCTTTTGTCTGTTAGTATGAGGAGGAGGAGGTTGCTAAGGTTGGAAATGTATACAAAAGTATTAGGGTTCTTGCTTCCCTTGATAAAAATCAGAGAAACATGTGTTAAAAACCTCGATGCGCTTTTGTCATGTCTTTTGCATGGGCTGCATGGGCCACATGCAAAAGACATGCACCGTTTTAAGTACTAGGTACCTAGTTCAATAAGGCAACTCTTCAAAACAAATAGAGACTTTCATTCTAACAAACTTATTGGCCACATAGGTTTTTTTTAAATTTAAATTTTATTTTAAATAAATAAATTTTATTTAATTTTTAATAATTTTTAAAAATTAAATTAAATTAAAATTTTACACCTAGGCACAAGCCTATGAGGCTAGCATGTACCCACCCTCTTATAAAGAGCTATCCCCAACCGAAAATGGCGATGAAATGATTTTAGGAATAAAATTTTCATGCAGCCAATGAGATGGCTCAACATGCAATGAGGAGGGTCCATCTTTTATTCCTTTATGGGTGAGAGGGGGGGGGTGAGGGGGAGGGTGTGACATTTGATTTTATAATTTTTTGGTCCTACCACCATGTTCCCAATGTGTTCACCACAAGTTCCCAAAGTGTTTCCAATAGCACCATACTTTGTCCCATAATTTTTGCCCATAGTTGAACTTACATAACCTATAAAGGTGGGCCAAAGAGAAGCACATCTATACTTCTAATTAGTGAGCACCCAATGTTTCAATTTTTTTGTGTGATGAGCCAATGAAAGTGACTCCTTGCAACCAACCCAAAAAAAAAAAGAAAAAAAGAAAAGAAAAATAAAAAAACTACTTGTGTATGGTTTCTACACTAAAGCTACATGTAGCTAGCCCATTTGTGTATACCTATAGACATGGTTAAAGAGGAGCAGCCAAAAGGGATGCATGTGTATGGATGAATTCATTGTGTTTCATACTATTTCTTCACATGTGGAGACACGAGGAGCCCATTCTCCCTCACAGTTGGTTTGCATGTACATGAACCTGGATGTATAGCCAAATGGGATCCGCTCCAATTTTCTCTCATATAGAGAGGTAGGTACCTACCCTATTTTCTTGCAACAGAAATCAGGGAGAACCTTGAGTAAGTACTTCCTCCATCTCACAAGGATTTTGTAATCTCAAGGACATACCCAAATAAAAAATAAGAATAAAAATAAAAATAAGAAAAATCACCCACCAAGGGAACAAGAGAAATTTAAAAAAAAGAAAAAAATAAAGGATCCAAGAAAAAAATGAAAGGATCGAAGTTCAAACAAAAGATAACACCCAAAAATGCAAGACACACAATGGGGAGCCTTATAAGAGGAGAAATCAAATAACTTAGGACCTAAACCCATCACCATTAGCAAGAAAAAAGAAGAGTAAATAAATGGGCAAAAAACCTGGAAGAACACTGAGCCTAGAATTCTCATATATGTCTTAACTTCTAACATGTTTCTGTGTCCCATTCAGCCTTTTTTTTCTTGTTTTTCTATGTAATCTGGTTATTAATTATTACCCTCCAACATAGATCTTCACATAACTCCAACATCAAGCTTTGTTGAGTAAAATGATTTTATATTGATATCCTACCTTCTTTTTTCTTTTTTTTTCTTTTTTTTTTCTTTTTCAAATTTTTTATGTAGTCACATTGATGGTCATTCAAAGGAGGATTTAGCCAAATTTGGCTATATAAAATACATGAAAGTAGAAAAGTTGAAGTATCCTACTATAATTTGGCTACCTTGATGAAACCCATTGTACAAATCTGGCTAATTTCAGAATTTTTTTCCTCAAAATCTGGAAAATTTGGGCCATTTTTTCAATAAAAATAAAAATCCTTTGTGTTGGTTGAAATCAATTTTGTTTTGGTCACCAACTGGTGAAAATTCCCACAAGAACAACACTGCCACCAGATCTGTAAGTCAATTTCACCATGACTAGGCTACTTGTTTTTTTTCCAATTGTGAAGTTTAGGAATCTTGCTACATGTTGGCAACATGCTAGCACTTATTGTCTAAATATGATGACATGGGCCCATTTTTCCTCATAATGTGGTGACAAGGGCCCAATTTTTCAAAAAAAGAAAAACCCCCCTTTAGCATTTGCAACCCCTTTTTTTTTGGGTCAATATGATGTGAAATTTCACCAAAAAAGAAAATCTCTAGTTCCTATTGATGTGGATGCCATTTACAATGACATTCTAGATGGTGTTTTGCCCATGAAGAATACACAACAAGTGTGGATGGGTGCACAAGATTGTAGTCTTGCATTTATGCAAGTGTTGTTGGAAACATGTTCACTTCTAGGCTTTCAGATGTTAGATTTCACAACTAGCATAGGTTTACTCATTGATTTTTTTGGGGGGGTTCTTTGATTAATGTATATTGATGTTCAAAGGTTTACAATTGGAATGTAACACCATGTGTAGTTCCATACTATTGTAGGTTCAACTTTCATATTTTGATTTGTGTTCTTCGTCATTTTGGATACTAAACATTCATTTTCATCTTTGATGATTGAATCATGGGATTGTGCAATCTATCATGGATAATTTGCTCCCTAGTCCACCATTATCCTTTCTCTTCTTGAACATTTTGAGCAAGTGGCTATAAATTCTATTCAATAAGAGGATAATGAAGATTATGATGATTTTATGTTATATAGAGATAGAGATTTTCCATTGTGGAAGGGTGTTGAAACTTGTATGGACATAGATGTTATTGTGAGCTTTTCAATGAGGAAGAGTCTTTTGATGATGTAGAGGACTAATGTGTTCCATTTATTAGCCACATACACAAACTTGTTTTGGTATTCCGACATTAAAGCAAACCCATGGCATGGCAATCTTGGATGTGATGTTGGATTTGAATTTGGTGTGTTTTTGCAAGTGAATGCCTTGCCTTTTCTAATGACATGAATAACTTTTGTTCCATATCTCCAATTTGGTTTTGATTCATCTAGGAAACATGACAAGTTATGTACTTTTCTTCCAAGGTTACTATGTTGTGTCAAAAGTATCCCTGAATGACTTGTATAACTCCAATAAATTAGTTTGCAATTTTCTATATAAGGTTGCACTATATGTGGCAACCTTTCATATAATTCCTCTAAGTTACGGAAAAATTGAAGTAGACTCCTTTATATAAGTACTTTCAAATTTTGTGTATAGAAATTGCTTGATTCACTTCCCATTTGCACATTTTTTTGCCCCCCTCAAATCCTTTGTGGTCATTAAAGAAATCCATAAAGTCTAACCATGGGACTTTACATATAACTTTAATGTTTCAAATTGGTTTTCTAGTTGACAATTTGCACAATTAAAAACATCAAGTGTCCATATGGAATGTATTTGAATTCTAAGTACATTTCCTTCAATTTACGGACATAAATTTCATCCATGTTTTTTCTTAATCATTTAAAAATTTCATCCAAAACATTAAATTGCATTCATCCATATGAAATTTCATCTATGAACATATTCCTCGATGTAGATGAATCATATTCACATGATGCTCCAAGCTTAGCCTTTGAGCACCATGCTCCAACTCCAAGCTCATGCAGAAGCCATCTGGGATTCATGAGTTTCAAATACTGAATATGAGCATTTAGTGCACAAAATTGAAAACATTTGTTGAATAGTAATGGTGATAACGAAAGCAAATTTAAAACTTTAAATGGAAACTTGTTTTACCACCAACATTCGGAGAAAAAGGGGGTTTCAAGCTCCATTTAATGTCAGTTTCTTGTTTGCTTAAATGTTTTTATAAAAAATAATAATTTTAATATCATTTACCTCATCAACTGATATGGTGATGTGATAAATTATCTTACGTAATATTAATATTCAGCACTTTTTTTTTCTGAATATTTATTTATTGTAGAAAATGAGGTTCGACATTTTCAAATTAAATTTCCCAATCTTTCAACAATAGAAATTGGTATGATGCAAAGTACACCTTGTATTATTGTGTATTTGCAATAGTAAATCCAATGGAGTTAAATGTTCAAATTTTGAGAGGCCTCGCTACAAAAGGTGAAGGTACCAAAGTGGGTCCTGGTTCACCCCGGGGCCGGGGTTGGGAGTTGGGTTTTAACTTCAGCTGGTCAAAAGTCATTTGACCCCAAAAGGGCTGAATTAAAAAAAAAAAAGAGCTTAAAAATTGAAAGAAAGAAATTCATTTCCCTCTGGTTCCCAATTTGTTCCCATTATGTTCCTTTTAAGTTCCCAAAGGGTTCCCATCAGGTTCTCAATATGTTTCCCAAGTTCCCAATGTGTTCCCCAACATGTTCTCCATAGCAGCTCACTTTTTAATATGGAGTCAGGCCTATCACTTTTGATCGGCTTTGCAAGCTGCAATTCTGATCGGTTTGTTCATAACTTTTTTTTTGGCTACCATCCGGAGATGAGGGCTGGCCCCTCATTTCGTCTGTCGGCTGGGATTGGGATTGGTCTCATGTCTGTTTCTCTTGTGTGATGAATTGCCTTTCATAGTTATCAAAAAAGAAAAAAGAAAAAGAAAAAAAAGGTTGGCATACATGGCATTTTACATGGGACTAGAGAGACATATGTAGAAATCTGGTGACTTTAGATTTTATTCTTGGAATTTGGCAAATTTGGGCTATTTAAAAAGCAAAAAAAAATCCTTTGTCAGGGTTGAAAATAAGTAAATAAATAAGTAAATAAATAAATAAATAAATGTGTTGTGGGGGGATCACCAAAATAACCACAAAAAGAGGCCAAAACTGAGGAAATTTTTAAAAAAAAAATCACCAGATTTCTATAGTTGTTTGGTTTTTTTCAACATGTAGCTAAAAATATTAAAAGGGTGATTAAAGAATTGTAGTTGGCATATAGTCAGATTTGACTAAATCTTCGTAGGGTTCAATCAATCGCCAGTTTTTCTGCATCTTTCTATGGATGATTGCCACTTTCACTACAAACAAAAACAAATTCCTGACAGAAAAAAAACATGGTCGGTCGTGTTGGTTGACTTGGGTTACCAAGTTGAGTATGTACGAGTTGCTGCTGCTGGTGTGTTTAAACCAGAGGTTCAGGTTCTTGTGACCCAGACCTGACCCGGAGCCGGAATTGGCTCCTCTCTCTAGACGGAACCAGGACTAGGACCAGGCCGGTGTTGGGCGGGTATTTGATTTTTAATGGGATCAACTGGGTCCGGCCATTAGGGGATAGGTTTTTTTTTTAATATGATTATTTGTTGTAATTGACTTGGAAGTTAAAATAATATTAATAACAGTAATATTAAAATAATATTAATATTAATAAGATTTCACACAATATTAATAACATTCATGTTCAATACTTGTTGGTATTGGTCTCCTCATTATTTATATTTAATATCGTTATCTAAAAATCATTAAATGCAATTATCCTCATGCCATAACAACATGGTAATTTGATGATTTGTCTAAAGATCTATATACCATTCGTTCTAGTATTAGAAAATTTAAAACATTTTTGTACCATTTACCATACATGAAAAACTATATATCGTAATATAGAGGTGGCATCATCGGCACATGATTGTCGAATAATTAGTTAATTTTGAAGATTTTATTTCTAAAATAGAGTAATCCTCAAATATTTCAAAATAGTCTTCATTTTCCTTGAGGAAAAAAAAAAATTCTGAAAATTTTAGCATTTCTGAAAATAATACAATTTGTGTCAAAAAAAACTATGCCAAGGTCCTAGAGTACTTACCCAATGACATCAAAACCATGCAATTGGCCACAATAATACCTTTTCCACCCATTCTGTTAGCACAAAAAAAATAAAATTACAACAAGGGGTGTGTCACACTATGTATGGCCTTGCTATTTACATTAAAAAGTTATCTTAAGGCAAACAAAGAATTATGGAAAATTCAAACATTTCACCATGCAAAAATATAAAAATTTTCAAAAAAAAATCCCTCTAAAAGAAACCAAAATCCCTCAAGATATCATAACTTTACTCTCTAAAAAAGCAAAAGTAATTTTTTTTTTGGGGGGGCCATGATGCTTTTATGTTGCATAAGCCGTTGGAGCAATTTGTTCCCAACATAAGTGCCCTTCGACTCCACCTCGGGGGCACTTAGTTTGGGAACTCCCCACTCCGAGGGTGTTATATAGCCCTACTACACAAAATCATCCCCCCCCACCCTCCCCCCCCAAAGCTGAATTTTCCTCCAAATGTTTTCCTTTGAATTTGGGCTAAATAATGGATTGGATTTTTCCCTTACCTACGTTACCTATTTATTTATTAAAGCCAAGAAGGCGTTCATGGCCACGGCATTCATCATATGGCTCACCGACTATCTACCTACCCACCCACCTACTTACTCACCTACTATCTACCTACTCACCTACTTAGTTCTTAGTTCTCACATGCTTACCTACCTACTACCTACCTCCTACCTACTTGGCTGTTTGTGTTTGTGTTTTGCTCTTGTGAGCTTTGCCCTCGTTGCACTCACAACTCCAGAGGAATGAATTTCTGCTTCGAGAGAGAGAAAGAGAGCGAGCGAAGCACCGAGAGAGAGAGAGACGACGCAAAGACACAGAGAGAAAAATAGAGAATGAGACAGAGAGCAAAACAGAGAATGAAATTCCACAGAGAGAGAGCGAGCGAGAGGGACAGGGACACAGACGAGACAGAGAGAAAAACAGACAGAAGAGAGTAGTAGGCAAAGCAGATTCGGATACTGCTTAGCTCGCTACAATTGCAAAGAGGTGGGCCCCTTTGTCTTGCTTCATGGCTTTCTTTCTGTATGTATCATGCCATTCTTTTGTCATTCTTCTTCTCCTTTTTCTCTCGCTCTTTGGAGTACCTTTCTTTTGGTTTGCATCTTTGTGTTTTTGTGTGGCAGCTTTTGTTAGTCCGCCCTTTTCTTTTTCACTACTGTCACTAGTACTATTGGTGGTCAATATTTGGGAGCTGAGGAGTAGTTCTGTTCTTGTTTTGAGTCGTGTCTCGCGCTCTTAATAATTTCTGTAGAAATAGCTCTTTTCTGTCTTGTGTTTGGTGTGTTGTGTTGCGGGGGTTTGTTGTTGTTGTTGTTGTCGTTGTTTTTTTTTTTTTTTTTTCCCCCATTGCTTTGAATTGTGGATTTTTTTGGCACTACTACTACTACTACTCCTACTACTACT
>Ga0116227_10014288_pt1 | contig 12151 bp, 6 predicted proteins | sample S1TSphgellanicum_FD_89693 | JGI IMG/M metagenome (GOLD analysis project Ga0116227, IMG submission 89693) | Host-associated microbial communities from peat moss isolated from Minnesota, USA - S1T2_Fb - Sphagnum magellanicum MG | ecosystem: Host-associated > Plants > Peat moss > Unclassified... | reverse complement strand
TTCTTTAGGCTTCTGATGATTTCTGCGGTTCGCTTTGCACCTTCGCCGATTCCTGACAACAAGGATTCTATTTCACCCCTCACAAAGTCGATGTCAATTCTCTTTTTAAAAGATTCAATACTGGCAAGTTGCTGCGGTAAATCTCCATTGAGATCCAATTTTTCATAGAGCTGAATCACTTGGTTTAATTCATTGATATCTAATTCAAGTGGCTTGATGTTAGAAGTTACGAAATTAATCGGATTGTTAATTTCATGTGCAATACCTGCTGTTAACTGTCCTAATCCAGCCATTTTTTCCGAATCTACTAGTTGCGACTGTGCCGATTTTAAATTGCTTAATGTTACACTAAGTGTAGAATTGGCATCCTGTAATTCTATGGTGCGCTCCAAAACTTTTTTCTCGAGTACAATATTTTGGCCCCTGATCAGCTCTTCATTTTCTTTTGAAATTTTCAGTGCCTGCCTTTGGGATACCTCGTTCTCCGCTTTGAAGAAATTGATTCTGTCTGCAAGAGCAAATGATAAAAGTAATACTTCCAAAACAGAAGCAAACTGAGCAGAATAGGTTGTGAAAATTGAATAGCCAATTACCTCATAGTCCTTTAGGATAAAGACCATCATACCTACAAACAAAAATGACCAGGAAGCCAAATAATAACCAGCGGGCTTAAATTTTCTTTTAAAATAGGTATTGCAAGCTGCAATGAAAGTTATTATTGATCCCCCAAATATGGTAATTTGCATGCATACAAACGATAGATGGCGGGAACCAAAAAACAACGCGATTGTATTGAGCACCGTAATCATAAATATAACATTCAAAAACAAGTGAGTTTTAGGTGCATTTTCCTTGATGTTTAGAAAAGATTTTGTAAACATGATGGAAGCCATCAAGCCAAGATTGGAAAAAAACACAACCGCTATTTCGTTAAACAAAATGCTATCTATAGCAAAGTATTTATTGAAGTATCCCTGCAAGGTTGTTTGAGTGGCCCAGGTAAATAGAATACAGAAAATATAGTTTAAATAGCTGGCGTCCTTTACACTAAAAAATAAGAATAGATTGTAGGCAAACATGATCAGCATGATTCCTGTATAAATGCCAAAAAACACATCACGTATCGAAAAGACGTCGAGGACACTCTCTGGTGTGCCGATAAATATGGGCGTCATCACGACTTCATTCGTCTTTAACCGGAAGTAAATCACATTTCCATCTATCGGCAAGGTAACAGGAATTGCTACAGTATTGAGGTTTCCAGATTGATTGATGGAAGCAATAATTCCATAATTTTTGAAATTAACCGCTTTAACGATCCTTTTATTGTTGACAAAAAACACCTCTACATCCTGAATTCTGGTTTGATCGATTAAAATATCTTTATATTTTTTGAGATCAAGGGACGGCGGTAGTACGGTCTTGATCCAAACCCCCTTAGGGTAGGCACCTAACTTCAATAAGCCAGAGTTAAGTTTCTTAAAAAGATCATCTTTTTGTATAATTTCATCAATGGATTCCATTTCACCAGTGGCTGCATATATATCTGAGAAGTGTAATACATTAATTAGTGAATCGCCAACTCTTTTTGTTGAGGCATGGCTTAGCATAGGGAATATAAAGATTCCTATGATCCAAAAAATGCGTGTCACAGTTTTTTTCATTGTAAGGTAATGTCAATGAAAAGTTCAATAAATCCATCGTTCGCTTTGTTCGGTATTTTAAACGACTGCTTTGGATTTTTCCTAAAAGATTGAATATGTTCCCTAACTTCTTCAATTGCAGTAGGTAAAGTTTCCAATTCGTCTGTTATTACTGCTGTAGCAGTTAAATCTTCTTTTGGATAATAAAATTTACCATTGATGCCAATCTCATTAATTACTCTGAACCCACCTCTAACCGCATTTCGGTAGGTTGCTGGGGCAGTTAGGCCAAAAAGTGTGGTTAATCCAATCATACTTGATAAAGCTACGCTTACCTGACTTAAAAAATAGCTTCCGATTCCTAAACCGGCGATTTCCCAAGAGTTCCAAACTCCGCAAAGTTCGCCTGTTCCCGCTGCAGTTCTTTCCCGTACCATATCGTGTATGCGAGCATCCATAAATCCCACCGCGTCTTCAATAGGTAGTGGATTAATACCATTGGCCTGATGAATTCTGGAACCGGCCATAGCCTTACCATTTTCTTCAATCATAACCAACACTACATGGACATTGGGATTATACATCCAGTCTACCTTTGCAGAGGAGATCTGGGTAATTCCAAAAATTTCAAGCACATGTCTATGTCCTTCAATGAATTTCATGCAAGATTCGGGGTCATCTACTGCCTTAAAAGCTTTGAAATAGAGTTTGTCAATATTAGGTTTTTGCTGTTCCAAAGGATAAAGTCTGATTAAATGGTCTTCTAATTGTTCTAATTGGGGATGATTCTGCTTTAAATATCCTAAAAAGGAATATTTCGGCAATATCATCAGTTAATTCGAATATTTCTTTGAATTTTTTATACAAAATTGAGATTTTTAATTTTGCTTCTGCTGACAGATCAGAGTCCTGCTCAAAATTATACTTGTAAAAGAAAATCAATGGAACATTTATGGGATGTATCTGGTAGCCCAACTGACTAGCCATAAGCCAAGTCTTTTCCATGTCAATACCGCATTTTAAAAAATTCAAGGGAGCTGTTCCGTTTTGGGTTAATAAGCCCACGGCCGATGAGTTTTCAAATTGCCTTAATGCCAATCTTTTTAATGCTGCGCCACCCTCAATACTTTTTAAAAAGGAAATTGCTTTTTTATCTCTCATTAAACGCAAACCAATCTGATCGTTATTGCTAAGATCCAGGGAATGAATTCCGATACCATCACCGGTTCTGTTGGTTTCTTCGAGATCCCAACGCATTTCTTTTTCTATAAAATCATGATGTGCTTCAGGAATAAACATCCTCAATAGATCTGCATCCCCCGCAATTTCGCCTAGGGCAATTAACTTAGCCGGATCAGACAACCACCTCAGTGAGGTATCCGATGCTTGCGCGATAATTTCGCTAATTTGTTTAAGATCCTCTGCATTGATTTCTTGTTGGCGCCCTATTTTCCTATTGGTATGTCTCAATGGAATTTGTGAAGCCAGAAGCTCCTCCACAGGTGAAGGGGTATGACCTGTGCTGAAATGGAAAAAAGCCACATGTTGAGGAAGTAATTCCGGGGTAAACGACCATTGCACAGCCAAACCATGAATGGATGCCGATAGCAATAGGTTCTCGATTGCGGCACCAATGGAAATGTAAGACGAAATATAGTCTGGATCAAGGTAAGAACCTGAAACAGTGCGATTCAAAAATAAATGTAAAGTATTGTTGTGATAATGCCATAACCAAGGTTGATTGTTACCTCCGGAAGGTGCCTGATTTGCTGCCTTAATCAGCTCTTCCAGAACCATTGGAGAAATCGGTTCAGATTTGAGATCGTGCTCTAGGCGATTTGCTTTCAGATAGGCTTCAACATCGAATGGGACTAGAGCTGCTTTGATTTCTCCACTGTTTTCATCTTGTAATCCATCATTGATCAGGTCATCAATATCGATAAAAAATCTCCCGGATACTTTCAAATGGCCCAATAATATTTTTCTTGAAATATCTGCAGATATTCCACCACCGTAAGTTACTGCACTGGCTAACTGTGGCCATGTGGAGATGCTACTCATGATTTCCATTGCAGAAGCCTTCATTCTCGGTGAAAGTGTTTCTACGCCAGTCACCGGAGCAATATAAGGAATGCGTTCATCTATGGTCTTTAACAATTTGAAAGCATCCATATCCAGGTTTTCTACAAAACCATGCAATACAGGTCGATTTGGATCTAGATCAAAACGTTCTATGTCAATCGTGCATCGATCGCTTCCCTCCATGAGGACAGGAATCTGAAGTCCTTTGGCTTTTTTTCTTGCACTTATTTTAATGTCAAAGCTATCGCACTCATCTATCAGGAGGTCGAGTTTTCCATTTTCGGTGAGGAAGGCATCAATATTGGCTTCTGTAATCCCTTCATGAAAACAGGTAACCTTTAAAAAAGGGTCTATTTCGGCAATTTCACGGGCAACGATTACCGTCTTTTTTATACTTACATTGTGGACGCCAGATCTGATCCTGTTTAGGTTTGTCAGATCGAGTACATCATAATCTGCGATTCTTATTTCTCCACAGCCTCGTTCAATGGCTAAGGTTAATGAAACGGACTGTCCAACCGATAAACCGATTACACCGATCTTTTTATCTGCCAGTATTGCTTGTTCCTTTGCCGTAATTTTATGCTTATTTCTGTTGGTGCGAACCGTCACATACTCTTCTTCATCCAGGATGTGAACCAGTTTCTCTAACCAAGGATAATATACCCAAACACCATATTGCTGAATATTTACACCGTTTAAGTGTTTCTCAATGGCTTGATTTAAATTCTCTGCATTGAAAATTACGCTTGGGTTTAAGCCTTTAATTAAATCTCCAAGCTGATTTTTAATGGTATCAAACACCTGGATGTGAGGTTCATCTTTAAGTAGTTCCGTTAATTTTATATTTTCATCAGTATGCTGAATCCTATAAAATGAAGGACTATAAGTATCTTTATACAGCTGCGACTTTGAAACAAAATCTTGTAATAACCGATTTATCATGTTGTCTAATACATTTTTTTGATAAAAAAAATCATTTGTTTTCCCTAGTAACATGAATGATTAGTTAAGGTGGTAATTTTTTACTAAAATTATACTTTTCAGTTATATAATAAAAGGTTCTGTTAAACTTTTATTTTAAGTCAAATGTAGTAAATTGTTTTATTGGCTGATTATGAGTTATATCGAAGTGAATATAATTTTTAATAGTAAGTGAGTTTACTGAAAAAAAACAATTTTTAAGCTAAAAAGTTCATTAGAATTAATAAAAGCAATATATTTAAAAAAAATATCACAGCAATATATGGATCCTAACCCATCAATAAATGTTTTATACGTAGATGATGAAGTACATAATCTGAACTCTTTTAAAGCCGGGTTCCGGCGGCTCTTCAATGTCTTTACTGCAGAGTCTGCTTTAGAAGGACGAAAAATTTTGGAAACGGAACTGATTCATATCATCATTACTGACCAAAGAATGCCCGTAATGACAGGCATAGAATTCTTGGAATCTATTATTCCCTTTTTTCCAGACCCAATTAGAATTCTTTTGACGGGATATGCAGATATCAATGCGGTAATTGACGCCATCAATAAAGGTCAGGTATATAAGTACGTGCAAAAGCCCTGGATGGACGAAGATTTGAGAATAAATATAGAAAAAGCGTTTGAAATTTATTCTTTGAGAAAAGAAAACAAAGAATTGACTGAAAAATTATTACAGGCAAATCAACAATTAGAATTTTTATTACGTCAAAATCTACTATCTTAGATATCCTAATGGGTATCTAAGGCTATGTATAAAAGGAGTTTAATTATTTGGTTGCTCTTATTCCTCCCATTTGTTAAGAATACAAAAGCTCAAAATACGTCAAATAAAGGTAAGGAGTTTTGGATCGCTTACGCCGGCCATATTGACGGTACTAAGTCTAAAATGTATTTGTACATTACCTCTGATGTAAATACAACTGCAGCGGTTAATATCGGCGGACAGGCTATTGCTGGTTCGCCTTTTACAATTACGGCAAATGCAATACTGGCAGTGCCTCTCGATCCGACAGCCTATATCGGAAGTTCTAATCTTATAGAAGTCAATAAGGCAATACAGGTTGTTGCGGCAAGGCCTGTTGTGGTTTATGCACATATTTTTAATGCCGCCAGATCGGCAGCTACACTCGTGTTACCCACCAAGGTATTGGGCAGGGAGTACTTTACTACATCGTATGTCCAAAACAAACCGGCAAGTAATAATCCAGGTTTAGCTTATTCTGAATTTACGATTGTTGCTGTCGAGGACAACACACTGATTGATATTACCCCAAAGGCAAAAGATATTGAGAGCAAGCATGCTGCGGGTCAAACCTTTCAGATCTCATTGAAGAAAGGTGAGATTTACCAGTATCAGTCAGAAACTGATTTGTCAGGCTCACATATCCTTTCTATCGCCAGTTCCGGCGGAATTTGTAAACCCATTGCCGTTTTCTCTGGTAGCACGTGGGTGGGGTTTTGTAGCGATCTGGTGGGGGCAACCAATGGTGGTGATAATCTCTATCAACAATTGTATCCGATAACCGCCTGGGGAAAAGAATTTATTACGGCACCATTTATCCATAAGCCCTACGATATTTTCAGAATTTATTTTAGTAAAGACAATACAATACTTCGCATAAATGGCGCAGTTGTAACGAGCTCAACTGCTTTTAATAAAAGTGATTTTTACGAGTTTAATTCCAGCGATGCCAATACGATTACAGCTTCAGAACCCATCAGTGTGGTTCAGTATCAAATTAGTCAGAGTTGTGATCCTGTCAACCTGGGCTTGGGTAATAATGTCCCTGCACCACACCCCGGAGATCCCGAAATGACCATTCTAAATCCGGTAGAACAGACCTTATCCAAGATCACGGTCTATTCTGCGCTAAGAAATCAAACCAATCCAGCTACCAATATTACTCAGCATTACATCAATGTGGTGATTCAGAATCAATTCACATCATCTTTTACCATCAATGGATTGCCTCCTGAGGGAATATTTAAATCCATTGGTACTACGGGTTACTCTTATCTCCAGGAAGACGTTACCGTACGTTCAGCCATCAATCCTACACATGTATTAATGGCAGATGGTGGTTTTTCTGCCATTGCTTATGGTTATGGAAATGTAGAGTCTTATGGTTATTTGGCTGGTGCAGATGCTAAGAACTTGTATGAGAATTTACAAATCAAAGACGTCGGGACGGGGTTCGAAAAAACGGATATATGCATCGGGGAAACAGGGGCATTCACCTTAATTTTACCTTATCTACCCCTTAGTATCACCTGGATTGTCGACGGGCTTAGAGAGGCTCCGATACCTGCTCCTATTCCGGATAGTGTCAATGTCATTAACGGGGTTACCGTGTATAAATTTAATTATAATCGAAATTTGCCATTTCATACTGCGGAGCCCCACGAGATCAAGGTTGTCGCTTTGAATCCGAATCCATCTGGCTGTGATCCCAATGAAGAAATTTCAATTGATTTTGATGTCTTTGATCTGCCTGTTGCTAAATTTTCCGTTGTTCCGGCGCAAACCTGTATTGGAGTTCCGATAACCTTTACAGATCAGAGTATATCAAATGGGAAAGGTATAACCAAATGGCATTGGGATTTTGGTGATGGTAATGGTGAGGTGATTAGAAGGTCGGCCGCACCATTCGAATATAAGTATACAAGTGGAGGTGACAAGTCGATCACCCTTTGGGTGGAGAGCGAGTCTGGCTGTTCGTCTACGGTTACCTTTCCCTTTGTTGCCCATGTCAATGAGTTGCCTGAGGCAAAATTCAAGTTTACAACACCTTCCTGTGAAACCAAGGCGATTATATTTACAGATGAGTCTGTGCCTGTTGAGGGCACCATAACCAAATGGACTTGGAATTTTGGCGATGCAAATGCTGGTAATGGCAATCCCAATGTGTCTACAATTCAAAATCCGGTACATACTTATTCTAAGCCTGGAACTTATACCGTCTCCTTAATTGTTGAAACGGATAAAGGTTGCCAGAGTCCTGTCTTGGAGCAGCAAGTGCTGATCAATTTACTTCCTGTGGTTGATTTTGATACACCAGATGCTTGTGTAAGCGATGCTGCCGTGACCTTTAAAAATCGGTCTACAAATGTTGATGGCACGATCACCGGATTAAGTTACGTTTGGGATTTTGGCGATCCTCCGGGTTCCGGTGGGCTCAATATCTCAACTGCAACTGAGGGTTTACATAAGTATCATGCAGCTGCTATTTATACCGTAAAACTTATTGTGACCACAAGCGATGGTTGCAGTATGGAGGTTTTGAAAATGTTCAGAGTAAATGGAGCAACACCTTTAGCATCTTTTGAGGTGTTGGATAAGGATAATTTATGTAGTAATAAAGATTTTCAGGTTAAGGACAATTCAACGATCGCAGGTTTTGATAACATTACGCGGTTAGAGTGGTATCTGGATGATATATTGGTTGCTGAAAAACGTAATCCGGCAAAAAATGACACCTATGCTTTAAATTATCCGGCTTTTACTTTTCCTTTAACGAAGCCTACAGTATTAAAACTAATTGCCTATTCAGGGGATGTAGCTGGACCCTGTCAGAGCTTCAGTGAACAGAATATTGTGCTCCATGCTGCTCCGGTAGTGAAATTTGAAGCCTTGATTCCAATATGTATTAATGCCGGAAGGTTTCAAATCGAGGCCGCTGAACTGGGCAATGTTCCTGGACAGGGTATTTTTTCGGGAAGGGGTATAACAGCAAATGGACTTTTTGATCCGGCAGCCGCTGGTGTGGGCATGTGGAACATCACTTACACCTTTACGGCAGACAATAAATGTAGTGATCACGTTGTGCAGTCAATCGTTGTGAAACCAATACCTAAAGTTAATGTAGCAAGCGATATTTATGTACTTGTTGGTGGTACGATCCAGGTTAATGCTTCAGTAACAGAACCGGGGTTGAAGTTTAAATGGGCGCCAGCTATAGGTTTAAATCGGGATGATGTCTTAAATCCAATAATTACTGCCGAGGAAGATGTGGATTATACTTTAACGGTAACTTCTATGTTAAATTGTGACGAAACCGTCAAGGTTAAATTGCACGCTTTGAAAGAAATCAATCCTTCCAATGCTTTTAGCCCGAATGGCGACAACATTAACGATACATGGGAAATCAAATACCTGAACACTTACCCCAATGCTATGGTGCAGATTTTTAACCGCTACGGGCAGATCGTTTTCAGCAGTCATGGGTATGCTAATCCTTTTGATGGAAATTATCAAGGAAACCCGCTACCTGTGGGCACTTATTACTATATTATCACGCCTAACAATGGTCGACAAAAAATCACAGGCTCATTAACGCTGATCCGATAAATGAAACGCGCCTTATATCTCCTGTTTTTAGTGGTAAGCACACTTGCTGTGACTGCGCAGCAAAGACCCCAATATACCCAATATATTTTTAACAATTATTTACTAAATCCTGCGCTAAGCGGAATAGAAAATTATACTGATGTTAAAATGGGCTTTAGAAAGCAATGGGCTGGTATTGACAATGCGCCAAAAACTTCATTTGTAACCGCCAACTGGAAATTAGGAGGCGATTATTTGTGGAAAAATGCCCTTTCCATGGCTGAACCTAATGACGATCCGATGAGCCGGAATTACATGCAAAATTATACAGCCTCAGCTTCGCACCATGGTGTTGGGGTGGTGGCTATATATGATCAGCAAGGACCAATCTCCAGGTTCGATGTAGATTTAACTTATGCTTATCACTTAAGGTTAACGGGAACACTAAACCTCTCGTTGGGCGTTGCGGCAGGAATGAGCAGGGTGGGACTAGATGTCAGCGCATTAACTTTTGGAGATGTGCTCCAGATAGACCCGGCGGTAAAGGATATTAAGAATCAGCTTAAGTCTGATTTGGGAATTGGATTGTGGCTATATGGAGCCCGTTTCTTTACCGGAGCGTCCATGCAGCAGATCATTCCGCAAAAGTTATCTTTCAGCACCAATGCCGGTTACAATTTAGGCAAAGAGGTCCCCCATTATTTTATTACCGCTGGTTACAAGTTATTTGTGGATGATGAAATAAATATTGTACCCTCTATGATGATTAAAAAAGTTAGCCCAACCCCAGTATCAATTGATGTGAACCTGAAAATGTCAATTAAAGAAAGGTTTTGGATAGGAGGGAGTTATCGCCGCGATGATTCCTTTTCTGGCATGGCTGGTGTAAACATCAGTAAATTGCTGAACCTGACATATGCTTATGATTTTACGACTTCTGATTTGAACAAGGTGAGTAACGGCAGCCACGAGATTGTCCTCGGGCTGCAGTTAAATAATGTGTACGAAGTGTTTAGTGGTCAAAAAATGTGGTAAGATCAATAAAAAACTAAAGCTCTTTTCTTAAACGCGCAACTGGGATGTTCATCTGCTCGCGATATTTGGCTACCGTACGACGGGCGATGTTATAACCGCGCTCCTTTAAAATTTCAGTAAGTTTCTCATCAGCTAAAGGTTTACGTTTGTCTTCGTTGCCAATGCAATCTTCCAGAATTTTCTTCACCTCTTTATTTGACACTTCTTCTCCGCTTTCTGTTTGTATGGCTTCCGAGAAGAATGATTTCAATAAAAATGTACCAAATTCTGTTTGTACATATTTTGAGTTGGCAACCCTGGAAACAGTAGAAATGTCCATATCGATCTTATCAGCGATATCTTTTAAGATCATCGGACGCATTTTGCGCTCATCACCAGTCAGTAAATATTCATACTGATATTGCATAATCGCATTCATGGTTTTGAGCAAAGTTTGCTGACGTTGCTTAATGGCATCAATAAACCATTTTGCTGAATCCAGTTTTTGCTTTACAAATTGCACCGCTTCTTTTAACTTTTTATCTTTCTGTGCAGCTTTATCATAATGATCAAACATGTCGATATAAGATCTGCTCACCCGTAGTTCCGGTGCATTTTTTGAGTTTAAGGTCAAAATTAACACGCCATCGTTATTGGAAACGTGAAAATCAGGGATGATTTGCATTTGTTTGGTGGTCACCTGGTTGGAGTCTCCTGGTTTAGGATTTAACCTCAGGATTTCAGCAATAATTTCTTTCAGGTCTTCGCTATTCAAATTTAAAGCTTTCTCCAGTTTATCGTAATGTTTCCTAGTAAATTCATCCAGGTAGTTTTCTACGATCAATATTGCTTTTTGTATAATCAGATTGTTCGGATCTTTACGTTTCAGTTGCAAAGTTAGACATTCCTGCAAATCTCTGGCGGCAATTCCCGGAGGATCGAAGCTCTGTATTACACGAAGCATTTCCATGACATCTTCTTCCTCCACCATTACATTTTGTGAGAAAGCGAGATCGTCGATCATAGACGTGATTGGTCTGCGTAAATAACCATCATCATCCAAACTGCCAATGATCTGCTTACCTATGATAAAATCCTGATTGGAAAGCGGAACCAGATCCAGTTGTTCTTGCAGACTTTCGAAAAAAGTACTTTCTATGGCAATCGGAGTTTCTTTTTTTTCTTCATCCTCATCAGCATTGTTGTACGATGTGCTGTAATCATTTAAGTCATCATCCTGTAAATAATCATCAACATTAAATTCGTCTGTATTTTCTTCCTTAGCTCCGGCCTCATAATCATCCGGTGTGTCATTTAAATCGTCATATTCACTTTTTGGTTCTTCAGCAACCATTAAGCTGGGATCTTCAAGTGCCGGATTTTCTTCCAGTTCTTCTTTTATTCGTGTATCTAAAGCAACGGTAGGTACCTGCAGCAATTTGATGAATTGAATTTGCTGCGGAGAAAGTTTTTGAAGTAATTTTTGTTGTAGATGTTGTTTTAGCATATTCTCGTCATTCGGTATTTAATCTACCCGTTCCAAAAATACACATTTGGTTTAGAAATAAACTAATTACCTCAACTATATTATGGCAAGATTTTGATCGGTAATTTGTCTAATTGAAATGGAATTTTGTTTAAGGTGTTAATATTCAGTCTTTTTTTCAGATTATCAAGTTTTTGTATAAACATAATTTGATCACAGCTTAGAATTCACCTCAGGAATCGGCTGTATTGATTCGAGCTTTAAATCATATTGAAGTTAGCCTGATTCCACCTTTTTTTTAGATAACACATGGACTTACTATGGACTTATGGTGGACTCACTATGGACTCTTTCCGACCTTCATACTTTTTTTCTTATCCGTTTTTATTGGGATTAAAGCTGATTTTTATTCATTAAAAGCTTTGGTTTTGCTAATAATGTTCCTATTTTTATTCTTATTAACTATGATAAACTTATGGGATTTGTAAAAGAATTTAAAGAATTTGCTATCAAGGGTAGCGTAATGGACCTGGCGATAGGTGTAATTATTGGAGGAGCTTTTGGTAAAATTATCGACAGTGTGGTTAAAGATTTGATCATGCCATTAAT
>Ga0116227_10014287_pt1 | contig 12151 bp, 11 predicted proteins | sample S1TSphgellanicum_FD_89693 | JGI IMG/M metagenome (GOLD analysis project Ga0116227, IMG submission 89693) | Host-associated microbial communities from peat moss isolated from Minnesota, USA - S1T2_Fb - Sphagnum magellanicum MG | ecosystem: Host-associated > Plants > Peat moss > Unclassified... | reverse complement strand
GGGAAGTATCCTTATATCTCAGTTTTTGTGTATCTTTGTTGACATGCACACAAATATGATAAGCAAATAGTCTTATGACTGAGCTTTGTTCTTTAGGAATATTCTTTCCTTTAGGGGTATTGAATCAAGGCACATGAGCACCTTGCAAGTGCTTGTGAAATCATATCCTAGTTAAGTGCATTGTGAGAAACCAACCTAGCTAGAATGGGGCATTTGATCAATGGTTGTCTGAAGTGCTGAATCCTAGTCCTTGAGGGAAAGATACATGCAACTATGTTGCCTCTGTTTAATGCAGTCAGAAGTTGTCCCACTCAATGAGGAGAAGCCAGAGTCTGTAGTGTGATGGAAATTGCACTTATATATAGATTCTTTATTCTTTTTATTTATGTTCTTTGCCATTGTTGTGCTTCCTCATTCAGTTCAGGATCCACAGTATTTAAGTCCTGGTAAGTTGGTCAGATCTTTGTTTTTGTTCTTGATTCTGAGCCTCTACTTCCTGCTTCTAGATTAGTTCTTATCCTTAATTCTTATCTGGTTGATGTGGGAACCTAGGTCTAGGGGAAAAATTTGGGCAAATAGCTCTGGTTTCCTGAGGCATTTTTATGTGTTGAGAGGGCCTGCACAAATGGTGCATGGGTTTTTCATCCCTTTTTGTCATCAAAACCTCAGAACCACAATTTGGAGTGCTGACAAAAACTGTGGTTGGTGTGTGGCAGCGCTGTCTGGGTGAATATCAAGCATTACTTGCTGACACTATAACTGCAGAGGTGGCTACAAAACAAGGTGATGAAGGCAAGACAATTCTGACATCATGGTCTGAGGCCAAGAAGGTGTTGAAGCTGGATCCCCGCTATGGCAAAGTGCCCCATCATGAGCGCGAGTCATTATGGCGCCGCTATGTAGAAGACATGCAACGGTGGCTAAAGGGGGCAAGGTCATCTGTTCTTAAGCATGAAAGATCTTCTGTGGCTAACACTGAAGGAGGAAAGCAGTCATCAGGGTTGCGCTATACCCCTAGCAACCGGCGATAGTCTTGTACTTGTCACTGCTTGAGCATTCACCTGGTCTAGTGTTTTTGTTAGGAAGAGATCTGCAAAGAGAAAATTCACAGTCAATTTGATAATCTAGGGTCAATTTAGTTCTTTTGTCTTTGTCATACTCATGGAAGTCTGAGGAACGTTCTGGTTTCAAGTCCTGACAGTATTTTTAATTGAGAACACAGCCATGCAGATCAGATACAAAATCTGGAGTTGGAGAAATGAGGACACCAATTCCTCAGCCCTAAGACTGCTATCAGTGTTAATGGATGAATTGGGACATTGATGGAATACCATTCAATGTGAACTTTGCCAAATGCTGTTTGGTTTGGATTTTGCCATATGAGTCAGCTTTGTTTGCTCCAATTTTCTGGGATTGATATCATTAGTATTAGGAGGCCAACAGGGGTCCTCAATGGATGTTCTTCTTAACAGCAAACCTCCAGTTTATTATTGAGACCCTTCTCTTATGCCTTCTCCCACTAAATCCTTTGGGACGACCTGGGCAAGATATTAACAAATTTGTAAATCATGTACAGCTTGATGATGAACTTTTTAAAATCCTAGATGGGTACTATGGAATCTTATGCAACATTGTCACAGAAGAAGACTATGCAAAATCAGGTGAGATATCTTTGTTGTTTTTACCTGTATGCATAATTTGTTTGTAGGATAGGAGTAAAAAGCAACCATTCTTCTTATCAGCTCCACTTTCATGCAAGTATGGCAAGAATTCTTGTTCATGGAGTCCTTTTTGGTGGATCACTTTGTCACCTTGTTCAGAAGGGGTTGCAATTGTGAATTTAAACTTTTTCACATCCATGAACACCCAACCAAAAGCCATAAGAATTAACCCAAACATTTGCTCTAATAATCCCTGAAGACAGACCCTAAAAGATATCACAGGTGGCGAGGTGTCTGATGTTTGCAAATCAGTCTTCTTTTGCCAGAGCTCTGATTAACCAGTAATCAACACAAATACACCTATGTGGCTGCCACAGTAAATAAACTTTCAAGCATGCACCCACTTGCTGCCACAACAAATAATCTTAAATAATCTCACAAAAGCATTTCCTGATTTGAAAGATCCTTCAGGCACACGGGAATTTTGAAGTATTCATTGGTCTGACAGCCACTTAGCTGCTGCTTGTCTTGCAGGATTCTCAGAGGAGATTGAGAATTGCAAGCATCAACTGTTCAATGTTCAGCTCTAGGACATAATTTGCATCATGTGAAGTCACAATCAATGAGTAGATAGGAGGCCATCTTGAGAATGCATAGTTTGTATAAGACTTCTAAATAACATGCTCAGGGTTTTGGCTTGAATGAACATTAATGAGGACAATTTGTGGGAGCGACAGATAAGTTATATGCACAAATTTCAAAGTAAAAATTCCCAATTGCAGGTATATTAAAAATGGATGATCAAAGGCATCAAAGAAAATGTTGCACAAGATATGAAAACATACAAGTCTTATTCCACCAAAATATGGAATGTTGCACATGTTTGGGCAAACTCAATCCATGAAAAGTGTTCAAAGATATTGAAGGTTAACTTTGAAGGACACAAATAGACTACATATTTATTTCAGTTTGAAATTAGAGAAATTTATTGTGCAATATAAATCTTTAATTCTAGCAAAAAATGTCATGTGAAAAGACACTTTAGTAGTCGATGATCTTGCATTTTGATTTTGATAACTACCTGAAAATAGAGTTTAAATATATATAGATGAATTTGAAGTTTGGTAACATTAAAGCCTTCTTGTCTTAAGTAGTTGAATTAAATTTATGTTGAGATACAAGTCTCTGCACATTATGACTCTAACTTATCATATCCTACACATGTTGCTACTACACTAAAAGTTCTTCCTTACACTAGCCTAGGCTTGCCTAAAGAACCTGAACTTTTTAAAAATGTAAGGCCAAGGCTAAGTGGCTTAGCTTACATAACCTAGACCTTGCAATAGCCCATATTGATTGATTGAATGCATTTGGAATGACTACAGTCATGGAAAGCATAATCATCATTGTCATTTTTGACTAGTACTATGGAAACATCTAATGGTACAAATAATGGGTTTGGTTTGATTGTTATTCATGTAGTCCAAAATGTTTTAACCATTTACAAATGCAATCGTTTATGTAGTTGTAATCCCATGTTTTGGCATAGGGTACGATTTTTGGATTGGAGATTTCAATTTTTTAAAAACCACAATTGGAACCTAACTAGGAATATAACCTCTTTTCAAAATGAAATTAAACATGAATTGGAAGTGTTGCCCTGTTTTAAACATGTTTAGGTTCTCTAAGTATATGTATATATATAAAACCTCGGCCTTACATTTACAAGTTCAGCAGTTTTTTTTCAGATATGTCAGCATATGGACGAGAATCAATGCTCCAAGTTCGGGTCATGTTTTTCACCCTGAAATTTGACAAAGCTTGTGTCATCTGTTAAAAAAGTCCAAGAGTTATGACTAGGGCTGCATCCACAGTATTGCACCCCAGAATAAAGGGCACAAAGATGTAGTTGTGTCCTTGCCTAAATGGGGTAGTCCAGATCTCAACACAAATAACCTGTCACCTGGTGGTCATTCACCTTTGATACCAGTGGAACAATCTGAACTCATGCCAAGTCTTAGCAGAACAACTATCCAAAGCAAAAATTGCAAATCAATGCACCGTGGAGTGGAGGGTGAAAACAAAAGGGCATCAATTTAGGTCCCTCATGTTTGCAATCCTGGTTGGCAACTGCAGCAAACAATCCTGGGGTTGCTGGTCATAAAAAGTGACCAGTGGCTCTGAGCTACTGCATTTGCATTCAGCAGTGATGAACCATTGAAAAACCCAAAGCTTCAGAACTCTGGGAACTCAATTTGTCTACACCCTGCCTCTATAAAACAAAAACATTCCTTTAAAGGCAACAAAGCAGATGGGAAATTTTGAAGCTAGAGAGTGAATTTCTTTTCAATCCAGAAAAAGATAAAGGAATCTACAGAAATCTAACATTTATGTCCAAGCCTTTCTGACCCTTTTGCTAGATGATATGTAGGGAGGGTAGATGGTGCTGCAAGACCAATGGAGAATATCAAGACTACATTACCTGTGAGACAGAAAGGTACAGAGACCTGCCAGACATCTGAGTGGCACCTGGAAACACAGACTCAAGCTCTGCACCTGTGCGTGATACAGGATAATCATGCAAGGTGTCAAACCCAACCAAAGGAGCATACATCACCATCAACTCCGTCATGGGCCCCCACCATCTACATCATGGGCCCTACTTGTGATGAACTTAGTTAAATGGCTTCTCTTTTAACTTGCATACCCTTGATTCAATCAAGAAGAAGCTTGAGATAAGCAAAAACAATGAGAGCAGTTCATACTGATGATTCAACACATGGTCACTACCAGCCCTCTGTTGGCTCAGCTTTCTGCCTAGCAACAAGGCAATGCTATAGAACCACCACCAAGTCCATCCCCGTTGGATATACACAAGGAATCTACCAACACCAATAATAATCTGTTGTAACAACACCCTAGAAGAATGAGAAATAAACGAACAAGTGTCACATACTGGCTGCATAGCACATGAAGAAGGTTGGTAAACTCAATTGTACACTTGAATGGGGGAGGGAGGCATGGGTTTATTTATTTATTATTATTAATTGGTTACCATTTTAAACTCTTGCCAGGGGAAGGGGGTGTGGGCTTATTCTTCATTTTTTGTTTTCTTATTACTTTATTTATTCTTAGTAATTTTTTTGGTATTTTTCTTACTTACTTCTTGAAGGGCGGAAGGAGGCACGAGCTTTTTAAAAACTTGTTAAGAGGGGAGGGAATAGAGTCGATTTCTTTGTTTTATCAAGGGTATTGTTGAAGGATGGAAATGGAAGATGAGTTGGGTGTGGGTTTTATTTTCTTAAGGCTCTAATTGTTGATGGGGGAGGGGGGGGGTGGGGTATATATATATATATATATATATACTTTATTCATGTTTGTAAATTTTTGGGTCTTTTACTCTTAAGGAAAGCAGGGAAAGTGCAGTGTGGGGTTTGTTTATAAAAAAGTCATTTTTTTGTTTTTTTTGTTTTTGTTTTTTTTTGTTTTTTTTTTTATTTTTTTTTTTTTCTTTTTTTTTTTTAAAGGGGGAAGCCCTTGTGCATGGTTTTTTTTTTTTTTTTCAATTTTTGTTAACTTTTTTATTGCTTCTTACTTTGTTTTACTCTTCAAGGATGGAAGAAGCTATGGTTTTTTAATATAAAAATTCATTTTCAATCTTTTTTTTTCTTTTTTTTTCTTCTTCTACATACTTAGTTTTATCCCTTTTTTCATAACTTTGAAGGGATGTAATGCAAGGGCCATTGACATTACTTTAGTTTCTCTTTTTTTTTCCTGTTCTTTGACAATCTTTGAGGATGTAATGTGCAATCCATTCACCTATGTTTTATTATAATTCCTTAAACAACTCCTAGTGAACTAATGGGTGGCTTGTTCATCTCACTGCCTCTCCTTATGATTCTTTGGGCTTTCATGATGAAGTAATACATGAATATGAAAAAACAACTGACAAATCTGTCTTTTCATATCCATGCTATCAATATTAAAATAAGTTAATAATCTACCTCTTTCAAGCCTATCTATTTAACCTCTTTCCCATGGACATGTGCATCTACATAAACATGAAAAGACATAGTTTTGAGATTTGACATAAATATTAATGAACTATTGAAAACCATATGGAAACATAAGAGAGGAAAAAGGGAGCAGAGAAGGATCTTGCATTACATTTTTTTATTTTTAAAAAAATAATTGTATTCGAATTATGAAAATTGATTTAAACAAGACTGAAATGAAGAGAAGATTATGATATAGTTGTTGCAATTCTATTCTATGTTGGGGGCATGCAAGATTCAAATTTGTTTTATTGTGACATCTTCCACCAGATGCAAAGGTGACATCGTCACGGGCTTTTGGCATGTAGGTAGATGAATTACACACTTTTTTTTAAAAGCATGTTTTTGCATATGGACTACCTTAAGATCAGGGTGGGTCAAAATGAATTCTCCAAGTGATGGGTCTAGAGTGATTTCTCACATATGTCCTCAATTGCATGGAAATGACTTGTGGTCAATCGGGTGACAAATCTAGTTCATTTCTTAAGTTGCCTTATTTCCTACTTTTTCATCTTCTTTTCTTTCCTTGTTTTTTTTGTGTATCTTATTGTATTTTCTTCTCTTATTTTGTTTCATTTTTAGGGTGGGGGGTCTTCTTTCCTTTTGTTGGCTTTGTAAGAGGTGTTGAGGGAATAATGGGTGTTATGTATTGAATATTGCATGGGCACAAGTCTTGGAGAAAAGAATTTTATGTAGAAGATTTTGATTAAGTTAACTATAGTCTAAACTTTTTTCCAATGATCGTTTCAATGGCTTTAAAAAACATAAATTTGAAGGATGAAAGGAAATTAGGTGGGAGGGCTTTTATCAATCACCTACCCGATGTTTTGTTTTTAGTTCCTAATTTCATGTTCACTATTTTTATGGATCAATGGCTTGATGTTTTGTTTTGGGTGTGGTAGTAAAATCCTACCACCTAACTAGATTGCATCATTGACTATCAAGATGCACATGATAGTTGTTCGCAAATTTGTGTTTAGGGTCAATGAAATTGTTCTTCACTTTCTAATCGAACAATTGAGGTTTGGTTTAGTCCAACAACAATCTAGAAAAAAACTTATTGTGAGAGTGCAAAGTAGACACATAATTGGCATCTCACCCATAAGTCTTTTAGTGTCAAAGTGAAACATTGGAGTTGAATTTGACGTGTTTTTTTGTTCAAATATATTACTATTGATAGGATTGATACTTAAATTCTACGAGCACCAAAACACAAACAAATTGTTGAACATTGTCCCTAGTTTTACGGTTCACAAGTTTGACATTCTTTTGTGTAGTTGAACACGTTTGTTGCCAGGTGTTGTTGGGATTGGAAAACTTGGATAAGTGAAGCCATATTGAATGGAAAAATCATTGATAGGCTCAACGAAGAGAACATCAAATATTCATTTTTATCAAAGAACCATAATGAATTTCATAAACATGCATCAAATCTTGTTGTCTACTTGTTTAGCAATCGTCATACTTGTTGTTTGTTTATCCAAGGCATAGACAACAATGGGTCCATCTTTTGGAACCATGGTGCCCTGCCCACGTGGGTGCGAGTTGCTAATCGTCTTCATGGGCTATTGTTTTTGTTGATGCATTTCACTATGGGCGGACCGGCACGTGGTGAAAAATACTAAAGTTACCTTATTCACAACACAAAACATTGCAAGAGAATGTTCTATTAGTTAGCCAGTACCATCATGACTTTCCAAAGGTACCACAAGGGTGCAAACCTAACCCATTCACCAGTCAAGCTAATACCATGATTCCTGCTTCAAGAATTGAATGTCTTGTTCATTCAATACATTTTGCTTATTTGGTTAGTCTAATCATTCGTTGTTGACCGTGTTCATGGGTTAGGTGATGTTGCCAAATAATACATGAACATTTGGGCCATAGAACATGACATGACCATGGACAGTGTTAATGTTTCCCGTATGGTGGCCAATGCATTCTTGAGATATGAAAAATCTTGATCTCAACATTGTAGACTATCCATATGTAGCTATCTTCTTTGGTCATGCCATTAAACAAAATTATTACACCAATAATTTACCTATCGACGAAACATCTAGGCACAATGCAACCATGGCCGAACAACATTATGCTGAAGCGTTCGACTATTCATAGATCCATAGGCATGGAGCAATTGCATACATATCAATTGGCAACCTAGGCATGGCAACACCTATTAAAATTAACCCTCGGCTTTGTCAATCTACCTACAACAAATGCAACAAACACCAACACCCAACCATTAATTGTTGATCAAATGTACGACCATGGTGCAGTGCAACCCAATTTAACATTTCTCATTCCATCTATCATGGTGTCATCAACACCAAACACAAGTCAATCCACAACCCCGCCACTGCCTAGAGATCTAAGACATGAAATGTGCACTTTGCATGCCCTTTAACAATTGGGCCACCAACAATGTACTTCAAAGGAACAAGGTCTAGTGGTGACATTGGTATTGGAAAACCAAACTAATTTATTGGTAGTCATGTTCATAGGGCATGGCAAGTTCACTACATTCATGATGCCACCAATGGTCACCAATCACATTGTGATTATGGTCGTGCCCTTATCCATACTTGTGAATGGACATGAAGTTGATGCACAGTGATTCAGTTTACACCACTCCACCTTTGCGTTAACACAATCACATTGGATGACCCTCTAACAATTATTTTTGTGTTAGTGAAATATGCTACAACTCCATGGTTCGTCCAATTGGCACACACATTAAACCACTTGCAAAAGCTTCATTGCATTGTTGTGGATGAGGTTCACTTTCTTCTATCTGATTTTAAGCCGATCATGAAATAGCTATTACCTCTTCGGGTTGTCGCATGTCAACTTATCACATTGACAACATCCTTATCTTTGTCTCAAAAAAAAGACCTCAAGATTGTGATGTCATCAACATTTTCAGTCATAAGAATGCCAACTATGTGCCCATTGATTTGGTACAAGGTAAATGAAGTGGTTAATGTGGATAGTGAAATTGTTTGGCAAATCATTGAATGGCATTGTGAGCAAGCTTCTACTATTGTCAAGGCCATTGTGTATCGTTTGAGCCGACAATCTATCAAGAAAGTATCATCGAACATCAATGATGTGGCCATTAATTGCGGTCATCTTCACACCCATTTGTATATGGACACCAAACAATTTTAGTTACAATCATGGGTCTTTGGATATGCGCGCATCATGGTGGCCACTGGAGTCATTGGATGTGGGTACAACTACCCATCTGTGAAGCTAGTCATCCACTATGAGTCCTTCAAGTCCTTCCTTACATTCCATCAAGAATTTGGTCATCTTGCTTGAGATGGCAAGCTAGGTATTAATCAAGTCATCACCAACAAGGAATTATGTGTGGAGGTAATGCATATTGACCCATCATTTGTCGAACCAAATGCTTCGATTATGGACACCAACAATTGTCGAAAGCATGGTCTCCACATGTTTGTCAATGGTCAACCACAACGGTGTAGTCTAATTCCTACGATATAACCATGTGACAATTGTTTTTTCCACTTGCGAGCAGTGTCACCACAACCACCAACACCAATGCTCATGTTGATAATGAGGTCAACTCTAATAACCTTCATCCATGACCGAAGATCGGTTGTCATTGATCAACATTAGAGGATTTGCTACCCCCAATGAGCCGAATTGTTTCATGTGTTGCTTCTTCAATCCAAATGAAAATAATGTTCACCTAAACCAACATTGTCAAAGATTGTTACAAGCCCATCAATGCTTCAAGTGCCTTGGACAACATTCATGAATGGATTGTCCAAAACTCATTCCATTGTCACTAGACAATTGCCCCACTTATCATTTGTTGCACAATGGCCAAGCATTGGGAAACATCCCATTGCATGAAGGGAAATATGACATCAAGTGTGGGGTTCATCTTCGAGGCAAAAGTTATCGAGTTCTCATTTGGGCCATGTGGCATGAGTACCGTCCACCTATGGAGAAGGCCATGCCTTCACATAAAGACATTTCGAACGATCAAGAATTTGCCAGATGGATGGCTACCAAGGCTTTGGGGCACTCCATCAACAACTTTACACAGTTGGCAAATGCATGCATATGCATTATTGAAGAAAATAATTATGACATATAAGTTTGTCCAAGATAGCTCAAAGGTAAATGGCAATCTAGGGTTTACAAGTTTTACCCAAGAATTTGTGCCCTTCTAAATGTGATTGGCACAAGTAGTTAACATGAAGGCCATGCCAACATCTCTACCAACACCTTATGATTTGGAACAATTTGTTTTTGAAAATTTCATCATTTCTGAAAATAATGTAATTAATGGTAAATTGACAAAGGTGGCAGGTATTAAAACCTAATAGTTATCTATTGGTTAGCCCCTAGTTTTGCAGTCTCTATTTTCTTTTTTCCTTTTTCTCCAAAAAATTTGGTTCCAATTTTGGTTCCAATTCCACACAAAAATGGGAATAGGAATCAAATCAATTATATAGGTCTATAAATATGATCTTGCCATTACACTCACAAGGATGTAGGCAAAAGGCAATTTGGACCCAAAAAACCAAGTGTAATAACAAGTAGTTTGAATGTAGTGGCAAGTAGTTTGACGCGCTCCCAAGTCCCTAGTTAGCCCAAGTTGGGGCTAAATCTCTCAAGTTGCGAAAATGTGGGGGACTCGGGGCACGCTCCTAGCTTCCAGCACTAAAGGGGGTAAGAGGGGCGTGTTAAAAGCTCCGGGATTAGACTAGGAAAAGGGACAAGCTACTTAGTTATTCGGTCCTGCATCCAAAACCAACCAACAAGTTGGTTAGAACTCATTCTGCACACTTTTGGTGTTGGGACAAGCCATAGGCAACCTTGGATTCACTTGACTCACCACGGCCCGGACTCAAGGGAAACCACCACCTTCCCCCATATAGTATTCTCTGTGTCTCACCGCCGCACTTGCATCCGAATGGCACTTTTTCTTAGGACTCCCAAAGTGGAGTCCCGAAATTGTCCCGGTTTGGACTCCCGATACTTTGGGCGATCATAATTTCTCGCCCCAAACTCCGATTGGGACGAAGTCTAAAACAAACATGTAGCCCTCGTCAAGACCATTTCAACGGTTTGTCGCACTCCACCTACACACACCGATATTGGGTCAATTCTTGATTTTTTGTGGTCAGGAGTCAAATTGCCAATTTGACTCCCGGCCCTTCCTTTGACCATAACTTGTGATGCTGATGTCCAAATGGCTCATGCAAGGCCATTTTGGGCATCTACACTTCCAGACCTTTCCAATGGTATAAAGAATGCCCCAATACAAGGTGTTTTGACCCCTGTCATTGAATTATGAAGTTTTGGGAATCCCAGAGGACTCCCAAGTCCTGTTTTTGGGAGTGTGAATGGCGACCCCACACTTCCTTCAAAGTGGGGTTGCGACATAATTTTTCTAAACCTTTTTCATTTTTTGTTGTTTTTTTATTGTTTGTAATTTTGTTTACCTTTTGGTAACTTGGGGGGATGTTCAACATCCATCCATTTTTATAATTACATTCATTTATATATCCATTCATTTACCTAGGTTCATTGTTAAGTTTTTTTGTAAAATCATTTTTTTTTATATGTTCAATTGGGTTGAACTAACATCAACATGATTCCACTTAACGAATCTTGGTTGAATTAAATTAAACTTTGCTTATTTGTTGATATTTTTTTTCACTTGTTTTTGCCAGGTTTTTCTATATCTTTTATGCATGTTTAAGAAAAACAACTAGATTATACCAATATTAGGTCATTGTAAGGGAAAATCAGTCCCGAAAACCAAGGTAAGCAACCAAAAAGGTTAAGTGATTGAAAGAAGAAAAAATATTACAATGGTCTACGTAATTGTCGCAACCCTACCTTGGGAGAGTGTGAGGATGAAACTCACACTCCCAAAGTTGGAACTTGGGAGTCTTTCGGAACTCCCGAAACCTCAGAGTTCAATTACAAGGGTCAAACACCTTGAATTGGAATGTTCTTTATATCATTGAAAAGCTATTGAAGTGTAGATGTCGAAAATGGCCTTGCATGGGCCATTTGGACATCTATAGCACAAGTTATGTCAAAAAGAAGGGCCGAGAGTCAAACTAACAATTTGACTCCCGACCATTAAAAGTCGGGAATTGACCCGACCTCGGTGCGTGAAGTTGGAGTGCAACACATCATTGGAAAGCTCTAAAAAAGAGCTACAAGTTTGGTTCAGATCTCATCCCAATTGGAGGTCTGAGCAAAGAGCTATGATCGTGCAAAGTCCTGGGAGTCCAAATCGGGACAGTTTCGAGACTTCTCCTTGGGAGTCCCATGACAAAAAACCATTTGGATGTGGGTGCCGCGAAAAGGCACAGAATATACTATATGGGGGAAGGTGGTGGCTTCCCCCGAGTTCGGGCCGTGGTGAATCTTGTGAGT
>Ga0116227_10014286_pt1 | contig 12153 bp, 6 predicted proteins | sample S1TSphgellanicum_FD_89693 | JGI IMG/M metagenome (GOLD analysis project Ga0116227, IMG submission 89693) | Host-associated microbial communities from peat moss isolated from Minnesota, USA - S1T2_Fb - Sphagnum magellanicum MG | ecosystem: Host-associated > Plants > Peat moss > Unclassified... | reverse complement strand
TTTTTTTTGCCAAATTTTTTTTTCACCTTAATTTATGAAAAAAGCGCGCCCTGTGTTAAATGTGGTTGTTTTTGAGAAAAGAAGGGGGGGGGGGGGGGAGTTGACATTTCTTCTTCACCTGCCTCTTCACCAATTCTTCAAGTCCACTTCGCCAAGTCACCAAGTTCACATTGCCAAGTTGCCATGTCCACATTGCCAAGTTGTTCACCAAGGCCACATTGCCAACTTGCTAAGTCCACTTCATCCTATGCACCACACAGATGAGCAACAAACTGCTCACAATTAGTTTTTATGAGCTGCCCTATATGCCTGATATGTATTCCTTCCCTAGTTGGGTTTCTACTGGGATTTCAAAGCCCTTCCCCAAAATAAGCCATTTTTATTGGGATCTCAACACACTGCCCTAAAGTAAGACTTTTAAATTGGAACTTCAAAGTTGCTCCTTTCCAAGACCAAAAGCTGCCCGTGCAGAGCTCATTGAGCTTACATCCAGTAATTACCCATCTTCAATAGTGACCTTGCATGGAATTTCTCCAGTGACTAACAAATTCCAGGCAAGGCCACTAATGAAATTGGGTCAATGCTGGATGCAAGCTCCAGTCTGCATGAGCCTCAATAGCTTTCAGCTTTGGAGGGAGCAGTCTTGATGTCTCAGTCCAAAAATTGGGCAAGGAAGGAACAGATTCCAGGCTTTTGGGCAGCATGTAAAATATTTAATTATGGACAGTTCCTGGTGCATTGGGGCAGATCACTGGATGAAATGGACTTGGCAGGTTGGGTTTGATGAATTGATGAATTGGATGTGGACTTGACAATTTGGGAATATAGACTTGGACCAACTCTACCAATACATTTAACATGATATTTTGGATGAAGATCAGTAAAAATTTCCTCATCAGGCTCAATAAAATAGTTGTGCCTAAACATTTTTGTTCAATATGCTGAGGTTGGCAAAACTCACAACACAGATTAACACTTGCTCTTGATTCATTAGATGTATTGAGTGGTCTACAATGCTAGGGTCATGTTTGTGGGTGGAGATTGGAATCATAAATAAATAATCTTAGATGGGAGAAATATTGTTGCAGTGCCAAATGCTGAGTATGTGTGGAGCTGTTCTTAGAGACCAGGTAACATTTCTGGATGCACCCTTTGAGAGTGGAAGAACCCATGGGGCATTTCAGGAAATGAAACCCTCACATGTGCATGCATTTCATTTTCTGAAATGCCTTGCAGTTTTTTTCCACTCTTGTGATACCCAGCGGGTATTCAACAATCATTGCAAGAAATAATATAAAAATAAAAAATCCATCAATTTTTACACCATGTATTGCCCTCAGCTGCAGGTGTTACCAGAATTGGGCCCACCTTGACTCCAGCTCATGCAGGCCCTTACTGTAGCCTAGGGTCAGTTTCCACATTGACAAAACAATTTTTTTTTTTTGAAAAATGATTTTTTTCTTTTAGTTTTGAAATTATATTAATTTCCATCATCTAGTATAATATTGTGATATGAGTAGTGAAATTATTCACATTGTAGCCTATGATAATTAGGATGATTTTCAACATGTCAACTTCATATTGTCACAAAATTTCATTTGGATATGACATGAATCACCGTATCAAGCTAAAAGTCATATTCAGGAGGTTATAGGAAAAGACTTGGATCCTCTTTTTTCATTACCAGAACTAAGGTCATTTGGGCGAGCGCTAAGGTCATTTGTGAACTACCTAGTCCTTGCACTGGTGATCCATACAAAATGCTCAAGCTTTTTTGTCTGACCTCTTGATGGAGTGTTTGCAATTCCAAACAATAAGTTGGCAGTAAGTAGCATATCAGTCAGCTGATTTGCTGCTCTGGCATGTCTAGGGTTTAGGGTAACTGAGCAAGGCAATAGGTGATTATTTAGTCCAATGTTAACCCCTAAACCTCAGAGAAAGCCTAATGTATACTAACAAGTGGACCAAATAGCTGACAAACACTCATTTTTCTTCTTTTCCCCCGCATTCTCCAAACCAATCCCCAAGTTATATACTAGCTTCCTTGGGGAAGAGGCAGACTCTTGAACCCTAATGGGGATCACTAGCTCCCTGCTATGGAATAGCAAAAAGATCATGCATCACTGGTCATAACCCATGGTGTGGAATATTCCCATAACCAGGGTCAGGAGAGCTTGGTTATGGGAATATTCCTATATCCATGAGTAAAAGTCCAGAGCTTCTGGTGAATACTCTTTGTGACCGGGTCCAGGACCCTTGGTTGCAAAGAATATTCCCCCAAAAGCCTTGAATATAGAAACGACTCCTATTGTCTTTGGATCCTAGCTACGTCATGGGAATATTTCACTCTCAGGGTTCAGGTAACCCAAGCTTTTGAGAATATTCTTCATGACCAAGGGTATGAATATTCAGGATATTCTCAAAAGTCTAGGCTATCTGACCCTGTTATTGCAATATTTCCATGACTAGAGTACAAAGACTGGTGCATGGTCTTTTTGCTATTCCATACCCTATGGGTAAAATGTGTGGTTGGTGGCCACTTTTTGGTTCACACTAGCCTAAGCTACACTTGTGTCTCAAGGGTCTATAGTTAGCTTTTATTTTGAAAGATAAGCACCTCTCCTAATTGTAGGCATTGACATTGTTGGAATCATCTCCATCGACCATGACACAAACTGGTCCAATCATAGGCCAACCATCAAATTCACCTCCACTAGAGTTGCCCCAAACAGTTACTTTAAACATTAAAAAACACCAAAGTTTTTTTTAGGGTTTGAGATCATATTGCCACATAATAGAAAGTCAACCTGGATATACCTCGTTGCTTTCAGTTTTGTAGGTTGCATGTTTAGATTATACTATGTGGACTCATTGAGTCTTTAATGTTTGATTTTTCATTCCATGATAACATGTCTATAACATGCATTATTTTGTATATGAGTACATTTGTTTCTACACTTCATTAGTGTACCCCATGGCCAAAGATTGGTCAATATCATCTAAAGCATCCAAAGATCTTACCAAGATTTCACAAATGTGCAAAGCAAAAATGTTCAAGAGGTTTAAGAAGGGTCATCAAAAATGTTCAATGTGAATTTGCCATTAGATAGTCAACATTTTACCTTGTTTCAACAAGTGAGTCGTGAGCCAATTAACCTAGGAGCAAGTTGATTGTTAGTTTGATACAATGGGCCTAATCAAGCAATCAATTGGTAATATACTTGCAAGATGTGTGACATCATCCTAGCTTCATCAAAATAACATGTTTAAGAACCAAGACTAACATTGTAAAATGTTTTGTTGCATTGTTTTTGCAAGAAGAAATAGGTTGGACACTCAATTAAGTTCATAAAGACACACACCTACATTTGGATCATCATGATTATAATATGTGAAAAGTCAAAATTTGACCTTGAAAATAAGTTGTTTTCACGTATCTACACCCACCATAAAATTGTTAGTTGATCAAGAAATCCCCATAATTCATCATTTGCCAAACAAAACACTAACGTACCTTCATGGTGGTTGCATTCAACTAACTAACACAAAACTAATTACACGTTTGTTTAATAATCTACAATTTTCCCTATAAGGTCCATTTGAAATTTTGCTTGAAAGAAACTTAAAACCCTCATTGAAAAGTTTCCATTTACACTATTACATAACTCTTTGTTCAAATAGTCAAGCTATTAGTGTCTCCACCAATGGGACAAAAGTTAATATAGTATGTCTTTTGGGATATCTATGTCATTACTCAAAAACCTCTAGCTCAAGAGCTATGTGTTACAAAATGCCAAATCTCCACCTCAACAAGATTATTACATTGACAATTTTGATTAGTTTTCTATAGTAGCTACAAAAATAGTCACAAAAAATAATTACCAAAAAAATAGTTTGAAAATTACTGAAAATTCCTACTTAAAGTAGTTGTAGACCACCAAAAAGTCATACCAAAATTTTTATCAAATTATCTACCAAACTTTCTTTTTTTAATTTAAGAAAAAGAATTTTGATTCAGTTGAGTAATATGGTGTTGGAAATCTCTTTCGAATGGTTACAAAATGGACATTCAAAATACTCAATTTAAAGTCTATTTAAAACAATTATGTATCAAAGTTTCCTTTTGAATTTTTTACCAAACTTTATCTTTTTGACAATTTTAAAGGTCAAATAACTCCAATCGGGATGAGTGATGTGGTGTTGAAACAATTTTTCCAAGGGCTACAAGATAGACTATTTTCAATCTGGATATTATTTAAGGAAGTTATGAGTTTTTGAAATTCCATGATGAAATTATTTATTTAGTCAACACTAATAAATGAAGGCAATTTTACAACTTTGATAGAGTTATCACATTAATGAATTTTGGATGACAACCAACTTCTAACAGACATTAGGAGTTTATAAAGCAATATTAACAAATCTTTAAGATAACATTGCCCTATTAATTGGATAGTGCACCTTTTACAAATATGGTTGACAACGACTTTGAAATTAATATTTAAGATTTAGATTCTTAAACATTTTTTAGCTTTTCCTCCATTTTTCTTAAGTGTGTTTAAAAAATTATTTACTTAGTGTGTTGGAATATTAAAGTACATTTTATGGATTTTTTATTTTTATTTTTAAGAAAATCTTTGTGCATTGTTCTATTGCCAAATTCTATTGTAAATTTAATTTGATCTATTTGATCATTTTCATTGTTCGTGGCACATACCTTTGTAATAGAAACTTGGTTGAAATTCATGCAAGTTTGATTATTTTTGCTTCTCCCCAAACTTATTTCGGTAAATTTATTTTTTATAGATGTTATTCATATTAATTATTCCTTGTTATACAAGTTTATAGATTTGTTCCATTGAAGTATTTTTCTTGGTTCTACAAAAACCCTTTGAACACATGTGTATGAGATCATGTTAAGTTAGTATAATATAATCATCCCTGTTAAGGACAAACTTTCAACCAAACATGAACCATGTTAATTTAATATATTAGTTTCATAAATGAAAATTCATTTCAAAGTGCATGCATTTCAAGAAAAATGGAATGACATAATCAATCATGCAAGAATTATCATATTGGAGGTGGAATGAAAAAGATAAATATTTCATGGTTAAAACACATAGGATAATGTGCATCATCAAGAATCTTTTCATTAGGCATCACTTTTGATTATATGTTACATAAGAATGAAATTGTTATTAAATTATGTTCCTTAATTGAACTTTTAAGTGTAGACTTTAAGTCCTTGGTCATTTGACCTTGGCACCACATATCATGTCATAATTCTATTTTTTTTTACCTTTTAAGGTTGGGAATATTGTTTGCATGATCATAAGGATATATTATAACATATTAGTTTTTGTAAATTGATGTGATAGTATACCTAATCCTTTTAACATGTTTTTAATACCAAAAGCCTCAAGTGGAACTAGAAATTGGTTGCAAACATTCTTCTCTATAGGTATCATTTTTTCATCAAACAAGTATTAATTGGTGTAGTTTCCTAAGTATGAAGGTTTTTTAAAATAATGATCATAAGCAATTTTTTTGCCAAGTATTTGTTGCAAAATGTTAAGTCTTTGTAGTTGTTCTTATTTGTCGTGGGAACCCAATCTAGTGTGAAAGGGGTTCTAGTTTATTGGCCATTAGTAAGGAATGCGACCTTGTTCACTAAGGAATTTGTTAGCCTTGAAGTGAATTTAGACACCTTTTAATGCCTTCAAATTGTAATGAAATCAACAAACTTACCTTAATGACTAAGGATTGATTGTTATGGATAGGTTAAATCATTAGGTTCTACTCCATTGAAGTGATGGTGCTTTGGCTTTGGTCAAAGTTTATTCATTTATGCAAGGCCAAAAATTGACTTGTGCACATGTATGTATCCATGGTTATGCATGTTTTAAATCATATGTTTGGGATTTTAATTTCGATGTTGTGCAATTATTTAAAATAAAAAACCCCCCATCAACAATATATCCAATTGCCTAATGGAAGGGGGAAAACAAAAAAATAATAAATGCAACCAACCCCTCAACATGGTTTAGGCAATGCATTGAAAAACTCACAAGTGAAAAAACCTTGGTTACAAAGTTTTTCAAGGTTTTTTTTAGCCCCTCTTAAGATGTAGGAATTTGGAGTTGGTTTTTATAGTTCTTCATCTTGTGTTTTGAATTGGGGGTGATAACTAGTAACATATGACATTCCTTTTAAGGTTAACAATCAATGCTAAAACATTGTTACATTGTGCATCATTTGAAAAGAGGCAATGTGGTGACAATCTCTCCTTGTTGATAGGTATGAAAGTTTTGTGTAATGGAAGAAAGAAAGGAAGAAGATGTTGAGATGTTGCAAAGCTCAATTTTTGTAATTGGGATTTTTATCATCTTTTTTGCATTTTGGGTGATTTGCATCACTCTTCACAACAATGTTCATTTTGGAAGAAAGATTTTGGTGTGCACAAACTTAGATTATTGTTAAAGAAACACCCATGTTGACTTTTGTCATTGAAGGCACATGCTAATTGGTCTTTTGTTTTTCCACTTTTTGGAGTTTCAAATGTGTTGTATTGTTTTGTGAGAAGCAATATGCATATAGTTGGAATTTTGGGTTCTTTGTTTTGTGGATAGTAGGCATGTCATTGGTAATTGATAAAGATTTGAACATGGGTGAATGCATCACAATTTAGGGCATTAAAAGTTTGATGTGTTGTCTTTTCAAGTTTGTGTGCTTTCAATGTTTGTGGTTGTGATAATGTCACAAATGTTTATGAGTGTGGTAATAGTGGTCCAATTGTGGAGCAATCATGATCATTTTGGTGATAGAAGATTTAAGGCAATGTGATGAACCGGTGGAAATAGGTTCATGATTAGGGCAAAAGGCCAAAATAGTAGTATGTGTTTAGGGATTTGTTAGATCTAGTGTGTGAAAGGTGGTGTTGAGGCATAAGATTTAAAAGAATGGCGAGATGGTATTATGGGTGTGAAGAATTTTCATCGTAATGCAATTATGGATGATAATAAAAAATGGAAATTGGTGGTGATGGTTGTGAAAAAATGGTAGGAGTTTAGAAGGATTTGAGGAGTGGATGGACATTCAACGTTAGGTAGGATGCATAGATAGGGGAACTTTTGTTTTTGTGAGGGTGAAAGCACAATTAACGAGATGATTTGGATTATCATAATTGTGGTTTTTTTAATTATGAAAGAACTTGAAATTTAAAGTCATATTTCATGTTAACATTGTGAATTTTTTAATCATCAATGTTGCAATAATTGTTTTTGGGAATCACATTAAAAATTATGGATGGATTATTATTTTTAAATGGACTCGGTGTGGACTTTTGAACCAATTGAAACTTTGAAAGTTTGACATGTGATTTCAAAGAAAATGTCATAGTAGGTTTGTTTTCCTTTTACAAAATAGGATAACATCAAATGAGGTGTTCAAGAATAAGATCAATTGAAATTTTCCTTAGGAAAACATATGATTTTATATATTTAATATTGCACTATCAGGTCATATTAATCCATTTATCATTCAATACTTCATTTTTACATTGATTTTTTGAATGAGTATATGTTTAGTGGTATACACACTTGGACTTATTCGTATTTTTTAATGTGAGCATGGGGAAATGTACATTGGATGCATAATTAAGTTGTTGATTATCAAAATGTAAGAATTTTAGATAATGTTAAAAATGGACATTAATAATGCCAAAAGAGAGCCACCTAACCATGCTTTCACTTGTGTTGTTGTATTGCATTGAAATTGTTAAAAGTCCAAATTGTCTGGTGTAGAAACCTTATGTGAATGTTGTCCCATCGTGTAATTGAACATTATAATGCATGTTTGCCAAGGTTGTAATTTGGAGATTGTTCCTAAGCATGTAACTTAACATCCTTACCTAGGAGGTCCATACCCTACATGCCTACATTAACTACCTACCTAATAGGTCATTACCCTATGTCCCTAATAGGTTCATACCCTACCTACTTAATAGGTCATTACCTTATGTCCTTAATAGGTTTTTAAGGTATCTAATAATGTTGGTTGCTTTTTGGTTTTTTGAAGAAACATCAAGTTCAAGTTTAAATTTTTTTAAATGGAAGACCTTTTAATTCAAGGTTTAAGGAATATTCACAAAAACTAAAACTTGTCAATGTTAGGTTCAAGTTGAATTGTTTTGACCAATTGTATTGCATCCAATGTGTCCAAACTTTATAAGAACTTGCAATTTTAGGTTCAAACTTAAATGTGAGGACAATGTTGAGGTCGCGTTCAAGGCAAAGGACTTCCTTGCCCTATACTTTCTTCCTTTTTATATTCTTGCCCACCTTTAAATCTCTCATTATTTGCCTCGTTAGTCACCTATCCCTTCCTTTCCTCCTACCTCCTTTATCCTTTCCCATCCCATAATGTTATTCCTTTGCCCCATTTTACCTTTGAAGGGCAATTTGTTGAAAAGAAAAGAAACAAGGACTTAAAATGTGGAAAGAAGAAATAAAGGTGGAGGTGCTTGTTCACCAAGGCAAAATATAAAACCCATAATAATAGGAAAAGAGGTTATCTTCCCTAAACAATATTTCACATGTATTTTCCAAGTGTTTTGATTCATTACTAAAGGAGATTATGCTTGTGAAATTCATTATTACGTAGGGAAGACCTTGTTTTTAATTGTCCTTTAAAAATCACATTACTGATAATGTATTTATTGTGAGGGAAGATAAGCCTAGGAACCTTAAACCCTATTTAAATCCATGACCTTAACCCTTACTTCAACCTATGACTTGGACTCAGTAAAACAACCCTTAAGACCTATCGGATCTACTTTTTAACAAAAACATTAAATCAAATTTGGTGATGTTTTAAGAAAAATCACCAATTGAAAATGTTTCCCTTAAATTTTTTTTACTAGTGAATTTTCATCTAATTTCAACTTGTACAATGTGATTTCAACTTATACAAAATTCCTAACATATTTGGTGAGAACATTATATTAGTGATGATCCTTCTTAGAAATGACAAGGGATATTACACCTATTCTTCACAAGTGAGAGGGATCTTACTTTTTGAAACTCAAAATTTCAACACATGCATACAATTGTGATGCACTTTTCACAATGAACGTGAGAAGACAAAGGCAAAAACTTTATTGCAAACCACAATGACACATGGAGCTCTACATACAAAAAAACCATTTTAGGTTTTTGTCTATCAACCAAAACAAACACCATTGCAATAACATAATGAACAACAATCACCCACAACATAAAAAAACCCAACCAAGAAGCTTGAACCCAAAAATGAAACTAATTAAACTAAATGGATTGATTTTTTTAATGTAACACAATTATTTTTCACTAATAATAACTAAAGGAAATCAACTTGTTGAGTTTGAATTTTCAACACCTACACCTATAAATAGGTGTAATATTCCTTTTTTAAGTTGCACACCTTGGTGATCTTAGCCCAAAACATATACATTTCTACCCATGTATTGTGGGACATTTTTATTCATTTAATCTACCTTTGTGATAGGAGGAATTTATATTTAAAACAAGCTTCATAGATCCAAACAAATATTTGTGGGTTCTTGAATTGATGTAGGTTCAAGTCAAGTTATAACATTAAGTTCTAGGGTATTGGGACTGAAGGTTCCAAGTTTCCTTGGAACTACCATTGAAACTTAATTGAAGTACCAACCTAGTATTTTAAAAATTGGATTATAACTTGATTCATGGGTGTTGCCCTATTTTAAAAAGGTTAAGTTTTTAAGGTACATAAATATAATTTTATTGAAAAAATAATAAACTTGATCTTGCATTTTAAACAAGTTATGGCATTTTATTGGTTGTACATAATATTTATCTCAAAGTGCATGGACTAGTTGAACAAACTAATTACACACTTTGGGGGGGAGAAGGGGGGGGGGGGGGTTAGTTGTTTGTAATGGAGATGGAATCAAACCTTGTTATAAACTAGACCGACTCTAAATGTTTTTTGAAAATGATTGGAACCAAAGGTTTTAGAAATCCAAAAAACCAATCTTAAAACCAAATTGGAGGTTTTATAAAAAATTTAAATTAACAAAAAAAAAAGAAAAAAAAGAGAGGTTCCTTTTGAAATCAACAATTTGACAACATTAGTCCACATTAGTGTTGTGCATGTAAATGGTTTAGGACTTACACTACACATAAACCCCATAATGAAATTTATTTACGCTTGTTATAAACGTAACTATTTAATAGCCATTTATGTTCATGTAAGTGTAGAACACGAGACATGTAACTATAACTGCAAATCAGGTAAATGTATTTTATGCCATGTAAAACAATGTAAATGTAAATGTAAAAATAAATACATTTATAGGATTTTAAATGTAAAAAAATGTAAAAAATGTGATTTCTACTTGAGTAGGGGGGATTTCGTAATTTTTTGGTGAAATGGCCCATTACCCAAAAAAAATAAAAAATAAAAAATCTATCAAAGCATTTGTGCATTTGTGCCATAACTAATTTAAGTAATTAATATGAATCACAATAAGTACCTAAGCTCTTGTAAAAGCTTAGGCCAAAAATGGCCATGAACAAAATTTTATTCGAGCAATGAGGTGAGGCAAAATGTACATTCAAGATAATCCTTGGAACAATACCACCATAGTCCCATATTGGTAGAAAATGCTAATGCTTGGGGACTATCAAAGTGGCATGATTTTTTGTGAAGGACCAAAAAAATAGACCCATTACAAAAAAAATAAAATTGAGCATTGGGATGCACTCATAACTAATTAATATGGATTTGCAAGAAGGTATGGTCATTAAAAGTATATAGTATATACACTTACACTTACATGCCCCAAAACATTTACATGGGGCTGTGTATTTGACAAATATTTACGTTGGCCTTGTGTAAGTGTATATAGATAGATAGATAGATAGCAACAATGTAAGTGTAAAAACTTTGGATGTGAAATGTAAATGATTTACACTTACATAGGATTTATACACCACATATACAGCTATTGACACTTAAAATGCACAACATTAGTCCACACTCGTCCTAGGCTACATGCTCATTAACACTTTCTATGCTCATCACCGACTCTAAGCATTCCTATAATGTTTATGATGGGATTTGATGCAACTGTAGCACTGTTCCCTTGCACAGTTTTATATCAGTACATGGTATCTTCCAAATCTCAAACTACTAACTAGCCTTAGCAAGAAAATCTGTCTTCAAAATTGAAACTTTCAAATGGCATGTATTCTCAAGCTGCCTCTGGCAATGGGCTTGTTCAAGAACCAAGCATGATCAAGTTGAATTTATGAGGAGCAGGCTCGAAATTCAGACTTGTTGAATGTTTCCCCAGATCCTCCACAATTTACATGCAAATTTTCCAAGTCTTATAATCATTGCATAAACATATTATGGTTTGCTCTTTGGAACTAGGGTCAATTTCCCAGTCTCAAAATCAACTTTCAAAATTCAAAAAGGCAGTTGGATCCCTCCTGCTACTCCAGCACAAATTGTCCTGGCCACAGAAGGGGGGACCTCCTATTGTGTCCAGCAAAGTGAGGATTCTAGCCCTTCAACTTTCTACTTGACCAAGTGCTTATGATGCCACTCCCTGCCATGAGTGAAGAAGTACTTGGGTCCTTGTTTCAGTGAAACTTTCTGTACATCATTTCAACATAGCCAAGAGTTATCATCAAATGTTTCCACTCAACCTATCCATACCCATCATTTTGGTTTGTTCAAAGCTGTTGTACATCATGACTTTAATTTGTTTGTTTGTTTGTTTGTTTGTATGTAGCATCACCACCTCCTCAGTTATGCTCTGAAATTTGCAGGTGTATGTACAACTGTGAAAAGTTCATGGCCATAAACTGGATTCTCAAAGTCTGGTGCATGGCCATGGTGAACCAGCCTACACTTGTACATTCACCTTGTTGAATGAGACTTCTGAGTGGCCATCAAATTTAACCTTAAAATTTGGATTCCCAGACCCTGATGTATATAGTCTTAGGCCTGTTTCAGTCATACAGTTTAAACTTAGTGTATTTCCTGGACAATGATCGAGATGGAGGAATTTGTAAGGCCAAGTTGGGGGGGGGGGGGGGGGGTGGAACTGAAAATCCTTTTTTT